>Ga0102590_1000420_pt1 | contig 97946 bp, 92 predicted proteins | sample AraplaMF_Col_mMF_FD_76859 | JGI IMG/M metagenome (GOLD analysis project Ga0102590, IMG submission 76859) | Arabidopsis root microbial communities from the University of North Carolina, USA - plate scrape MF_Col_mMF | ecosystem: Host-associated > Plants > Roots > Endosphere | place: USA... | reverse complement strand
ACGCCGTCGATGCGGGGGCCGAATGGGTCCATCTCGACGTGATGGACGGGCATTTCGTGCCGAACATCTCTTTCGGACCCGACGTCATCAAGTCCTTGCGGTCCTACACCACGGCCTTTTTCGACTGCCACCTGATGATCTCCCCGGCCGATCCCTATCTCGAAGCCTTCGCCAAGGCCGGCTGCGACGGCATCACCGTTCATGTCGAGGCCGGGCCGCACCTGCACCGCTCGCTGCAGACCATCCGTTCGCTCGGCAAGAAGGTCGGCGTCACCCTCAACCCGGCAACGCCGCTTTCCGCCATCGAAAACGTGCTCGACGACATCGACCTGATCCTGATCATGAGCGTCAACCCCGGTTTCGGCGGCCAGAAGTTCATTCCGGCGATGGTGGACAAGATCCGCGCCGCCAAGGCGATGATCGGCAGCCGGCCGATCGAACTGGAAGTCGACGGCGGCATTACCGCAGACACGATCGGTGCGGCGACGGCCGCGGGGGCCAATGTCTTCGTTGCCGGATCCGCAGTTTACAAAGGTGATGGAATCGCGGCCTATCGTGAGAATATCGCGCGGCTGAAAGCTGCGGCGGAGGACGGACGCAGATGATGCCACGCTTGCGATCTTCGGTTCCTGCATTTGCGGCAATGCTGTTTGCCGGTTCCACATCCGCTGCCGATATCGCAAGCGTGCGCCCCATCGGCTTTTCCGCCGACGGCGCCGTCTTCGCCTTCGAGGAATACGGCATCCAGGACGGATCCGGTTTTCCCTATGCGAACATCTACGCGCTCGACCTCAACAAGGACACCTATCTGCCCGGCACGCCGTTCCGGGTCCGGCTCGAAGAGGATGGCGCGACGGTCGCCAAGGCCCGCTGGCAGGTCCACAACGCTGCGGATGTGGTGGTCGAGACCCATGAGCTCACCAATCATCCGGGCGAACTCGTCGCCTTCAACCCGATCACCGAAATCGGCACCGACCCGCATCAGCTTCGGTATCGCAGCGTGCCGGCCATGCCGCCCGTCGGGGAAGCCAACACGCTCGTCCTCGAAGAGGTCCCGCAGCCGCTCGGCCCGCAATGCGAGGGCATTGTCGACAAGACGGTTTCCTTCCGCCTGCGCTTTACCGAGCGCGACGGAAAACCGGTCGACGACGTGGTCCACGAGGACCAGCGCATTCCCCCCTCGCGCGGCTGCGTGACCGGATACCGGCTCGCCGGCGTCGTCAGCGGCGCATCGCTTGAAGGCACTGCGGTGGAAGTCGCTCTGGTCATGGTCCTCAGCGCCGGTTTCGAGGGCCAGAACGGACGCTGGATCGCCATTCCGCTCAAGACGGCGCCCTGATCCCGTTTGACCGCCTCAAAAACTTGAGCTTCGCCGCGCTTCTTGCTACAGCGCAGCCGACACTCGTGAAGGAAACGACAAGCCCATGATCCCCCGTTACTCGCGGCCCGAAATGGTCGCCATCTGGTCGCCCGAAACCAAGTTCCGCATCTGGTTCGAGATCGAGGCCCATGCCTGCGATGCGCTGGCGGCAATCGGCGTGATCCCGAAATCGGCGGCGGAGACGATCTGGGAAAAGGGCGGCAGCGCCACCTTCGACGTCGCGCGCATCGACGAGATCGAAGCCGTCACCAAGCATGACGTCATCGCCTTCCTGACCCACCTTGCCGAATTCGTCGGTCCCGACAGCCGCTTCATCCACCAGGGCATGACCTCGTCCGACGTGCTCGACACCTGTTTCAGCGTCCAGCTGGTGCGCGCCACCGACCTGCTGATCGCCGATATCGACAAGCTGCTCGAAGCGCTGAAGCGCCGCGCCTTCGAGCACAAGGACACGGTCACGATCGGCCGCAGCCACGGCATCCACGCCGAACCGACCACCTTCGGCGTCAAGCTCGCCCAGGCCTATGCGGAATTCGACCGCAACAAGACGCGTCTGCTCGAAGCCCGCGACGAGATCGCCACCTGCGCGATATCGGGCGCCGTCGGCACCTTCGCCAATATCGACCCGCGCGTCGAGGAACACGTCGCCGCCGCCATGGGCCTGAAGCCGGAACCGGTCTCCACCCAGGTCATCCCGCGCGACCGTCACGCCATGTATTTCGCCATCCTCGGCGTCATCGCCTCGTCGATCGAGCGCCTTGCGATCGAGGTGCGCCACCTGCAGCGCACCGAAGTGCTGGAAGCGGAGGAATATTTCTCGCCGGGCCAGAAGGGTTCGTCGGCGATGCCGCACAAGCGCAACCCGGTGCTGACCGAAAACCTGACGGGCCTTGCCCGCATGGTGCGCTCCTACGCGCTGCCGGCCATGGAAAACGTGGCCCTCTGGCACGAGCGCGACATTTCGCACTCCTCGGTCGAACGCATGATCGGCCCGGACGCGACCGTGACGCTCGACTTCGCGCTGGCACGCATGACCAGCGTGATCGACAAGCTGCTCGTCTATCCTGAGAACATGATGAAGAATATGAACAAGTTCCGTGGGCTTGTTCATTCGCAGCGGGTTCTGCTTGCCCTTACGCAAGCCGGCACCTCCCGCGAGGACGCCTACCGCCTCGTGCAGCGCAACGCCATGAAGGTCTGGGAAGAAGGCAAGGATTTCCTCGAGGAACTGCTTGCCGACCAGGAAGTCCGCGCCGCCCTTTCCGAAGAGGACCTGCGCGAGAAATTCGACCTCGGCTATCACACCAAGCACGTGGACACGATCTTCCGTCGCGTTTTCGGCGAGGCTTGATCTTGACCGTCGGCGAACACAGATAGGCGCCATGAAGGCATCCGAAGCAGATATACTGATCGTCCCCGGCTACACCAATTCCGGGCCGCATCACTGGCAGACCCGTTGGGAGCAGAAGCTCACGACGGCCCGTCGGGTCGAGCAGGACGAATGGTCGAAGCCGGTCCGCGAGGACTGGATCGCCCGCGTCGCCGAAGAGGTGAACCGCGCGACGCGCCCCGTCGTCATCGTCGCCCACTCGCTCGGCATCCCGACGGTCGTCCACGCCCTCCCGCTGTTCACGAAGCCGGTGGCCGGCGCCTTTTTCGTTGCGCCACCGGAAGTGGACAATCCGTCCATCCGGCCGAAGCACCTTTTGACCTTCGGCCCCTATCCCCGGGATCCGCTGCCGTTCCCATCGCTGACGGTCGCAAGCCGCAACGATCCCTTCGGCTCCTATGAACATGCGGACGACATCGCGTCTGCCTGGGGTTCGATGCTGGTCGATGCCGGCGAGGCCGGCCACATCAACCAGGAATCCGGCCACGGCCCATGGCCGGAGGGCACGATGGTTTTTGCCCAATTCATCAGCCGCCTGAAGCCTTGAAAACACGACGGAATTGGCATTCTCCCGTAATTTCCGGGTGCATCAATTCGAACGGCAATTTTAAGCTGGATTTAATTGACACTTGCTAAAGTACCCGCTCATTTTGTTGCGAGCCAGGCTGTGCCGATGCCGTCAAGTGTTCTCCCACGCCCTTTGGACTCCGGCCCCGGAGACGAGATCGGCGTTCTTGAGACGGTGTTCGAGGCAGCCCCTTTCCCGATCGCCATCATCGACCATGCCGCAGCGCTGTTGTTTGCAAACGGCACATTCAAACGCGAGTGGCTTGGGGAAAACCAGCGGCCGGCGACCCTGTCGACCCTTCTTCATGTCCAGGATCAGGCCAGGTTCCATCGGGCGATCGAAGGCCTGGACATCGGTTCCGCTTCAGAACGCCTGGAACTGCGGTTCCTGGACCCGGCCGGTTCGCCGCGATGGGCGGTGACCACTTTCGCGCCGCTCGGCAAGAATCTCAAAGGCCAGTTTCTGTTTGCGGTGCATCTGGCCGACGTCACCGACCAGAGACTGCAGATCGAAGAACTTGCCGAACGCGAAAGCCGCTGGGACAACGCGCTGGTCAGCTCCGTATCGGGCGTCTGGGACCATAACTACGCAACCGGCCAGAAATACTATTCGCCGGTGTGGCGGCAGATCCGGGGAATGTCACCGGAGGATCCGCTGGCAGCCAGCACCGAGGAATGGCTAAAGCTGGTGCATCCGGACGACCGGGACCGCGTCATCCATGCCATGGCGCGGCAGAATGCCGGCGACCCGGCCTATGCCGTCTTCGATTATCGCGAACGCCACAAACAGGGGCATTGGGTCTGGATCGAATGCCGGGGTGCCTGCGTCGAATGGGACGCGACCGGCAAGGCGACCCGTGTGGTCGGCACGGACACGGACATTACCGCACGCAAGGCCGCAGACGAGAAGACCGCGCAGATGTCGCGGCGGCTCGACATGGCGCTCGAAATATCCGGCATCGGCGTCTACGAATCCGACTTCTCCACCGGCGAAGTCGACTGGGACGAACGCATGTTCCGGATCTATGGGCTGGCAAGAAGCGAAGAAGTGAAGATCGGCGGGCTCTGGGAGAGTTTTCTGCATCCCGACGACGCCGCACGTGTTCAGGCAAACGTCCTCGACCATATCGAAGAGGGCAAGCGCTTCTCGGACCAATACCGGGTGATATTGCGGGACGGCTCCGAACGCGTCGTACGCACCCGCACCATGTCTTTCATCGATGGCAACGGCCACCCGAAAATGGTCGGCGCCAACTGGGATGTCACGGCGGACGTTGCCCTTCACCGCGAACTCGAACGGGCAAAAACCCTCGCGGAAGCGCGCAATCGCGATCTCGAGGCCGCCCGCAGCAGCATCGAGCACAATGCGATGCACGACTACCTGACCGACCTCCCCAACCGGCGTTATCTCGACGAGATGCTGGACCGCGTCGCGGCCGAATGCGCCCGCGACAGGCACGGCATCGCGATCCTTCATATCGACCTCGACCGCTTCAAGCAGATCAACGACACGCTCGGTCACAGTGCCGGCGACATGATGCTGAAGCACGCGGCGAAAGTGCTCAGGGGCACGATCCGAAAGGGCGATTTCGTCGCCCGCATCGGCGGGGACGAATTCGTCATCCTGTCGAAATTCGAGGGCTCGCCACGAAAGCTCTCGCATCTGGCCGACCGGATCATCGGGGAGCTGCGCAAGCCGGTGTCCTACGAGGGCAACGACTGCCGTTTCGGCGCCAGCATCGGCATCGCCTGCCATACCGGCGCGGAGGTCGACGCGCGCCAGCTCCTCCTCAACGCCGACATAGCGCTTTACCGGGCCAAGAACCGCGGCCGCAACCGGCATGAATTCTTCTCGGCCGACACCCACAACGCGATTATCAGCACCAAGCGTATATCGGACGAAATCCTTCTTGCGCTCGAGCGCGACGAATTCATTCCATATTATCAGCTTCAGTTCGACGCGGCGACGCTTGAGATCGCCGGGGTCGAAACGCTGGCGCGGTGGATGCATCCGGAACGCGGCATGCTGTCTCCCGACCAGTTCCTCGAAATGGCCGAGGAGCTCGACGCCGTCTCGGTGATCGACGGAATCATTCTCGACAAGGCGCTGGCCGATTTTCGCGATTGGCGCGCGCATGGCCTTTCGATCCCGAAACTCTCGGTCAACGTTTCCTACCGGCGGCTGCACGATGCTTCGCTGTCGCGCAAGCTCAAGAAACTCAGGATCGAGCCGGGTACGGTGTCCTTCGAGCTTCTGGAATCGATCTTCCTCGACAATTGCGATGGCGATGTGCTGAAGAACCTCGCGCGGATCAGGAAGCTTGGCATCGATATTGAAATCGACGATTTCGGCACCGGCCACGCCTCGATCATCAGCCTCCTGCGGCTCAATCCGCGGGCGCTGAAGATCGACCGCGAACTCGTCCGTCTCGTCTCGCAGTCGCAGAAGCAACGGAAGATGGTCGGGTCGATCATAGAGATCGGCAAGTCGCTGAATATCGAGGTGGTCGCCGAAGGCGTCGAGACCACGGAACAGATCCGTATCCTGCGCGACCTCGGCTGCGACGTCCTGCAGGGGTATGCGCTTGCAAGGCCGATGCCACGCGCGAGCATCCCGGACTTCATACGCTCCGGCCGCTGGCGGCCATCCGAAAGCCTGTAGGCCAACAACCGCAGCGCCCATCCGCCTGGATCGGCGTTCGATTCATCGGAATACGGAAAAGCCGCGCCCGACCGGACGCAGCTCTCGTATCAGGCTGGTGAAATACAGCTTACTGGTTTTCGATCTGATCGATCGCCTGGGCCAGAAGCTCCACCATCTTGGCACGGATATCCTGGTCGGAGACGGAGACGCCGGCGGCATCGAGATCGCTGCGCAGCTTGCGGAACACGTCCTCGTCGCCCGCTTCCTCGAAGTCGGCAACGACGACTTCCTTCGCATAAGCGTCGGCGTCGGCGTCCGCCTTGCCGAGCAGACCGGCCGCCCAGAGGCCAACGAGCCTGTTGCGGCGGGCGAGCGCCTTGAACTTCAATTCCTGGTCCAGGGCAAACTTGTTTTCAAAGGCTTTTTCGCGATCGCTGAGGCCACTCATCTCGGGTCTCCCAAAGTGAACTTATACGGGACCCCCATAATCAAAAGAGGAGCGAAGCGCAATCGGCGAGCTGTCGATTCCGGCACTGGCGGACGCGGATTCCCGGCGGGTACTTGACGGATGCAAGTTCCATTGCCGCAGGCCGCAGCGCCTGGCCGGTCACGCCCCGCCCATGAAGCGAGGCGTCGACGCCGACGGCGCCGAAATCATGACGCATTTGGTGATTATGCCGTGCGGACCTTGCCGTCGAGGCTGGAAAGCACCAGATTCCGTGCATGGGCGCTTGAACCGGCAATACCCGGCTGCGATGCGGCTCTGCGTTCCATCAGCCTGTTGCGACGGGATTGCCCCCGGAACTGCGAGCTCTTGTCATAGCCAAATTTACCCTTGAGGGCTCTGGTCCGGCCACGAAGAGCGTAGACATATGATGGTTCCGGCTTTTCCTGTTCATTACCTCCCTTTCGGTCCGGACATCCCGATTGCCGGAGCAAAACCTTTGAAAAGCCGTGTAATCTGAAGCTCAATGATTCCCGATTGCGCTTCATAGACCCCTCACCCACAAAGGTTTCGGAGGCCCGCATTGTGAAACCTGTTCTTTTCCGTTAAGGGACCGCTCAAACATCATCCATTGCGCCCGGCAAGGGCGCCAACAACGAGACAAGAATCATGAACCGTCGCCGCCGTATCTACGAAGGCAAGGCCAAGATCCTCTATGAAGGCCCGGAGCCCGGCACGCTGATCCAGTTCTTCAAGGACGACGCCACCGCCTTCAACAAGAAGAAACATGACGTCATCGACGGCAAGGGTGTGCTCAACAACCGCATCTCGGAATACCTCTTCACCCATCTGAACAAGATCGGCATCCCGACGCATTTCATCCGCCGGCTGAACATGCGCGAACAGCTGATCAAGGAAGTGGAGATGATTCCGCTCGAGATCGTGGTGCGCAACGTCGCCGCAGGATCGCTCTCGACGCGTCTCGGCATCGAGGAAGGCATGGTCCTGCCGCGCTCGATCATCGAATTCTACTACAAGTCCGATGCGCTCGCCGACCCGATGGTCTCCGAGGAACACATCACCGCTTTCGGCTGGGCGAACCCTGCCGAGCTCGACGACATCATGGCGCTCGCCATCCGCGTCAACGACTTCCTCTCGGGACTTTTCCTCGGCGTCGGCATCCAGCTCGTCGACTTCAAGATCGAATGCGGCCGCCTGTTCGAGGGCGACATGATGCGCATCATCCTTGCCGACGAGATCTCGCCGGACAGCTGCCGCCTCTGGGATATCGAGACCAGGGAAAAAATGGACAAGGACCGTTTCAGGCAGGATCTGGGCGGCCTTGTGGAAGCTTACTCGGAAGTGGCGCGCCGTCTCGGCATCATCAATGAGAACGAACCCGTCCGCGGCACCGGACCGGTTCTCGTCAAGTAATCTGGGGGTTGGATCAGTGATCAAGGCACGCGTGACCGTCACGCTCAAGAACGGCGTTCTCGATCCGCAGGGCAAGGCCATCGAAGGCGCGCTCGGCAGCCTCGGCTTTTCGGGCGTCGGTCATGTGCGCCAGGGCAAGGTCTTCGACCTCGAACTCGAGGGTACCGACAAGGTGAAGGCCGAGGCGGACCTGAAAGCCATGTGCGAGAAGCTGCTGGCAAACACTGTGATTGAGAACTATACTATCGCCCTCGACTGAAGGTTGCGGGAAGCGCGGGATGGCTGAGATCACAAGTGAGTTGATGTCTGAGCTTCTCAAGAAGATTCATCAGCGATTTGACAAGGTCGAACTATCAATTGGTGAGTTGCGGGCCGACCACATGACCTTGAGAGGACAACTCCACGTTCTCCAAGGGGATGTGAACAATCTTCGCGTCACGGTTGGTCATATCGAAAACCGACTCGATCGTATCGAAAACCGCCTCGAGCTGCGCGAGCTCGCCGAGGCCCAGGCAAGGTTTGAACCGCACCCATGAAATCCGCCGTCGTTCAGCTTCCCGGTCTCAATCGCGATCGCGACATGATTGCCGCCCTCACCAAGATTTCCGGCAAGGCGCCGATCACCATCTGGCAGACCGAGACCGAGATCGCGGACGATATCGACCTGATCGTGATCCCCGGCGGCTTCTCCTATGGCGACTACCTGCGCTGCGGTGCAATTGCCGCCCGCATGCCGGTGATGCAGGCGATCAAGGACAAGGCGGATAAGGGCGTGAAGGTGCTCGGCGTCTGCAACGGTTTCCAGATCCTCGTCGAAGCCGGCATGCTTCCCGGCGCATTGATGCGCAATTCGTCGCTGAAATTCGTCTGCAAGGAAGTGAAGCTCGAAGTGGTCAATGCCGAAACGGACTTCACCCGGGCCTATGAAAAGGGCCAGGTACTCCGTTGCCCGGTCGCCCATCACGACGGCAACTATTTCGTCGACGCGGACACGCTGTCCGGCATGGAAGATCGCGGCGAGATCGTCTTCCGTTATGCGGAAGGCACCAATCCGAACGGTTCGCTGAACGATATCGCCGGCGTCATCAACAGCCGCGGCAACGTGCTCGGCATGATGCCGCATCCGGAAAACCTGATCGAGGCCGCCCATGGCGGCAATGACGGGCGCGGAATTTTCGCCTCGGCGCTCGATGTGATCGCCGCGACCGCCTGAACCTCCACGCCATCCGGATCGCCCCTGGAACGACCGAAACCACGTCAGGACGTTTTGATGCCGTTCTTCCATCGCCTGCCCGCCCTATCGTCCCTCGTCATCCTTGGCGTGGCGCTCGCCGCCTGCCAATCCGAGCGTCCGGCGGCGGTGACGGCGAACCGTGCGGCGCTGCCGACCATGGAACGCGTGGCGCTCGCCGCCAACAGCTGCTGGTTCAAATCGGGCGATGCGGCCTTCAAACCCTATCGGCTGGCGCCGGAACTCAATTCCTTCTCCGGCCGGCCGCGCATCCTCGCCGTGCCGCGCAACAGTCCCGAGTCGCGCCCGATGCTGGTCGTCCAGGCGGAGGGCAACCCTGCCCGCCTTGACGCCTTCGGCCCGATGATGAGCGGACCCGACGGAGAGCGGATCAAACGCGACGTGCTGCGCTGGGCTGGCGGCGCGACGGGCTGCTGATATTAACCATCTGTATTTACGCATTAATATACAATCTGTTGCACGCCTGCACCGGCCTGCCCAAATCGTCACATTTTCTCGCCACAAGTGATAACACAGTGTGAACGGCGCTGGACGGCTTCAAACTGCCATTGTACCACTTCGATCTTGAAGAGTGGGCGAGCGTACCGAGTGCGAATCGCACCGGCCGCCAGCATGGCGGCGCTTATGAGGGCGGTGGAATGAACAAGACATTTTTCGCATCTGCAATCGGAGCCGTCATCCTGGCTTCGGGCATCTCCTCCTCGGCATCTGCCCAGGAACGTCTGTTCGATGAAGTGCGTATCGGCGTTTCCGGTTCGATCCAGAGCAAGAGCACCTTCGAAAAGGGCGCATTCCCTTCCGCCACCGTCTTCTTCGACCCCTTCGACCAGCGTCACGCCCAGAGCTTCATGGACCACATGCTGCGTCCGCGCGTCCATGTCGGCGCGATCGTCTCGACGGCCGGCGAGGCAAGCCAGGTGTTTGCCGGCTTCACCTGGACGGCACCGATCACCGACAAGATCTTCGTCGATCTCGGCTTCGGCGGCGCGTTCAACAACGGCAATCTCGACAAGCCGAATGACGGCCCGAAGGTCGGTTGCCATGCGCTCTTCCACGAGTCGCTCGGCCTCGGTTACAACATCACCAACAACTGGCGTGTTCTGGCGACCGTCGAGCACTCCTCGAATGCCAACCTCTGCGACTACAATGCCGGCCTTTCCTACGCGGGCATCGCGGTCGGCTACAAGTTCTGATCCACAGCCGATATGGTCTGAAAGAGGCGCCGGGTTTCCGGCGCTTTTTGTTTTCCGGCCTTCCACATCATGCCATCGCATGGCAGCATTTTCCTGTCGCGCGCCGCCGCCACATAGGTTAAAGAGCGGCCTTGTCAGGCTCCCCAATCCAGAGAAGATCATGACCATTCCGAACAGCATCGCGATCACTCCCGAACTCGTCGCCTCGCATGGCCTGAAGCCCGACGAATATCAGCGGATTCTCGATCTGATCGGACGCGAGCCAAGCTTCACGGAACTCGGCATCTTCTCGGCGATGTGGAACGAGCACTGCTCCTACAAATCCTCCAAGAAATGGCTGCGCACCCTGCCGACCAAGGGGCCGCGCGTCATCCAGGGGCCCGGCGAAAATGCCGGCGTGGTGGATATCGACGATGGCGACTGCGTCGTCTTCAAGATGGAGAGCCACAACCATCCATCCTATATCGAACCCTACCAGGGTGCGGCGACCGGCGTCGGCGGCATTCTGCGCGACGTCTTCACCATGGGCGCTCGCCCGATCGCAGCGATGAACGCGCTGCGCTTCGGGGCGCCCGACCATCCGAAGACCAAACATCTGGTGTCCGGCGTCGTTGCCGGCGTCGGCGGGTACGGCAATTCCTTCGGCGTGCCGACCGTCGGCGGCGAAGTGGAGTTCGATCCGCGATACAACGGCAACATCCTGGTCAATGCCTTTGCAGCCGGGCTTGCCAAGTCGAACGCGATCTTCCTGTCGGAAGCCAAAGGCGTCGGCCTGCCGGTCGTTTACCTCGGTGCCAAGACCGGCCGTGACGGCGTCGGCGGGGCAACGATGGCATCTGCCGAATTCGACGAATCCATCGAAGAAAAGCGCCCGACCGTCCAGGTCGGCGATCCCTTCACCGAAAAATGCCTGCTCGAAGCCTGCCTCGAACTGATGGCGACCGGCGCGGTGATCGCCATCCAGGACATGGGTGCGGCCGGCCTTACCTGCTCGGCCGTCGAGATGGGCGCCAAGGGCGACCTCGGCATCGAGCTCGACCTCGACCAGGTGCCGGTGCGCGAAGACCGGATGACGGCCTATGAAATGATGCTGTCGGAAAGCCAGGAGCGCATGCTCATGGTGCTGCAGCCGGAAAAGGAAGACCAGGCCAAGGCGATCTTCGTCAAATGGGGCCTCGATTTCGCGATCGTCGGCAAGACGACCGACGACCTGCGTTTCCGCGTCCTGCATCAGGGCGAGGAAGTCGCCAACCTGCCGATCAAGGATCTCGGCGACCAGGCTCCGGAATACGATCGGCCCTGGGTCCAGTCGATCGCTCGTGCGCCCCTACCTGCCTCGAAGGTCGCCGCACCTGCCGACTATAATCAGGCTTTGCTTAAGCTCGTCGGTTCGGCCAACCAGTCCAGCCGCCGCTGGGTCTGGGAACAGTATGACACGCTGATCCAGGGCAATTCGCTGCAGCGCCCGGGCGGCGATGCCGGCGTCGTGCGTATCGACACCCATCCCACCAAGGCACTCGCCTTCTCTTCCGACGTCACGCCGCGCTACGTCGAGGCCGATCCGTTCGAAGGCGGCAAGCAGGCGGTCGCGGAATGCTGGCGCAATATCGTCGCCACCGGTGCCGAACCGCTCGCCGCCACCGACAACCTCAATTTCGGCAATCCGGAAAAACCGGAAATCATGGGTCAGCTCGTCGGCGCCATCAAGGGCATTGGCGAAGCCTGCAAGGCTCTCGATTTCCCGATCGTCTCCGGCAATGTCTCGCTCTACAACGAGACCAACGGCATCGCCATCCTGCCGACCCCGACGATAGCCGGTGTCGGCCTGCTGCCGGACTGGCAGAAAATGGCGAAGATCGGTTCGGCGAACGACGGCGACAAGCTGATCATGATCGGAACGGACGGCAGCCACCTCGGCTCTTCGGTCTATCTGCGCGACATTCTCGACACGATCGACGGTCCGCCGCCGGAAGTCGACCTGAAGGCCGAGCGCCGCAACGGAGATTTCGTCCGTTCGCTCATCCGCAACGGCCAAGTCACGGCCTGCCACGACATTTCTTCGGGCGGCCTTGCGGTGGCGCTTGCCGAGATGGCAATGGCATCGGCCAAGGGAATGAAAATCAGCCTCAAGGAACAGCGCGGCCCGGCCCATGCGCTGCTGTTCGGCGAAGATCAGGCCCGTTATGTCGTCGCAGTGCCTGCGGATCTCGCCAATTTCGTGCAGGCCAATGCCGAAGGTGCGGCCGTTCCCTTCCGCACGCTCGGCACAGTCGCAGGCGGCAGCTTGGTGATCGACGACCTGATCGAGATCGGGATCCCGCAGCTGACGGAAGCGCATGAGAGCTGGTTCCCGGCCTTCATGGCCTGAATTCCAGCCGCTCCACGCGTCAGGAAAGCTACGCCAGTGCGAAAAGCCGCGGTTTAGGACTGCGGCTTTTCTGCACACGTGAGCAAATTTGAAGCCGAAGGGATTGCTGGACTCGTCTCATCCGGATAACCATTCGGGTTTTCTGATATGAGAACAAGCGTAGAGAAATGCTGAAACCGATTTTGACCTGGTTGAGGTCATCGGGCCCGACCTGGCACTACAGGCGGATCTGGCTCGATGCACTGATCGTCACCCTTTGCCTGAACGTTCTGGCCTGGATGATTTTTTCGAAGATGGGAATGACCACCCACGATATCTTCGATGAAGACGGCCCCATCGAAGACCTTCAGTCCGCGTCGCTCGCCATCACCGCAGTTTTTGCGATCATGGCCGCCCTCGGAACGAGGATATTGGCACGCTTCGTCGCAGTCACGACGGCCTGCATCTCCGTCGTCTTCTTCATGCGCGAGATGCCAATATGCCGTGGAAGTGTGACAGTTTATTGTGTGTCGAAGACCTGGCTGCCAATTATTATCGGCATTGCCGCCGTGATGCTGCTGATTGCGACGATCGTGTTCGAATATCGGCACAGAGGCGGCTTCCTGCACGCCATCCATCCGCGCCTGTCCTGGCCGCTGGGCCTGATTGCCGCCGTGCTCGGCGCCAGCCAGCTCGCCGAGCATTTCGATATCGTCGTGATGGAGGAAAGCCTCGAGTCCTATGGCTTCATGATCCTGACGATGAGCTCCTTATGGCTCTTTCGTTTCTCCCGCGCCCAGCATCTTCCGCCACTGAGGTTCCGCGCCAGGGCCAGCCTCCACAAGATGAAGCATGCATTCTTGCATCATTGCAGCTGAGCCGCTCGATCCCGCTTTGACCGCAGAGCAGCTTTGAGGCAGTGTATCTCGACAAAAGGTTTCGCGGTTGAGTCTGCGGAGAAGAAAAGGCGTGACATCATGGCTATGAGACCCGGTGAAATCGAAGACCTGATCAAGGCCGGCATTCCCGGTGCCAAGGTTACCATCCGGGATCTCGCCGGCGACGGCGACCACTACGCTGCCGAAGTGGTGGCGGAGGCTTTTCGCGGAAAGAGCCGCGTCCAGCAGCATCAGATGGTCTACGAGGCTCTGAAGGGCAATATGGGCGGCGTACTGCATGCGCTGGCGCTGCAGACCTCCGCTCCGGCGGAGTGAGATGACGACGCCCCGCCTGATCGAGGAGATCGTCACCGGAGCTCCTCGGCAAGTCGCGGCAAGCGGCACAGCCGCCAGCACGGTCGTGGCTCGCCTGACATTTTAAACGGCGGCGAGCCGCGGAATAAGCCCACCCAATGGACTATTCCGCTGGAATTCCGGCTGCCACATTGCTATTTAAGGCTAATGACGCAGCGCAGCGGCCCTTGAAACCGCATGTGAAAGGATAGGACATGAGCGGAATTACCGATTTTATCGCCAACGAAGTGAAGACCAATGACGTGGTTCTCTTCATGAAGGGCACCCCGCAGTTCCCGCAATGCGGTTTCTCCGGCCAGGTCGTGCAGATTCTCGACTATCTCGGCCTCGACTACAAGGGCGTCAACGTGCTCGCCGATGCGGAAATCCGCCAGGGCATCAAGGACTACTCCAACTGGCCAACCATTCCGCAGCTTTACGTCAAGGGCGAATTCATCGGCGGTTGCGATATCGTCCGCGAGATGTTCCAATCCGGAGAGCTGCAGACTCACCTGCAGGAGCAAGGCATCAGCGTCCGCGGCGCGGCTTGAGATTTTCCGGGCCAAGGTCCGGGACATTATAAAGATATTTTCAAGGCGCCGCTCCCAACGGCGCCTTCACGTTGTTTAGGAAACTGCTTGTGACAAATCCTTTGCAAACGCCTCAGGACCGCCTGCGCGGCATGGGGCGCGCCGAATTTATCGCGATGATGGCGATGCTGATGGCACTCAATGCATTCGCCATCGACATCATGCTCCCGGGCCTTCAACAGATCGGCGCTGCGCTTGGGGTCTTGAATGAGAACCACCGGCAGTATGTGGTCTCGTCCTACATATTCGGCCTTGGCATCGCCCAGGTCCTCTATGGCCCTCTCTCGGACCGTTTCGGCCGGCGCAACCCGATGCTGTTCGGCATCGGCATCTATTTCATCTGCGCCGTCGCCATCGTCGTCGTGCCCTCCTTTGGCGCTCTTCTTGTCCTTCGCTTTATCCAGGGCGCCGGCGCTGCGGCGACTCGGGTCATCACCATTTCCATCGTCCGCGACGTTTATGGCGGCCGCGCGATGGCTGAGGTCATGTCGCTGATCATGATGGTCTTCATGGTCGTGCCGATCATCGCACCGGGCACCGGCCAGCTTATTCTGCTTGCCGGCAACTGGCATCTGATCTTCCTCTTCATCGCGATCATTTCGCTCTGCATCGGAAGCTGGATGTATTTCAGGCTGCCGGAAACGCTTGACCCTGCCGACGTGCGCCCGTTCACCGTTTCGTCTATCCTGTCGGGCTTCAAGATGGTGCTGACCAATCGCCTGGCGCTTTGCTACACAATCGCCAGCACCTTCATTTTCGGCGCGATGTTCGGTTTCATCAACTCGGCGCAGCAGATCTATGTGGGTATCTACGGTCTCGGATCCCTATTCCCCGTCGCGTTCGCGGCCGTGGCGGTCTTCATGTCGGCGGCCTCCTTTCTCAACTCCCGCTTCGTCGGTCGTTTCGGCATGCGTCGTCTCTCGCATGGCTCGCTTGTCGGCTTCATCGCGATTACGACGGTCTGGATGCTCGTGCAGGTTTTGGGTCCGCAGCCCATGCCTTTCATCCTGTTCCTGACCTTCTTCTCGCTGGCAATGTTCCAGTTCGGCTGGATCGGTGCGAACTTCAATTCGCTGGCCATGGAACCGCTCGGTCACGTCGCGGGCACGGCCTCCTCGGTACTCGGCTTCATGAGTACCGTCGGCGGGGCGCTGATCGGCGTTGCGATCGGCCAATCCTTCAACGGCACGGCATTGCCGCTGGTGGCCGGATTTTTTATCGTGTCGATCATCGGACTGATCTTCGTGCTGATCGGCGAGAAGGGAAAACTCTTCCAGCCGCACAATCCGAAGATCTGAAATGCCGAAGATCTGAAATATCTCACCCAACAAAAAAGGCCGGATTGTTCCGGCCTTTTTTTGTATGCGCTGCTTCAGTGGCCGATGATCTCGTTGCGGAGCATCTGCCAGCTTTCCTTGTCGGTGGTCAGCAGCAGCCCGCCGTCGAGGTGATGCGGCAGGTAGGCAGAACCGTCGAAGCGCGCAACGTAACCGCCGGCCTCCGTCCCGATCAGCGTGCCGGCCAGATGATCCCAGGGCATCAGCTTGTTATAGAGCACGAACTGCACATGGCCGCCGGCAAACGTGCGGTATTCATGGGCCGAGCAGCGATAGTTGGCGAAGAAACGAACCTTGGCGAGATTGCCGAGGATCCGCTCGCGCTCGCCGCCAAAGAAATATCCGGGCGAGGCCATGCCGATCATCGCGTCGATCGGCCGGGATTGCGCGACCGCAAGCCGGATCGCCTCGCCGTCCGGACGCCGCAGGAACGCGCCGGCGCCCTTTTCCGCCATGACCCAGTCGTCGCCCATCGGATCGTAGATGATGCCGGCGACCGTCTCGCCCTTCCAGACGACCGAGGCCATCACGCCGAAGGCCGGGATGCCGGAGGCGAAATTGAACGTGCCGTCGACCGGATCGACGACCACCGCGAATTCCGCATCCGCGAGCTTTGCGAGCAGCGATGGATCGGCCGCCACCGATTCCTCTCCGACGAAAAGCGCGCCGGGCGCAAAGGCCTCCAGCTCGCGGCGGATCATCCGCTCGGCCGCCTCGTCGGCCTCCGTCACCAGGTCGGCCGGCTCGCTCTTGGAGCGGACGTCACCGCTGCCAAGCCGCCGGAAACGCGGCAGGATTTCGGCCTTGGCGGCAAGGCGCAGAAGATCGGCAAGCTTCGTGATGTCGAGCGGGAGGGTCATGACTACGGTCTCTTGGGGTCTTGGTCGGGGGGAGTTCAGAGGTTTTGAGCGGCCTGGAGGCCGGAGAAATCGAAAAGTTTCGGATCGAGCAGGTGGGACGGGTTCACATGGGCGAGCGCGCGCAGCATCGTGTCCTTGCGGCCCGGCATGCGGGCCTCGATATCGGCAAGCATCGCCTTCATGGAATTGCGCTGCAGGCCGTCCTGCGAGCCGCAGAGATCGCAGGGGATGATCGGGAACTGCATGGCGGCGGCGAATTTGGCCAAGTCGTCCTCGGCGCAATAGGCGAGCGGCCTCAGCACCATTATGTCGCCTTCGTCGTTCAAGAGCTTTGCCGGCATGCCGGCAAGCCTTCCGCCGTGGAAGAAGTTCATGAAGAAGGTTTCGAGAATGTCTTCGCGGTGATGACCGAGCACCAGCGCATCGCAACCCTCTTCGCGGGCGATCCGGTAAAGATTGCCGCGCCGAAGCCTGGAACAGAGCGAGCAATAGGTGGCGCCTTCGGGCACCTTTTCCTTCACGATCGAATAGGTATCGCGATATTCGATCCGGTGCTTGACGCCGATGGAGGCGAGATATTCCGGCAATATATGCTTGGGGAAGTTCGGCTGGCCCTGGTCGAGATTGCAGGCAATCAGCTCGACCGGCAGCAGGCCGCGCCATTGAAGATCGAGCAGCACCGCCAGCAGCGAGTAGGAATCCTTGCCTCCGGAGAGACCGACGAGCCAGCGTTTCTGGCCGCCCAGCATGCCGAAATCATCGAAGGCCTGGCGCACCTGCCTCAGCAGGCGCTTGCGCAGCTTGTTGAACGAGACCGAGCTCGGCGCCTCCCGAAACAGGGCGGGCACGAGACCGTCGACGGCGTCGTCCAGGTCATCGTCGATTTTGGCCGTCACGCCCATTGGTCTTTCCTTGACATCGAAAAGCGGGCAAAGCCCGCTTTTCTCAACCGAATATCAGGCGCCGAGAACGGCTGCCACCGCGTCGAGCGCCTCATTGGCCTTGGCGCCATCCGGGCCGCCAGCCTGGGCCATGTCCGGCCGGCCGCCGCCGCCCTTGCCGCCGAGCGCCACGGAGGCGACGCGAACCAGATCCACTGCGCTGAAGCGGTCCACCAGGTCCGGCGTCACCGCAACAACGGCACTGGCCTTGCCGTCTTCCGAAACGCCGATCAGCGTGACGACACCGGAGCCGAGGCTCGCCTTGCCTTCATCCGCCAGGCCCTTCAAATCCTTGGCATCGATGCCGGTGAGCGCCTTGCCCATGAACTTGACGCCGCCGACCTCCCTGACATCACCGGTCGAACCGCCCTGCCCGCCGCCCATGGCAAGCCGGCGCTTGGCATCCGCCAGTTCCTTTTCGAGCTTGCGGCGCTCGTCGAGCAGCGCCTCGACGCGCGAAACGACGTCCGCCGGCTGCACCTTCAAGGCGCCTGCAAGCGTCTTCACGCGGTCGTCCTGCTCGGCGAGATAGGCGCGCGCCGCCTCGCCCGTCACCGCCTCGACGCGGCGAACGCCGGCGCCGACGGCGCTTTCGCCGAGAACGCGGACAAGGCCGATATCGCCGGTGGCGTTCACATGCGTGCCGCCGCAAAGTTCGATCGAATAGGGCTTGCCGGTCTTCGGGCCTTCGACCGCCTTGCCCATCGCGACGACGCGGACTTCATCACCGTATTTTTCGCCGAACAGCGCCATTGCCCCTTCCGCGATCGCGTCGTCGACGCTCATCAGGCGGGTCGTGACGGGCGCGTTCTGCAGGATGATGGCATTGGCCATGTCCTCGACCTTCTGCAACTCCTCGGCCGACATCGGCTTCGGATGCGAGACGTCGAAACGCAGGCGCTCGGGCGCCACCAGCGAGCCCTTCTGGGCGACGTGGGTGCCGAGCACTTCGCGAAGCGCCTCATGCAGGAGATGGGTGGCGGAATGGTTCGAGCGCAGGCGCGAACGGCGGGCGTGATCGACTGTCAGCGCCACCGCATCGCCGACCTTCAGCGTGCCCTCGGCGACGGTCGCGATGTGGACGAACAGGCCCTCGCCCCTCTTCTGCGTATCCGCGACCGTGAGCCTGGCGTGATCCGTCGAGATCACGCCGGTATCGCCCATCTGGCCGCCGGATTCGCCGTAGAACGGCGTCTGGTTGACGACGATCTGGACCTGCTCGCCGGCCGACGCGCTGTCGACCGCCTTGCCGTCGCGCACGATCGCCTGCACCACGCCTTCGGCGGTCTCGGTGTCGTAACCCAGAAATTCGGTCGCGCCGTGCTTTTCCTTAAGTTCGAACCAGATCGTCTCGGTCGCCTTGTCGCCGGATCCGGCCCAATGGGAGCGGGCTTCCGCCTTCTGGCGTTCCATCGCATCGGTAAAACCCGCGATATCGACGCCGATCTCGCGGGCGCGCAGGGCGTCCTGGGTCAGGTCGAGCGGAAAACCGTAGGTGTCATAAAGCTTGAAGGCCGTCTCGCCATCCAGCATGTCGCCCTTGCCAAGCATGCCGGTCGCGTCGGAGAGCAGCGAAAGGCCGCGTTCCAGCGTCTTGCGGAAGCGGGTTTCCTCGAGCTTCAGCGTTTCGGAGATCAGAGCCTCGGCCCGGACCAGTTCCGGATAGGCGCGCCCCATTTCCTGCACCAGCGTGGGCAGGAGCCTGTACATGACCGGCTCTCTGGCGCCCAGCAGCTGCGCATGGCGCATGGCGCGGCGCATGATGCGGCGCAGAACGTAACCACGCCCTTCGTTCGACGGAAGAACGCCATCGGCGATCAGGAAGGCGGAGGACCGGAGATGGTCGGCAATGACGCGGTGGCTGGCGCTGCCTTCCGCCTTGACGCTCATGACGTCCTCGATCGTGGCGGTCAACGTGCGGAACAGGTCCGTATCGAAGACGCTCTGCTTGCCCTGCAGGACGCAGGCCATGCGCTCGAGACCCATGCCGGTATCGATCGACGGGCGCGGCAGGAGCGAACGTTCGCCCGGCGCCGTCTGCTCGAACTGCATGAAAACGAGGTTCCAGAATTCGAGGAAACGGTCACCATCTTCTTCCGGCGAACCGGGCGGTCCGCCCCAGACGTTTTCACCCTGGTCGATGAAGATTTCCGAGCACGGACCGCAGGGGCCGGTATCGCCCATCTGCCAGAAATTGTCGGAGGTCGGGATGCGGATGATCTTGTCGTCGGAAAAACCGGCGATCTTCTTCCAGAGCGTTGCCGCCTCTTCGTCCTCGGAATAGACCGTCACCAGCAGCCGGTGCTTCGGCAGGTCGAACCCTTCCGTGACCAGCTTCCAGGCAAGCTCGATGGCACGCTCCTTGAAATAGTCGCCGAACGAGAAATTGCCGAGCATTTCGAAAAAGGTGAGATGGCGCGCGGTGTAGCCGACATTGTCGAGATCGTTGTGCTTGCCGCCGGCGCGCACGCATTTCTGCGAGGTTGTCGCGGTCGAATAGGAGCGCGTCTCAAGACCGGTGAACACGTTCTTGAACTGCACCATGCCGGCATTGGTGAACATCAGCGTCGGATCGTTGCGCGGTACCAGCGGACTGGAGGAAACGACCTCGTGGCCGTTCTTTCGGAAATAGTCGAGGAAGGTCGACCGGATTTCATTCACGCCGCTCATGCTACGCCCTTTTTACCGCCGGATGCGGTCCTATTATTCGAAAACCAAAGGCTTGTATCGTCCACGCCCACAACTGTCCAGCCGCCCGCCGCCTGGCCAAACGAGAAACCGGCCGCTCATCTTTCGATGGCGACCGGTCGATTGCAAGCGGCCGGAGAAAACTCCGAGTGCGGCGGGACCGCTTACATATCCGCAGCCGCGTCGCCGTCGTCAGCGTCGGGACCACCGTTCTGCAGGAAGCGGTCGGCGATGAGGCCGGCATTCTGGCGGAGCGACGTCTCGATCTCGCGAGCAAGTTCAGGATTGTCGCGCAGGAAGGTCTTGGCGTTCTCGCGGCCCTGGCCGAGGCGCTGGCTGTTATAGGAGAACCAGGCGCCGGACTTCTCGACGATGCCGGCCTTGACGCCGAGATCGATCAGTTCGCCGGTCTTGGAAACGCCTTCGCCATACATGATGTCGAATTCGACCTGCTTGAAGGGAGGCGCCATCTTGTTCTTGACGACCTTGACGCGGGTCTGGTTGCCGACCACTTCCTCGCGCTCCTTGACCTGGCCGATACGGCGGATATCGAGGCGAACCGAGGCGTAGAACTTCAGGGCGTTGCCGCCGGTGGTGGTTTCCGGAGAACCGAACATCACGCCGATCTTCATGCGGATCTGGTTGATGAAGATCACCATGCAGTTCGACTTGGAGATCGAAGCGGTCAGCTTGCGCAGCGCCTGGCTCATCAGGCGGGCCTGGAGACCCGGCAGGCTGTCGCCCATCTCGCCTTCGATTTCGGCGCGGGGGGTCAATGCGGCGACCGAGTCGACGACGAGGACGTCGACTGCGCCGGACCGGACCAGCGTGTCGGTGATTTCGAGCGCCTGTTCACCGGTATCCGGCTGCGAGATCAGCAGGTTCTGGAGATCGACGCCGAGCTTGCGGGCATAGACCGGATCGAGCGCATGTTCGGCATCGACGAAGGCGCAGATGCCGCCCTTCTTCTGGGCTTCGGCGATCGTCTGCAGCGCGAGCGTCGTCTTGCCGGAGCTTTCCGGACCGTAGATTTCGATGATGCGGCCCTTCGGCAGGCCACCGATGCCAAGCGCGATGTCGAGGCTGAGAGAGCCGGTCGAAACCGTCTCGATCTCAACGATATTCTCGTTCGAACCGAGCTTCATGATCGATCCCTTACCGAAGGATCGTTCGATCTGTGACAGTGCTGCTTCCAGCGCCTTGCTCTTGTCCACGCCTTTATCCTCTACCAGCCGCAACGAGTTCTGTGCCATGTTGATCCCACCTTTAGGTTATTGCCGCCGCGCAAGCAATGAAGCAGCCGATAAAGGTGATGTACCTATTTTGTTCTCATTTGGCAAGAGCCAGACAAGAGATTGACTCGAAATAGATATTTCCGTTCCGTTCTCAAGATGTTCACGCCTGCCGAGGTGTGGAAAATTCGCGTTTGAAATCAACATCGCGCAACGCTCGCGCGACAAATCGCGACGTTTGAAATTTCATGAGGGTCTGTCCGATTCTCACTCCGAATCGAGCATTTCCCGGACCGCGACCGCGAGCTGCTTCAGCGAAAACGGCTTCGGCAGGAAGCCGAACTTGGCGTCGGCGGGCAAGTTGCGGGCAAACGCATCCTCGGCATAACCGGAAACGAAGATGAACTTCAGATCCGGATAGGTCTTGCGCAGCTCGGTCAGAAGCGTCGGCCCATCCATTTCCGGCATGACGACGTCGGAGACGACGATATCCACCTGGCCCTGAAGCTCTTCCATGATATCGAGCGCCTCGGTGCCGGAGCCCGCCTCATGCACGGTATAGCCACGCGTTTCCAGCATGCGTTTGCCGCCGCGGCGGACGGCCTCCTCGTCCTCGACGAGCAGGACGACCGCCGATTTTCCGGTAAGGTCCAGATCGTCGGAAGCGGGCGTCGACACGACGGGAGCCACAACGGCCGGCTGGGCAGAGACGGCGGTTGCGTCAGCCGAAACGGCCTCCTGCACGACGACCGGGGCTTCGGGAATGTGGCGCGGCAGGAAGATGCGGAAACTGGTACCTCGGCCGACTTCCGATTCGGGATAGATATAGCCGCCGGACTGCTTGACGATGCCGTAGACCATGGAGAGGCCGAGGCCGGTGCCCTTGCCCACTTCCTTGGTGGTGAAGAACGGCTCGAAGATCTTGTCCATGATTTCGGGCGGAATGCCAGAGCCGGTGTCGGACACCTCGACCATGACGAAATCCTCGGCCGGCAGATCCGCCTGGTGGAAGCCACCCGCATCCTCGGCGGAGACGTTGCGGGTCTTGATCAGGATCGTTCCGCCCTGGGGCATGGCGTCGCGTGCGTTGACGCAGAGATTGATCAGCACCTGCTCGAACTGCGACAGGTCGGTGCGCACCGGCCAGAGATCGCGGCCATAATCCACTTCGAGCTTCACATTGGTGCCGGAGATCAGCCGGTCGACCAGCATGCGCAGGTCGCCGACGACGTCAGTAAGGTTGAGCACCGCCGGCCGCATGGTCTGCTTGCGCGAGAAGGCAAGCAGCTGGCGCACCAGCACCGCGGCGCGGTTGGCATTGCGCTTGATCTCCATGAGGTCGGCAAAGCTCGCGTCGGAGGGGCGCGCCTGCAGCAGAAGATGATCGGAGGAGAGAAGGATCGCGGTCAGCACGTTGTTGAAGTCGTGCGCGATGCCGCCCGCCAGCGTGCCCACCGCATTGAGCTTCTGGGTCTGGGCCATCTGGGTTTCGAGCGCCTTCTGCTCGGTCGTCTCGACGGCGTAAACGATCGCCGCCTCTTCCGGCGCCTCGTCGCTCTCGTCGATCACGGCGTTCACATAGAAGCGCACGTAACGGTTCTCGTCGCCCGGATGGCGCGAATCGATCGGGGCGATATCGCCCTGGCCGTCCTTGGCGGCGGCGATCGCCTGCATCAGCGGCTGGCGGGAATTGTCGTGGACGATCCTGTCGAGTTCGATGCCGGCATCCACATCGTCGCGGGAAACCACACCGGCAAACAGCTTGAGGAACGGCGCATTGATGCGCAGGATCCGGCCCTCGCCGTCGACGGAAGCGATCGCCATCGGGGTGTTGTTGAAGAAACGCGTGAAGCGCATCGCGGAGGCCGACTGGTCGCCCTCGCCGCCCTTCGGCCGCGCCAGCACGATAGTGCGGCTTTCGCCCGGCGCGCCGTCGCGGGTGGCGCTGACATTGTGCACCAGGCGCACGGGCAGGCTCTGGCCGTTGGCGCGGCGCAGGTCGAGGTCGAGCGTTTCGGTGCGCTTGAGGCCGGGGGCCGCCTGCACCGACTGGATCAGCGCCATGCCCTCGCCCGCCACCAGATCGGCAATCGTCAGCGAGCGCGGAGCGAATTTGGTGAGGTCGATGCCGAGCCATTCGGCGAGCGTGGCGTTCAGATAGAAGATCTCGCCCTTCTTGCCGGCGGAGAAGAAACCGGCCGGCGCATGGTCGAGATAGTCGATGGCGTTCTGCAGCTCGCGGAAGAACCGCTCCTGGTCGTCGCGTTCCGAGGTGATGTCGGTGATCTGCCAGATATCAAGCTGGCCCTTGCGGCTGTCGGCGGGGGTCAGCAGCCTCGCCTTGAGGCGGTACCAGTGGGCGCCGGAACCGTTTCCGGTCGGGCGTCCGATCGGCTGGAGAAGCCGGAACTCCTCGTGGCCTTCGCGGCCTTCGCGCAGCGCCGTGGTCAGCCGGTAGAGCGCCTCGGTCGATTCGCGGGTCTTGGACAAAAGCGCTTCGAGCGACTGCACATTGCTCGCCCTGGTCGCGCCGGTCATCCGGCCATAGGCGGCGTTTGCGTAGAGGATGCGACCCTTGACGTCGGTGATCAGAATGCCGTCGGGATGATTGGCGAGGAAACCGCGGGCCAGTTCGTCGGAACGCGATTGCGGCATCACCTCGACGAGGCCGATGATCGACGACACCAGGAAGAATATCCCGACCATGGCGAGGATGCCGAGCAGGCCGAGCACCAGCTCGTTGTCGAGCGCATGCTGGAACAACACGAAACCGGCGGCCACACCACAGAGAACGAGCGCCAGGAGAACGATCCGGATGATGGTACCGCCACGCGTCCCTTTTTCCACCAGGGGCGCCTCGTAGTTGCCGCTTTGCTGCAACTTCGTCATCAATTCCTCGCATTTCGACCGGCGCTGCGGCCATGAACATTCAGGGATCGGGGTTCCCGTGATTCCTTATTAGCAAGTTGCAGGTTCAGCAAAAAGCTCCGCAAGGCCACAAAAGCCGGGACAGTTCGGCGTAGTGACCTATCTTTGCTTTTCTGCGCTGTCTTTCAGCGCGGGACAATGACAGTTAGCAGCTTGCTTCGGTAGGAAAAAAGTCGTTTTTTACCGCGGCGTTTACATGAGGAGTGGCAAGAGATGTTCGAAGACCTGATGGGGGCCTATGGGGGCCGCCTGGTGATCGCAGTCGTCGGCGTCGGCATTGGCCTTCTCGTTCTCATCGGCGTGTTGTGGCTCATCCGCAGCCGCAGCGGCCCCTCGCCCTTCGTGCGCGGCGGCAAGAACCGCCAGCCGCGGCTGCAGGTGCTGGATGCGGCAGCCGTCGATACCCGGCGTCGCCTGGTTCTCATCCGTCGCGACGGGGTGGAACATCTGATCATGATCGGCGGCCCGACCGACATCGTCATCGAAAGCGGAATCACCACTTCGGCATCCGCAACGCCGGCCATCGCGGCCGCTGCGGCCAGCCGGTTCCAGCCGCTGGACATGACCGTGCCGCTTCAGGCGGTACAGGCCATGGAACCCCGACCGCCCGCAATTGCCGAACCGCGGCCGGCGGCCGTTGCCGAGCCCCGGCCAGCGCCCGTTCCACGCCCGGCGATGCCGGAGACGCGCCCGGAGCCGGTCCGCGAAAGCGCGTCCTTGCCGCGCGAGACGCCTCGTGCCGCTCCGGCCGAGGCGCCGACGGCAGCGCCTGCTCTCGGGGCGCCTATCCCCATGAGCGGTACGCTCGCACCCCGCCCCGCACCGGCCACTTCACCCGCACCGGCTGCCAACGCCGCTCCCGAGCCGGTCGCCACCCTCCGGCCGGAACCGCCGGCCCGCCAGGCCCCGGAGGTAAAACCGGAGCCGCTGCGGCCGATCGCGGCACTGGCGGCGGCCGCCACACCGGTGACGCCGGCGCCTGCGCCCGCTCCCGCTCCTCCTCAGGTTCCGGCCTTTGACGATGCGGTGGATGTCCTCGATGCAGCCCGCGGACGCGTCTTCCAGGAGACGCCCGAGCCCCGCGTCGTGCCGGTCAGCGCCGCGATCGTACCTCCCGCCGTTCAATCTGCCGCCGAGAAGCCGAAGCAGCTCGGCAGCGATTTCGAACGGATCCTCGAAGAGGAAATGGCCAATAACCTCGCCGCCCGCGAGCCGGTGGTCATCCCGCAGCCGAACCGCCAGACACAGCCGCGTAACCCCAGCGTGCCGCCTGTCACCGGCGCCACGCCGGAACCGAGCCTGCAGTCGGAAGTCGCGCGTATCTTCGGCGAGATGTCCGTCACCCGCGACAAGTGAGCGGGCGCCTCCATCGCTGGAACTTCGGCAAAGAAAAAAGGCACGGAAAACCGTGCCTTGAATTCGTTTGACGTTGATCGGGCGGATTATTCGTCCCGATAGACCTTTTCACGACGCTCGTGGCGTTCCTGTGCTTCAATCGACAGCGTGGCGATCGGGCGAGCGTCGAGACGCTTGAGGCCGATCGGTTCGCCCGTTTCCTCGCAGTAACCGTAGGTACCGTCCTCGATGCGCTGCAAGGCGGCATCGATTTTGGAAATCAGCTTGCGCTGACGGTCACGGGCTCGAAGTTCGATGGCTCTGTCGGTTTCGGAGGAAGCCCGGTCGGCGAGATCGGGGTGGTTGGCGCTTTCTTCGGCCAGGTGGCCAAGCGTTTCGCGCGCTTCTCTCAGGATGTCATTTTTCCAGGCGATCAGCTTTGCCCGGAAGTATGCCTTCTGATTTGCATTCATGAACTCATCGTTTTCCGAGAGCACATAGTTGCTAAGATCGATCTTCTCACTCAACGCGATTCTCCTGAAGAACATCTCATGCGGCGCTCTATATCCTATCCCGCTACCCGGATTCAAGCCTCGCGCTCAGTATTAAGGCATTTTTAAAACTGTCATAAAAATCCGCTAAACGGCTATTTTTTAAGCTTTTATTCGAAGCCTCCAAAACTCTTCTCCACAACCGGATCTGCCTGACCTCGCTATTTCGAAACATCTGCGGCAGTTGACGAGCCTCGTGCCGAAAGGCTACCCATGCCTTCCATCCTCCTAACAGCGGTGCCGGGCATGACGACGATCACTCCTCCTCCTTCCCGCATCTACCTCCTGCGCCATGCCAAATCCGGCTGGGCGGAGCCCGGACAGCACGATTTCGATCGTCCCCTCGACAACCAGGGTTTTGCCCAGGCCGAGATCGTTGCCGACAAGGCGGCCGATCGCAGCTACCGGCCCGATATCCTGATCAGCTCCACCGCCATGCGGTGCCGCCAGACCGCCGAAGCCGTCCGTCGCGCGATCAGCGAGGAAATCGAGCCGGTCTTCGTCGACGAGCTCTATAACGGCTCGCTCGGCACCTATCTCGCCATCCTTGCGGGCCAGAGGGACAGCGGTTCGGTCATGCTCGTCGGCCACAATCCGACCATGGAGGAAGTCCTCGAGGGGCTGATCGGCGCCGACCAGATGGTGGCGGCGGTTCCGGGCGGCTATCCCCCCGCCGGCCTTGCGGTGCTCGACTATCGCGGTTTCGTCGCCGGATCGGATGCCGCCTGGGTGCTGACCGACTTCCTGACTGCCTGAACCGGATGTCGTAACGGCCTGGCCGCCCGCCGCCGGATTCTTGCACTTTGCGGCCGCGCGACGGCTTCCTATATAGGCGTAAACACTGGACCCGGAACGACGCCTTGCCGCCTTCGCTTACCAGCTTCTCGGATGACGCGCGCATCGCGCTCGACAATATCGCCGACCGTGCTTCGGGCCTCGTGCATCCGACGATCAGGCTCGGCGTGACCGGGCTGTCGCGGGCCGGCAAGACCGTGTTCATCTCGTCGCTCGTCCATAATCTTCTGAACGGCGGGCGATTGCCGCTTTTCGAAGCCTTGCGCTCCGGCCGGGTCTCCGCGGTGCGGCTCGAGCCGCAACCGGACGACGCCATCCCGCGCTTCCAATACGAAGACCATATCCAGGCCCTGGTGCGCGACCGCATCTGGCCGGATTCGACCCGAGCCATCTCCGAGCTGCGGATCACCCTCGACTACCAGAGCGCCAGCGGCTGGGGCCGGATGTTCTCGCGCGGCAGATTGTCGATCGACATCGTCGATTATCCCGGCGAATGGCTGCTCGACCTGCCGCTGCTGGCCCAGGATTTCCGCAGGTTCAGCGACAATACCGTGGCCCTTGCCGGGACCGGCATCCGCGAGGAACTGGCGCGCGAATGGCTGGCGCTTGCGCGCGGCATCGACGCGGACGCGCCGGCCGACGAAATGACGGCCCGGCGGCTGGCGGAAGCCTTTGCCGCCTATCTCAGGGCCTGCAAGGCGGATGAGCGCTCGCTTTCGACCCTGCCGCCCGGCCGCTTCCTGATGCCCGGCGATCTCGAAGGCTCGCCGGCGCTCACTTTCACGCCGCTGCCGGACATGTCCGACACCAAAGCGCCGAAAGGTTCGCTGCGGGCGATGATGGAGCGCCGCTACGAGGCCTACAAGAACGTCGTCGTCAAACCGTTCTTCCGTGAGCATTTCGCCCGGCTCGACCGCCAGATCGTGCTGATCGACGCGCTGCAGGCGATCAACCGCGGTCCCGAAGCGGTGCAGGATCTGGAACGGGCGCTGACCGACGTGCTCGCCTGTTTCCGGCCCGGCCACAACAGTTTCTTCTCGTCCCTGATCGGCCGCCGGATCGACAAGGTCCTGGTGGCGGCCACCAAGGCGGACCACCTGCATCACGAAAGCCACGACCGGCTGGAACGGCTCACCGGCCGGCTGGTCGACCGCGCCGTCCAGCGGATAGGCATGGCCGGCGCCGGCATCGAGGTGATGGCGATCGCATCGGTGCGCGCCACCCGCGAGGCAACCGTCAAGGAAGACGGCCATCTCCTGCCGGTCATCGTCGGCACTCCGATTTCGGGCGAAACGATCAACGGCGAACGCTTCGACGGCATTAAGAAAACTGCCATATTTCCCGGTGACTTGCCGGAGGATCCTGAAGCATTCTTTCAGCAGCTTGATTCCGTCGGCGCGGAGCTGCCGGAGATCAATGTGGTGCGTTTCCGCCCGCCGGCGCTCGAAGAGGCGAATGGCGGCATGAAGCTCTCTGTGCCGCATATCCGGCTCGACCGCGCCATGCAGTTCCTGTTCGGAGACCGCCTCGCATGAGACCGCCCGAATCATCCCCGAACGGCAAGCGCCGTCCCGCCTCCTTTTCGGTCGAAGAGGAGAGCGTGTCCGCAAACCAGTCCCTGCCCGTCGCTCGCCGCAGCCCGCGCAGCTTCGAGGACGGCGTCGTGGTGACGCCCGACGAACAGGATCCATTCGTGACGCCGCCTGAACTGGCGGCGGAGGCGATTCCCGTCGCCGAACCGCGGTCGCGCAAAAAATTCTCGTTCGTCAACCTGGCGGCAGCCGCCTTCGGCACCTTCCTGTCGCTTGCTTTCGGGCTCTGGGCCGACAGCGTCGTCCGCGACCTGTTTACCCGTGCCGACTGGCTCGGATATGCCGCCCTCACCGCTCTTGCCGTCGGGCTCCTGGCCGTCGCCGTGATCGTCGGCCGCGAGATTTTCGGCATGATGCGGCTTTCCGCCGTCCAGACTCTGAAGGCCCAGGCGGAAGAGGCGGCCCTTTCCCCTCGCCCGACCGCCGCGCGCGCCGTCGTCGCCGCGCTCACAAAGATCCTCGGTCACCGGGCAGAGACCGCCAGGGGTCGCGCCAATCTCGACGCGACCAAAGACGAGATCATCGACGGGCCGCAGCTTATCGAACTTGCCGAACGGGAGCTTCTGGCGCCGCTCGACCGCAAGGCACGGGCGCTCATTCTCGGTTCGTCCAAGCGTGTCTCGGTGGTCACCGCCGTCAGTCCGCGCGCCATCGTCGATCTCGCCTATGTACTCTTCGAAGTCACCCGGCTGATCCGGGCCATGGCCGAACTCTATGGCGGCCGCCCGGGCACGCTCGGACTGCTGCGGCTGATGCGGGATGTCATCGCCCATCTTGCCGTCACCGGCTCGATCGCGGTCGGCGACGGCCTTGCGCAACAGGTTCTCGGCCACGGCCTTGCCTCGAAACTGTCCAAGCGTCTCGGTGAAGGCGTGATCAACGGCCTGCTGACGGCGCGAATCGGCATCGCCGCCATGGATCTCTGCCGGCCGCTGCCCTTCCGGGCGGTCAAAAGGCCCGGGATCGGCGATTTCATCTCGGACATCGCGAGCGTCGGCGGGCGGAAAGACGAACAATAGAGGGTCGCCCTGCCGCCCCGATCCGGCCACAGTCACCAGTCGTTAACCATTCCCACTTAAATTACGTGACACTTAAAGTAGCCGCTCGTCAGGGGAAAGTTCATGTATTCGCGCTTCTTTTCGCTTCTCGGCGGGTTCGCCATTCTGACAGTCGCAGCGACCTCCGCCATGGCGCCGCAGGCTGAAGCCGCTCCACGCGACAAGGCTTTCTTCCAGTCGGTCGCCGGCGTCTGGAAAGGCCCTGGCGAAATCGTCGCCGGCAAATACAAGGGTACGAAATTCAGCTGCAACCTGACCGGCGCCGCCGTCGCGGACAGCAATGTCGGCATCAAGCTCGACGGCACCTGCCGGGTCGGCGTGTTCCAGCAGCCGATGTCGGCAACCATCACCCAGAGCGGCCGCGGTTATACCGGCAAGTTCCTGGACGGCGCCGAGGGCAAGGGCCTCGACATCATTTCCGGCTCGGTCAGCGGCGACAAGGTCGTCATGGGCATCAACCGCAATCAGCTCAACGGCGCGATGGTGGCGAGCCTGCGCGGCGAAAACAAGATGAACATCACCATCTCGATCAAGGTCGAGGACCAGATGGTCCCGGTGATCGGCCTCAGCCTCGACCGCGACATGGATTCGATCGCCGTCGGTTCGATCCAGCAATAACAGCGCCGGGCGCTCAGGCGCCCCGCCACCAGTCCTGGCTCTCCCGCGCGACCCTGATGCCGGCCGTATCGGCTTCCGAAAGCCAGTCGCGCACCGCCCTTCCCCTTACCAGCAGGTCCGGCGCGATGTCGGCAAGCGGCATCATCACGAAGCCGCGGTCGGTCATGCGCGGATGCGGCACTTCCAGCTTTTCGCTTCTCCGCTCGCGGGTGCCGTAGGTCAGGATATCGATGTCGATGGTGCGCGGTCCCCAGCGCTCCAGGCGGACGCGCTTCATGCCACGCTCGATCGACAGACAGACATCCAGCAGGTCTTCGGGCTCCAGCGAGGTTTCCACCAGAACGCAGCAGTTGAAGAAATCGGCCTGGTCGGTCTTGCCCCAGGGCGGCGTCGAATAGAGTTTCGAAACGGCGACGACCCGACAGTCCTCGCGCGCATCAAGTTGCCTAAGAGCCTCGGCCATCGACGACGGGGGATCGCCGATATTGCCGCCGAGGCCGAGCGCCGCGATCTCCAACGTCTTTTCAGGCGAAATGCTCAACGCGAACCTCCGCATAGTCCAGGATACCGGGGATCGGTACGCTCGGCTTGCGCACGGCGATCTCCGCCCGGCGGATCTGCGGCGTCCAGGCGCAGAGCGCCTTGGCGATGTCTTTGGCAAGCGTCTCGATGAGATTGCGCCGGTGTCCGGTCACCACCTTCTCGACGATCTCGTAGGCGATGCCGTAATGCACCGTGCTGGCGACATCGTCGTTTTCGAGCGCCTCGTCGGCCTCCACATCCATGATGACGTCGATGAAGAACCGCTGGCCGAGCGTAGCCTCCTGCTCGAAGGCACCATGTTTGGCGTAGAACGCACAGTTCTTCAGCGTGATCGTATAGGTCGCCATCAGAGGCCCTTTCTTTGGTCGTCAGCGGCGGCTGCGGCGAGAACCGCGTCGGCGATCGCCAGCGCATCGCGATTGGCGGCGACATTGTGGACGCGGAAGATCGATGCGCCGGCAAGGCGCAGGATCGCCGTGGTCGCCGCAGTGCCGACGTCGCGCTCGTCGGCCTTCTGGCGACCGGTCACGGCGCCGATGAAGCGCTTTCGCGAGGTTCCGGCCAGCAGCGGGAAGCCGAGCCGGTGCAATTCTGCGAAGCGGGCGATCAGTTCCAGATCGTCGTCACGGTCCTTGGCGAAGCCGAATCCCGGATCGAGCACGATCGCCTCGTCGGGAATACCGGCGGCGCGGGCGATCCCGAGTGATTGCTGGAGGAAGAATTCCTGGTCGGCGATCCGATCGGCGCGCTTTTCACGGCCCCGGCCGGTATGCATGATGCAGATGCCGGCGGACGTCTGAGCCGCAACGGTTGCGATCTCCGGCTCGCGCTGCAGCCCGTGGACGTCGTTGATGATGTGGGCACCCGCCGCCACTGCCAGGCGGGCGGTTTCGGCGCGATAGGTATCGATCGAGATCAGCGCATCCGTCTCGGCGGCGAGTTTTTCGATCACCGGCAGGACGCGGTCCTGCTCTTCCGCCGCCGTCACCTCGGCGGCACCCGGCCTCGTCGATTCGCCGCCGATATCGAGGATGTCGGCGCCGTCGCGGACGCAGGAAAGAGCGTGAGCCACCGCCGCATCGACATTTCCGTATTTTCCGCCGTCGGAAAAGGAATCGGGCGTCATGTTGATGATCGCCATAATCTGGCCTTTGCGGCCGAGTTCAACGGCACGGCCGCGCCCGACACGCCATGTGCTGTTGCGCTGCGATATCACCGGCCGGCCATCTGTCGAAGGGTAACGCAAAATTTGATGCCTTTGTGTTGCGCTCAGGCTGGCTATGCCCCAAGGTCCCCATAAGTTCAACGTCGCAGGCCATAGAATGTTCTCCATGCGCAGAGTCCACCGGCTTTTCGGTGTCTTTCTTCTCCTTTGCGCGATCCCTGCAACGGCCATGGCGGAACCGGTCATCAACAAGACCTATTCCTATTTCCGGATCGGCGGGCGCACGGCCGAGGACCTCGACCGGGAACTGGAGAATCGTGGCCCCCTTACCCGCGGGACCGGCCATCGCCACCCCGGCGCCACCGAAATCAAGTTCGGCGGTGACGTCACCTATGTGGAAAGCGGCGGCCGCTGCTCGGTCGGCGGCGTGCGGGTGACGCTTCGCACCCACATCATCCTGCCCCGCTGGGGCAATCGCGGCCGCGCTACCGCCGATCTCGGCTTCATCTGGGATACGCTGTCGAAGGACATCAAGCGCCACGAGGAGCGACACGCGGAAATCGCCCGCAACCATGCGCGCCAGCTCGAGCGGGAACTGCTCGGCCTTGCCCCCGGCAGGAGCTGCGACTCGCTGGAAAAACAGGTGGCGGAGACGACCCGCCGGGTTCTTGAGGCCCATGACCGCGAGCAGCTGCGATTCGACCAGATCGAGGCGGCCAATTTCGACGCGCGGATGATGCGGCTGCTGCAGTACCGGATGAAACGATCCGGCGACTAGCCCCGCCATTTTTTCGTGAATCAGGTCGGCCAACCGCCGCGAAGCTTTTGCCAGGCTTGCGTCATCCCCCGTCAATGACGGGTGATTTATGGTGATAGTCTAAAATACGAATCTCGGATATAACCTAAGACATAGCTTACCTACCAACGTTTCGAAAAACGAAGCCGATGAGGTAGATAGCCGCAGGATCAGCGTAGCTTTCCGGTTTTCGGACCGATGTGTCGGACGCAGTTGTTTCAGGTGTTCCTGAGTTTTGGTTCCAGTGTTCAGTTCTCCTGGCGCGTCTTCAAGCCGCAGGTGTTTCCTCCCTCCCCTGCCGGTGATGCGCCCGCCTTGCCTCGCTTGCCGCTTTTGCGGGGCGAGGCTTTTTTTTGCCTTGGAACGGACGATCAGGCGGTGATCAGGCCTGGCGCTCGGGCACGTTGACCACGAGCCCGTCGAGATCCGCCTTGACCTTGATCTGACAGGAGAGGCGCGAAGTCGGCTTCACCTCGAAGGCGAAGTCCAGCATGTCTTCCTCCATGGGCGCCGGCGGGCCGACTTTTTCGGTCCAGGCCTCGTCGACATAGACATGACAGGTGGCACAGGCGCAGGCGCCACCGCATTCGGCCTCGATGCCCGGGACGGAATTGCGAACCGCATTCTCCATAACGGTGGAGCCTGGCTCAGCTTCGATATCGAAGCGCGTTCCGTCGAAGGCAACGATGGTCAGTTTCGTCATGATAGGGAATCCGGGATGTTGAAGGGTCAGGGCACACTATTTAAGCGCGCTGTCTTCCGATAAAACCCCGGCACAGTCAACAATTTCGGGCGCCGCCGGCTATCCCATCGGCGCCGTCCGAGCTGATTCGGCGAATCGCTTCAGCGGCAGAGCTTGTTGATGAAGTTCTCGGCCTCGACGACCGCAGCGGCAACAGCAGCCCGCAGAGAAGCATCGGAGCCATTACCCTCGACGCGCTCGGCAGCGGCCGAAACCTTGAAGGCGCCGACGGCACCCGCTGCACCCTTCAGGCGGTGCGCGGCGGCGGACACCTGGGCGCTGTCGGCGCTCGCCATGTCATGCAGCGCCCGGCGCGCCTGGCGCGCGAACATCTGGAGCACTTCGACTTCCAGGGTCTTGTCGCCCATGGTCTGAGTCGCGAGATGGACGAGATCGATCGGGCGGGACTGCGAAGGGCAAGCGCCCCGCAGTGTTTCCGGGGCTTCGAACGCAATACTGACGGCTGCCATTGCCATGAACCTGTTTTCCCTGTTGTTCTTCTGATAATGTCCCGAATTGTGCGGGCTAATCGCAGCTATCCCGTTAAATTCCGGCACAATCTGGGCCGGTTTCTTCCCATATGGTTAATTTCTGCTAAGCTCCCGGGATTTTAGGACTTTTGCATCTTGGCATGGTTTAAATTCTGTTAACAACATTCCACGGCATCATTCGAAGGCAGGCGTCATAATTGTGCAGGATGGCCGAATGTGCCACTACAATACGCCTAAGGTGGCGGGGAATATCGTCCTTTTGCCCCGGATGGTAGGTTGGTAAGCTTTCATTATCATCCGTTTGAAAGAACGGCCGTCCGACTTGAAAATGAATAGGAAACTTGAACTCCGCTTTGTGGATCGAGGGTTTCCGGCAGGCAGCGTTCCATCTGTCGGTCTGCGGGCGGCAGCGCGTCAGATGGGATTTGCCGGGCGAGTATGTAACGAGGCGTAACCGCATGGCAAAGAACCCTAGCAGCGAGTCGATCGATGAGACGGCGTTCCAGGCGTTGGAAGATGCCCTAAAAATCAACTTCAACGATGAGCAGTCGCGCCCCAGATCAGTGCCCCATGCCTCGGAGGCAAGAGTGTCAGACACTACCAAATCGCGTCAGACCCAATATCAGGACGATGCCGCCGAATCATACAGATCGGCCGCCACCGAAACAGCTGCCAAGTCTCCCACATTCCAGCCCGCCAACGATGCCGGCAAGCGCAGTTCGACGGCGATCCTGCGGACGCTGGAAGGCGGCGCGATGCGCTCGTCGATCCGCAATGCGGTGATCGTCTCGATCCTCTGGGCAGTCGGCGGCGTCGCGCTCGGGCAGATGATCTACGGCAACCAGCTCTGGCAGATCACCTCGGTCGAAGGCGTCCTTGCTGCTCCCGGCATCGTCGCGCTTGCGGTCTGCATCCTCATCCCGATCATGCTGTTCTTCGCCTTCGCGATCATGATGGCGCGCGCCCAGGATCTCAGAACCGCCGCCCGCTCGATGGCCGAGGTGGCTCTTCGCCTGTCCGATCCGGAAACCGTCGCCTCCGAGCGCATCATGAGCGTCGGCCAGGCCGTGCGCCGCGAAGTCTCGGCGATGAACGAAGGCATAGAGCGCACCATTGCCCGCGCCGCCGAACTCGAAACGCTGGTGCATTCGGAAGTGAACGCGCTGGAGCGGAGCTTCACCGACAACGAACTGCGCGTTCGCGGCCTCGTCCACGAACTCGGCGCCGAACGGGACGCGATCGTCAACCATGCCGAGCGTATCCGCTCGTCGATCGCCGGTGCCCATGACCAGCTCAAGGAAGAGCTGTCGCTTGCGACCGAAGAAATCTCCATTCGCCTGGCGACGTCAGGCGAAGCCTTCGCCTCGATGATCGAGACGCGCGGCGCGGCGCTGATGGAAAAGTCCAACGCCGCCGGCGAAGCGCTCGGTAGCCTGCTGACCACCAAGACCGAGAACCTGCTGCAGACGCTCAACTCCTCCGGCTTCGCGCTCGCCCACGAGTTCGACGAGCGGATGGAAGCGATCAACACCGTGCTGTCGCAGCGCGGCCAGGCGCTTCTCAACGAATTCCAGACGCGTGCCTCCTCGCTCGACGCCAATACCGAAAAGCTCAACGCGGCCCTTGCCGACCGCACCCGTCAGCTGAACGAGACGCTGCTTGCCCGGACAAGGGAAATCACCGACGGACTTGCCGAAAGCGAACAGACGCTCACCGGTTCGCTCGGCGGCATCCTTGCGGCCCTCAACAGCTCGCTCGAGGAAAAGAGCTCGTCCTTCCGCCAGAGCCTGCAAAACACGGTCGAAGACGTTGTCCTCGACCTCGACATGCGCTCAGGCTTCTTCGAAGAGCGCCTGCAGACGACCGTCGGCCTGCTCAGCACGACTTTCGACGACAGCATCTCGCAGTTCACCTCCGCCTTCGACCAGCGCGCCGGCACGCTCGACAGCAAGCTGATGGACAGCCTCGCCCGCATCAACGAGACGGTGGCGAGCGGTTCGGATGCGATCGAGAACATCCTCTCGTCCAGCGTCGAGCGCATCAGCTCCTCGCTCACCGACCAGTCGCTCGCGCTCGAGACGACGCTCGGCACCGGCCAGGAAATGCTGGACGCTATGCTCGGCAGCCGCTCGCGCGAACTGTCCGACGCCCTGTCTGCCCGCAGCAGCGAAATTCAGGACGCGCTGGCATCCCGCGCCACCGAAATCCAGGACGCTCTCGTCACCCGCACCAGCGAACTTCAGGACGTCCTCGGGTCGCGGACCAGCCAGCTTCGGGACGTGCTCGGAACACGCGCCGGCGAACTGCAGTCCATGCTCGTCTCGCGGACCGAGGAACTTCAGGAAGCGCTCGGCGCACGCACCGGCGAGCTCCAGGAAGTGTTGACCACACGCACCGGCGAACTTCACGAAGCGCTCGAAACGCGCACCGGCGAACTCCAGACCGTGCTTGCCTCGGGCACCGGCTCGCTTCACGAAACGCTCGGAGCCCGGACCACCGAACTCCAGGACGTGCTCACCACCCGTACCGGCGAGCTCCAGAACGTACTTGCTTCGGGTAGCGGCGAACTCCAGGACGTCATCGGCGCCCGCACCGTCGAGCTTCAGGACGCACTTGCATCGCGCACCGGGGAACTCAAGGACGTGTTCGCCTCCGGCACCGGCGAACTCCATGCCGGTTTCGCGAATGCACACCAGAATATCGAAACGACGCTCGCCGAGCGCAGCAGCAGCCTACTCAGCACGCTCTCGGAAAACCAGTCCAAGTTCGAACAGAGCCTGGCGATCCGTTCTGGCGCCATCATCGCCGCACTGTCCGGCAGCCACGATCATCTGACCGAGGTGCTGAGCCAGAAGTCCACCGCGATCGAAACGCTGATGGCGGGTGCGCCGGAGCGGCTTGCGGGCATGTTCGACGAGAAGTCGGAGCAGATCTCCCGCACGCTCGCCGCCAGCGAACAGCGGATCGGCGCCGAGCTCGGCCGGCGCGCTTCCGAAATGGAAACGTCGCTGGATGCCAATCGCGAGCGGATCTCCGAAATCCTCGAGGACAAGTCGATGGAAATCGCCACGTCCTTCGCGCTCGGCGAGGACCGCCTCGCCGGCATGCTGGAGGAAAAGTCGGACTCCATCACCCGCGCGCTTTCGGAAACCGAACAGCGCATGAGCGGCGACCTCGCCCGCCGCACCGTGGAAATCAACGAGGCGCTGGGCGTCAACCGCGACAGGCTCGCGGAAATCCTCGACGACAAGTCGATGGAGATCGCCACCTCCTTCGCACTTGGCGAAGACCGCCTCGCCGGCATGCTGGACGAGAAGTCGACCGCGATCGCCAACACCTTCATCGATGCCGACGTCCGCATCGAGCAGTCCTTCGCGGCCCGCGCGGAAGCGATCCGCAGCGCCTATGCCGACAACCAGCTCAATCTCGACCTGTCTCTGGAGAACCGCACGGCCGAGCTTGCCCGCATTCTCGAAAGCGGCGGCGACCGTCTCGAGCAGGCCGTCGGCGGCGCAAGCGGCCGCATCGAAACCGTGCTCACGAGCGGCGCACAGCGTTTCGAAACGGGCATGGCGGACGGGCTGGAGCGCGTGGAAACCGTTCTCGGCTCGACGCAGGAGCGGATCGCGGCGACCATCGGCCTCGGCCATCAGCAGCTTGAGACGACCCTCGGCTCCGGTTACGAGCAGATCCGCGACACGCTGGAAGAACGCACGAATGTCATCGCCACCACGCTCGGTGATGCCCAGAGCCGGATCGGCACCTTGATGGAAGATCAGGTGACGTCGCTCGGCACCTCGATCGCCGCAAGCGCCGGCATGCTGGAAATGTCTCTCGATACCCAGCAGAGCGCTCTGCGCGGCGCGATCGACACGGCGGGCCAGTCCCTCGAAGACCGTCTGCGCGACAATGTCGGCACGCTTGCCGTCAGGCTTTCCGATGCCGCCAGCGAGATCGGCCGTTCGGCCGACGCCTTCTCCAACCGCATCCGTCAGACCGTCGGCGGCGTCCAGGGCGCGCTCGAGGAAACCGGCAGCCGCATCGAATCGACGTTCGGCGGTCTCGAAGGCCGTATCCGCGGCGAGATCCTCGAAGCGGCCCAGCTCGTAGACGAGGCCGGCACCAATCTTTCCGCCACGCTCACCAACCGCACGGCCGACCTGGAACGGGTCGCGGTCGAGGCTTCGGACCGTATCACCGAGACCATGGACGGCCGCACCGCCCGGATCGAGGAACGCCTCGGCACGATCGACCGCGCGCTGACGATCGGCCTAGACAACGTCACCAAGACGATCGAAAGCAAGGCCGTCGGCCTCGCCTCGACGCTGCGTGAAGCCGTCGGCGCCGCGGCCCAGAGCATGGACAGCGAAGCCACCCGCTCCGCCGAAGTGCTGGCGCGCGCCGGTGCCGAGTTCACCGAGGAACTCACCAATCGCAACGCCGAGTTCACCAAGGCGATCGAGGAACGCTCGACCCAGATCGTCGGCCGGATTTCGGAAACCCAGAACCGGCTTGCCGGCCAGGCCGCAACCGTGGCACTCGCCTTCTCGGAAGCCGGCAACGCGATCGTCCACAAGGTCGCGGAAGCCGACAGCCTGGTGAAGCGCCAGGTCACGGCAATTTCCGAGGCGCTGGACGAGGCGCAGAAGGCGCTCGACTCGCGCGGCGACGGCATCCGCACCACGCTCGCCGATACCGCAACGCAGCTCGACACCGCGATGGACGCCGTCGACCGTGCGCTCGCAGCTCGCGGCGAAGCCATCCACTCAGCCCTCGAGGCCCGCGCCCGCGATCTGAATTCCATGCTCGCCGGCCGCTCGACCGAACTGACGCGCCTTCTCGATGAAAAGGCAAAGCCGATGGTCGAGGAATATGCCGCGGCTGGCCGCACCGCCATCGAGCTGATGACGACCGCCGCCCAGCAGGGTGCAGAACGGCTCTCCGCCGTGGCGCAGGAAACGACTGCGCGGCTTTCCTCCGCCGCAGACGAGACGACCGCGCGGCTTTCTTCCGCGGCCGAAGAGACAACCACACGGCTTTCTTCCGCAGCCGAAGAGACCACCACACGGCTCACCTCGGCGACGGAAGAATCGACGGCGCGGATCCGCAACGAGAATTCGGCACTTGTCGATGCGATCGCCGCGCGGACCAACGAAACGCTCGCCGCCATCACCCAGCGGACCGAAAACGCTGCCGGCATGATGCGTCATGTCGAACAGGGCCTGTCGGTCAGCGTCAACAGCCTGATCGACAAGCTGGCGGAAAGCAATTCGAGCATTTCCGCGACGGTCCAGGAAGCGGCGAAGGAACTCGGCAGCACGGCCGATGCCGTCGCCCACCATCTTTCGGAGGCCGACCGCAAGCTCGGCGCCACCGCCAACCGGTTCGTGCAGTCGGCAACCCATTCCGCCGATATCGTTTCCGGCTCGACCCGCATGCTCGAGGACAATATCGGCCGCATGTCCGACGTCTTCGGCAATACGCTCGATCAGGTCAGCAGCCTCGTCGGCCGCTTCGACGACCATTCGCGCGTCCTGGCCGAGGCAGCCGAACTCCTCGGTGCCGCCCAGTCCAATCTCGTCAGCACGCTCGACGAACGCCAGAACGCGCTGCGCAACCTCTCCAGCGGCCTCGTCAAGCGGTCCGAAGAAATCGAGACGACGATGCGCAGCCTGACGACCCTCGTCGACGGCGCTTTCGAACGGGCGGAAGAACGCTCGCTGCAGGTCGGCTCGCGGCTTCGCGAAAGCCTGCACGCCTCGTTCGCCGATATCGGCCGCACGCTCGGGGAAACCCAGCACCGCGCCGAAGTCACCGCCGATGCGATGCGCGAGGCTCTGATCAGCGCCGGCAGCGACGCCAATCACGCGATCGAGACGACGCTTTCCGATGCCGAGAAGCGCACCCGTGATCTCTCCGAGCGGATGCGCGGCAGCATTTCGCAGTCGCTGAGCGACGTCGAGCAGCTGCTGTCGGATGCGACCAGCCGTTCGGGCAGTGCCGCCGAGCAACTGCGCGAGACGCTGAGGGAATCGGTCGAGGAAGCGATCAACCGCTTCTCCGGCGCAACCGACGAAATCCGCCGCTCGGCGCAGGATATCCGCCACGAGCTGGATACGACCCGCACCGAACTGAAGCGCGGCGCCTTCGACCTGCCGGAAGAAGCCAAGGAAAGTGCTGCCGCGATGCGGCGCGCCGTCGCCGAACAGATCAAGGCGCTGCAGGACATCTCGGCCCTGGTCGGACGTTCGACGCAGAATTTCGAGATCTCCGAGGCTTCGGCACCGCGCCAGGCCCCGGCTCCCGCTCCGCAGCCGGCCCCGCCGCGCCCGCAGCCGCGGCCCGCGGCCGTTGCCATCCCGCAGCCGGCTCCGCCAGCGCCCCGCAACGATCCCTATGCCGGAAACGCGCTGCGCGGCACGCTGCCGCTCGACCGTCCGGCACAGGCGCCCGTCGCCCGCGCACCGGAACCGGCACAGCGCGGCGGCACGGACGGCGGCTGGATCAGCGACCTGCTGCGCGGCGCCTCGCGCGACGAGTTTGCCGAAACACCGGCAGCCGCACCGCGCCAGCAGCCGCAGCCGGCACCGCGTGCGGCAGAACCGGCCCCCGCTCCGCGCAGCGGCAACGGTGACAACCGCAACCCGCGCCATATGGTGGAATCTCTGAACTCGCTGTCGGTCGATATCGCCCGCGCCATCGATCATGACGCCTCGGTCGACCTGTGGCGGCGCTACCAGCGCGGCGAGCGCGACGTCTTCACCCGTCGCCTCTATACGCTGAAGGGCCAGCAGACCTTCGACGAGATCAAGCGCAAATACGACCGCGAACCGGAATTCCGCACCGCCGTCGATCGCTATATCGCCGATTTCGAAAAGCTGCTCGCCGACGTCGCCCGCACCGACCGCGACAAGACGGTGACCCAGAGCTACCTCACGTCGGACACGGGCAAGGTCTATACGATGCTGGCCCACGCCGCCGGCCGGTTCAACTAAGAGCCGGATCGGGAATACGAAAACAACAAGGCCGCCTTTCGGGGCGGCCTTGTTGTTTGGTAATAGCGAAGTCCGGATCAGATATTGATGTCAAGAAGCGGCAAAGGCAGATCGGATTTCCGGCTGCTGGCAAAAAGGACATGCAAAGGTCTCGGGCCCCTACCCCATGGCCTGCCTTCCGTCACTGGCTTGGCCCATTCCGCACCAACCGCGTCGAGTGAACTTGCGAACCTTTGGAAAAGGTTCTGATTACGGCGATATAGGGAGACGCCATTTAATACGACAATATTGATGCTACCGGCTTCGATCCACGACAGGTCCCGCATGGCATCATGAAAACCGTCCCAGTTAAGTTGGCGATAGGGCATAGACAAACCGTGGATCGCTGCAGCGAAGAGATCGTCTTCTTCCACACATCCACGAAAATCAATTTTGCGGGGTTGAGCACAGTTGCTCAACGCGCCGATCCGGCGAAACAAGGTATCGACATCGGCGGTGCACTGGATCACGTAGGGCCGGACCGTGGAACTTAGAACATCCGCGAACCGCATTCCGGGCATTGATGCCTCACATCGATTTCAGCGACCAGTCGACGATCTGGGCGCCGACCTTGGCGAAAGCGCGATCCAGCGCCTCGATGAAGTCGCGGTTCTCGGCGCCCGACACCGCAGCCGTCGCCTTGAACACGCTCTGGGCGCGCACCGTGCCGTTGCGGTCGTTGAGGATTTTTGCCGAGATCTCGACATTGGCGAGCCGCGGGCTGCCGGCGGTCACCTCGAAGGCGCGGATATCGGTCACGACCTGGTAGTCAATCGCAAGACCCTGCCCCGGCTTGCCGACGCCGCCGAGGCGGCCGGAATTTTCGAAAGCTTCGACCAGCTTCGACTGAACGAGGGCCGGCAGGCGGTCACCCCAGCGGGAATCGGCGAGATACTGGATTTCGGAAGGCGAGACGCGCACCACGACCTGTTCGCTGTTCAGCAATTTCAGCGCCGTCGGTTCCGGCACGAGGATCTGCCGGTTGCGGGCGGAAACGCCCTGGCTGGACGGCGTGATCGACAGGTCGAACGTGTCGCTGTTCGCCTTGCTGCCGCAACCGCTCACCAGCGCCGCCACCAGCGGCAGCGCGAGCAGAACCGGGGCACGGGCCGCCGCACGTCGCATCAGGAACTCCGAACCGCTCATCAAACCCCACTCTCCAACACTGGAAACGCCCAGCCTAGCGCCGCGTCCTGCCGTCATATTCCTTCACCGTCTCGCCGCCGAAGATCAGCCGCTGCGGATTCTGGTCGAAATTGTTGATCGTCTGGTCGAGCGACTGCACCGTGCGGCGCGCGTCGTTGACCAGCGTCTGGATGTCCCTCAGGCCGCTTGCCGAGAACCGCGACAGGTTGTCGGCGATCGGCCCGACCCGTGCATTGATGTTGTCGGCCACGGTGCGGAAGGATTCCAGCGTCTTGCGCGCCTCGGCAAACAGCCCCTGCGAATCGTCGCTCGATACAAGTCCGTCCACCTTGGCAAGGATGCCGTCGACACGGCTCGACGCGTCGTTGAGCTTCTTTGCCAGATCCGTGAAATCGCCGATCGCGCGGTCGATATCGTCCTTGCGATGCGCGAAATTGTCGACCACGCTGCGGGCCGAGCCGATGGTCTGGCGGGCATCTTCGGAAGCCGCGGTGATATTGCGGATCGTCGTCGCGACCTGATCGGTATTGACCGCGCTCAGCACGCTATCGGCACGCCGGATAAGGGTCTGGGCGTCCGACCCCACCTTTTCGAAGTTGGCGGCTGCATTTCTGACATTGGTGACCACGTCGTCGAACTTATCCGAAGCGATGGCGACATTGCGGGTGGCGCGCTCGGTATTGGAGACAACGGCGTTGATCTTTTCCGCATCGATCGCCTTCACCAGCCGCTCGGCCGCGGCAAGGGTCGAGTTGAGCGTTCCGGAAACCCGGTCGATCGTGGCGGAGAGCGTCGAGAGGCTGTTCAGGAACTTGTCGATGCTGTCGGAATTCTGGGCGAGCGCCGAGGTGAACGTCTCGACATTGCGGATGGTCTGGGTCAGCGGACCGCGCGCGTCGGCGACGAAGCCCTGGATGTCGCCGATCGCATCGTCGGCCCGGTCGAGGATCTTGTCGGCGGTGGCTAGAAGGTTGGTGACGCTCGACTGTTCGGCGATCAGCACCGCCGGCCGGCCGTTCTCGATCGATTTCTGGAGAATGTTCTCCTCGCCCTTGGCGCCGCCGGAAAGCTCGATATAGGCCGCACCCGTCAGGCCCTGCACTTCGAGCGCCGCCTGGGTGGATTGATAGACCGGCGCATCGGCCCGCACCTCGGTGAAGGCGATCGAGTAACGCGGATCGTCCGGATCGATGGTGAGGCTGCGGACGGAACCGACCGCGATACCGTTGAAACGAACGGGAGAACCGACGGACAAGCCGTTCGCCGAGCCGGGGATGCGGATCGCCAGTTCGGCCGTCGGCCCGCCGCGGCCCGATTGCGCCATCCAATAGACGAAGCCGAAGGCCGCAGCGATCACCAGCAAGGTGAAGAAACCGACAAGGGCGTAATTGGCTCTGGTTTCCATAGATCAGGTCACTCTTCTACTTCTGCCGCAGGCTGCTTTTCTTGGACCACGACTGACCGCGCCCGCTTGCCGCGGAAATAGGACTGCACCCATGGATCGTCACAGGCAAACATATCCTCAAGCGTACCCTCCACCAAGACCCGTTTCTCGCCGAGCACAGCTATTCTGTCGCAAACCGAGAAAAGGCTGTCGAGGTCGTGTGTCACCATGTAGACCGTCAGGCCGAGCGTATCGCGCAGCCTGGCGATCAGCGCATCGAAATCGGCAGCGCCGATCGGGTCGAGGCCGGAGGTCGGTTCGTCCAGGAAGACCAGGTCGGGATCGAGCGACAGGGCGCGCGCCAAAGCGGCGCGCTTGATCATGCCGCCTGACAGTTCGGACGGATATTTGTCGGCAGCGTCCGGCGGCAGGCCGACCATCTCGATCTTCAGATAGGCGAGCTCGTCCATCAGCGACTGCGGCAGGTCGAGATATTCCCGCATCGGCAGCTGGATGTTCTCCTTCACCGTCAGCGCGGAAAACAGCGCTCCGTGCTGGAAGAGCACGCCGAGGCGCGTATCGAGCCCCATGCGTTCGTTTTCCGAGACCGCATCGTAGTCGGCGCCGAGAATGTGGATCGTGCCGGAACGGTGCGGCAGGAGGCCGAGCACGGTGCGCATCAGCACCGACTTGCCTGTGCCCGAGGCACCGACAAAGCCCAGGATCTCGCCGCGATAGATATCGAGGTTCAGGTGGTCGAGCACCAGCTTCTCGCCGAATCCGACCGTCAGGTCGCGCACCGACAGCACCACCTGCCGGCCGTCAGCCTTGTCCTTGATCGCGGTCCGCGGGGCGTCGTCCAAACCGTTCTCCATCAGAAATCGATCGCGGAATAGAAAAGGGCGAACATCGCATCCATGAAGATCACGGCGAAGATCGATTTAACAACCGAGGTGGTGACGTGCTGGCCGAGCGATTCGGCGCTGCCGCCGACCTTCATGCCCTCGACGGCGGCAACGATACCGATCGCAAGCGCCATGAACGGCGCCTTGATCATGCCCGAGGCGACGGATGTGTGGTCGATCGCCTCATGGAGACGGGAAAGATAGGTGTCGAAGGTGATGCCGGAATAGGCAAATGCGACGACGGCCGCGCCGAACAGCGCAGAAAAATTGGCGATGATCGTCAACAGCGGCAGCGCGACGGTGAGGGCCACGAGCCGCGGGAAGATCAGCACGCCGACCGGGTTGAGGCCGATCACCGTCAAGGCGTCGATCTCCTCGCGCATCTTCATCGAACCGATTTCGGCGGTAATCGCGCTGCCCGAACGGCCGGCGATCATGATCGCGGTCAGGAGCACGCCGATCTCGCGCAGCTGCAGGATGCCGACGAGATCGACCACGAAGATCTCGGCCCCGAAGTAACGCAGCTGGAAGGCACCCTGCTGGGCGATGATCGCCCCGATCAGGAAGGACATCAGCACGATGATCGGCACCGCACGCACGCCCATGCGGTCGATATGGGTGACGACCGAAGCGGGCGAGACGCCGGCGCCGCGGCCGAGTTTCATCTGCGCGCCGCGGACCGCCGATCCCAGGATGTGCATGGCCGCATAAAAATCGCCGCCGAGCGAAACCATCACTTCGCCGACCGGCGCAAACAGCCGCTCGAACAGGCTTCCCCTGGCGCCGTTGCCCGCAGGCGGCGCGGGCGTGTGTTCGGGCAACACGCCGATCAGCTCGCGGATCGGGCCTTCGCCGCCGACCAGGGCCGTTTCCCCGCCCTCGCCGCCCTTGGCGGTCATCAGCCGGCGGATCAGCCAGGCGCCGGCCGTATCGACGCCGGTTATGCCGGAAAGATCGATCTCGACCTTGCCCCGGCTCCCGGCCCGCTCCAGGCGTTCGAATTCCTTGAGCATCGGCCCGATCGTCGGGCCGCGCCATTCGCCGGCCAGCACATACCGTTCGCCGCCGTCGCCGGACATGGATTCGGCCTTGATTTCGGCTGGCTGGAACGTCACGGGTTTCTTTCGCGCTTCAAGCTTCTCAGAAGATTCAATATCATGCGGTTGATCGCACTTTCGAGACCGGCAATATAGCCACCTCACCGGGATTTGCCATAAACGGGACGCGTAAAACCATGAGCCGTCACCTCCAAGCCACAATAGAAACCTTTCCGATCGCCGGTTCCAAGACCGAAGCCGAAGTCATCACCTGCACGATCAGCGAAAACGGCCTTTCCGGGCGTGGCGAATCACGCTGTGGGAAAACGCCGGCAATCGAGCGGGCGTGCACGGCGATCCAGAGTCTGCGTCACGGCGAATAGCTTTTGACCGCTCCCAACCCTTTCCAGGTCAGCGGCCTTCCGCCAAACTAGCGGTGACTCGCATGTGTTCGGCGAGCGCATCGATGAATACCCGTACCTTGGCCGAGAGGCTGCGGTGGCTGGGATAGAGCGCATGGACCTCGATCGTGGCGGCGATCACATCTGGCAATACACGAACGAGATGCCCGCTGGCGACCGCTGGGCGCACGAGATAATCAGGTAGGTTACCGATCCCTGCCCCGCCCTCCACCACAACCTTTTGTGCGCTTGCGTCCGGTATGATGATTCGCGGCTCCACGTCGATCGCGCCGGCGTCGGCAAAGCGCCAATCGGTGCGATCCTGGCGATCAACCAGGCGGTGAGCAGCCAGTTCCGCCACGGTCCTTGGTGTCCCCTGCGCCGCCAGGTACGCCGGACTGGCGCAAAGCCACAAGTCCACCGAAGGCAGCCGACGAGCGATCAGCGCGGAGTCCGCCATCGAGCCGATACGGATCGCCAGATCCGTGTCTCTCGCTGCCAGGTCGATGCGGCGATCGTCAGCATCCAGCACCACCTGCACCTGGCTGTAGCGAGCCAAGAATGCAGGCAGCATCGGGGCTATCACGCCAACGCCGAAGGCATGGGTGGCGTTCACACGCAGGCGTCCGCGCGGCACGCCCGCCAGTCCCTCCAGTGCCGTTTCCGCGTCAGCGATGTCAGCGAGAATGCGCACGGCGTGAGCGTGAAGCAGGACCCCTGCGTCGGTTAGCCGAACATGCCGTGTGGACCGTTCGACCAAGGCGGATCCGGCAACGGCTTCCATTCGCGCCAACGCCCGGCTTACCGATGATTTGGGAAGGCCAAGCGCTCGCGCCGTCGCTGATATGCCCTTCAGCTCCGCGATCCGGGCAAACACTCGAACATCATCGAAGTTCATCGCTCGTTCCTCCAGTGGAACGTTGTGCGCCACTTTCCTAGCCTAATCCTTTCGGCTGGAACAGTCTACCTAGGAGCGACGAAAGGATCACCATGCCGCCAACCTCCGACCTCACGCTCAAACTCGGCGAATTGGATCGCCGCACGTTCATTGCGCTTGCAGCCGCCCTCGCGATGCCTGCCGCCGCCCCTGCTTCAGGAGAAATGACCATGACCGAAACGATCAAGCCCTTCCATCTGGCTATTCCAGACAGCGCGCTCGAAAGTTTGCGCGAGCGTTTGTCCAAAACCCGATGGCCCGATCGCGAGACGGTCGAAGACAACAGCCAGGGGGCTCAGCTGGCGAAGATACAGGCGCTCTGCGAACATTGGCGCACCCACTATGACTGGCGCGCCTGCGAGGCCCTGCTCAATAGCTTTGGCCAATACATGGCGACGATCGACGGGCAAGAACTCCACTTTCTTCATATCCGCTCGCCCGAGCCAGACGCTCTGCCGCTCTTGATGATGCACGGCTGGCCGGGATCGGTGCTGGAGTTTCGCAAGGTGATCGGTCCTCTGACCGATCCGGCCGCGCATGGCGGAGACCCGCGCCGCGCCTTTCACGTTATCGCTCCTTCGATGCCAGGCTTCGGATTCTCGGGTAAGCCCGCCTCGACCGGTTGTGGTCTGCCCCAGATCGCCGACCTTTACATCAAACTGATGGCGGAGCTCGGTTACAACCGCTGGGGCATGCAAGGCGGCGACCTGGGTGCCGGCGTCGCTGACGCCATTGCGCGCAAGAAGCCCGCCGGTTTGGTCGGCACCCACATGAACTTCGCGATGGTCATGCCGACGCCTGAGGAAATGACGGAAGCCTCACCTGAAGAAAAGGCGATGCTCGGCGACGCCAAGCACTTCTGGGACGACCTTTCCGGTTACGCCAAGGAACAATCCACGCGTCCGCAAACAATCGGCTACTCGCTGGCGGACTCGCCGTCCGGCCTGGCGGCCTGGATCTACGCCATGTTCCAGGACACCGGCGGCACGCGCGGGGACGCTGAGGCATCTTTCTCTATTGACGAGATTCTGGACGACATCATGCTTTATTGGCTTCCCAACACCGGCACGTCCGCGGCCCGGCTCTACTGGGAACTCTCAAAGGCGGGCGGCCCGGCAGGCGGACAGCCTAAAGGTCCGATCACCGTGCCGACAGGCTTCACGATGCTGAAGGGCGAACATGTCCGCATCTCTCGGCGTTGGGCTGAACGCCGTTATTCGCAGATGGTCTATTTTAACGGCGAGAGCGACGGTGGCCACTTCGCGGCGCTAGAGCGGCCGCAGGTGTTGGTGAACGATATTCGCGCTACTTTTGCTCGCCTGGTCTGAAAGGATTAAACCATGATCGCTCCGGCCGCTGATGGGATTTGCGGTGATGATCGGCTGCACGGTCGGCTCTTCGCTTGCCATGGCGCCGGCCGCGCTGCTTGCCCAGGACGCGGATTATGCGGATCTCGACGGGCCGCTGCTGCTTGCCCGCGACCGGCCGGACAGGCTGCGTTACGAAGGATCCCTCGTCTATCCGCCAGATGCGACCCTCTGGGGCTGAAGTCTTGCCGCAAGCGCGATGATTGCCAGGCCGACAAGTGCCAGGACGGACATGGCGACGTAGCTCGTCAGGCCGAACTGGCGGTAGAGCATTCCGGAAAGCACCGTCGACAGCGCCAGGAAAACGCCGTTGTAAAACACATAGGCGCCCTGCATCGAGGCTTCCTGGTCCTCGCGCACCGCTTCGACCAGCCGATGCTGGATGCCGATATGCACGAAGGCGAAGGTAAAGGCATGGGTGGCCTGCAGCGCCAGATACCCCCAGAAATCGAGCGGCATCGGAAACAGCGTCCAGCGCAGCACCGCCACGGCACACCCTATCCGCATCAGCGTCCAGGGCGAAACCCTGCGGGCGATCCAGCCGGCCGCGAAGAAGACCAGGATCTCCGACACGACTGCGGCACTCCAAAGCACGCCGATCGAACCGTTCGAAAAGCCGATCTGCTGCCAGTGGATCGTGCCGAACGTATAGAACATGCCGTGGCCCGCCTGCGCGACCGATGCGCCGATCATCAGCACATGCAGGTCGAGGCGCCTGAGCGAGCTCGGCTGAGGCGTCCGGTCGACGTCCGGCCGCAACACCGCCCTGCCGAGCCTGGGCGCGGCGAAGGCGACGCCGACGGTCAGCAGAAAGCCGACCGCCATCGCCGAAGGGATGGCCTGGAAGCCCCAGAAGCCGCGCAGTTCGCCGACCAAAAGCGTCACGGCCACGAAGCCGACCGATCCCCACACCCGCATCGAGCCATATTGGAAACCCCAGCGCCGGACCCCGCTGACGGCGATTGATTCGACGATCGGCGCATAGGGCGCAAAAACCGCTGCCTGAACGGCAACGACGATCAGAACCGGCCAGAAGTCGCGGGTGAAGAACATGGCGAACGCCGTCAGCAGCGACAGGGCACCGGACCAGGCGAGCATCAGCGTTCGTTCCGTCATGCGGTCGGCCAGCAGACCGGCAACCGGAGCGGCGGCCACGCGCAGGAAAAGCTGGGCTGCGAGCACGATGCCGATTTCGAATTCGGTGAAAGCCAGCCCGTCCAGCCAGACGGGCAGATAGGGCAGAATCACGCCATTCACCCCGAGCGGCGCCCCATAGGCAATCGCGCAGCGCAACTGGAAGAACCGGGGCGCGGATTGCGCCGTATTTGAGGGAATCACGATTTCACGGGTGGGTTGCTGAAGTTTCAGCTTACCTAACACACACCCCGGTGCCTGCCTATGGCAAGAAATGGCCTCTTGACCGCCGGCCCGTCATCGCAGGCCGCTCAGGCGGCCTGCATGTCCTCAAGGGATTTCGGCGCCGGCAGAGACTTGATCTCGGCCGTGGCCATGATGTTCTGCCAGGAGATCATCTCCAGCGTGCCGTCGAAGTTCTCGGCGATCGCCGTGCAACTTTCCACCCAGTCGCCGGTATTGACGTAGTGGATGCCGTCGATGTCTTCCATTACCGCGTGATGGATGTGGCCGCAGATGACGCCATCGACATTGTTGCGGCGGGCTTCGTCGGCGACGACCCGCTGGAACTCGCCGATGAAGTTCACGGCGTGCTTGACCTGCAGCTTGGCCCAGGCCGAGAACGACCAGTAGGGCATGCCGAGGCGACGGCGGATGGCGGCAAGGCCGATATTGATGACGATGGCCGCGTCATAGGCCCAGTCGCCGAGATAGGCGAGCAGGCGCGCATTGCGGACCACGACGTCGAATTCGTCGCCATGCAGGATCAGGTATTTCTTGCCGTCGGCCATTTCGTAGATTTCGCGCTCGGCAACTTCGATGCCGCCGAAATGGGTGCCGGGGAAGGAGCGCAGGAATTCGTCATGGTTGCCGGGGATGTAGACGATGCGGGTGCCCTTGCGCGCCTTGCGCAGCAGCTTCTGGACCACGTCGTTGCAGCCCTGCGGCCAGTACCAGTTGCGCTTCAGCCGCCAGCCATCGACGATGTCGCCGACCAGGAAAATGGTCTCCGCTTCATGATAGCGCAGGAAATCCAGGAGAAAATCCGTTCGGGCCGCCTTGGAGCCCAGGTGAACGTCCGAAATGAAGAGCGTTCTGAAATGCCGTGTATCCATCTCACCGGTCACGAAGTCGTCCTTTCGCTGCCGCTTCTACGGGCTTCAAAACCAGACTCGTGTTTCAGGATGATGACAGGGGCCGGGAAAGGCGGATCACGACGCCCGACCGGCCATGTTCCAATTTCCGCCATGACCGCAAATTACCTGCTGTCGCTTCTGGTCGATTGATGTAATGAGAGGTCTCTCCTTTCGACCCCTCAAAGACAAAACAAGCAAGCCAGGAGGAACGATGAACGCGCAGGACAAACCGAAGGCGCCGACCATGCCGGTCAATGCCGATCTCGACGAACAGGCGCTGTTCTTCCACCGCTATCCACGTCCCGGCAAGCTGGAAATCCAGGCGACCAAGCCGCTCGGCAACCAGCGCGACCTGGCGCTCGCCTATTCCCCGGGCGTTGCTGCGCCCTGCCTGGCGATCCGCGACAATCCGGACATGGCGGCGGATTATACCGCCCGCGCCAATCTCGTCGCCGTCATTTCCAACGGCTCGGCCGTGCTCGGTCTCGGCAATATCGGTCCGCTGGCCTCCAAGCCGGTCATGGAAGGCAAGGCGGTCCTCTTCAAGAAATTCGCCGGCATCGACGTGTTCGATATCGAGATCGAGGCGCCCGGCATCGAGGCGATGGTTTCGACCGTCTCGGCGCTGGAACCCACCTTCGGCGGCATCAACCTCGAAGACATCAAGTCGCCGGAATGTTTCGAAGTCGAGCGCCGGCTGCGCGAAAAGATGAACATCCCGGTCTTCCACGACGACCAGCACGGCACCGCGATCATCGTCGCCGCCGCGATCCTGAACGGGCTGGAACTTGCCGGCAAGAACATATCCGACGTCAAGATCGTCACGTCGGGCGCGGGTGCCGCGGCGCTCGCCTGCCTGCATCTCCTCGTCTCGCTCGGCGCGAAGAAGGAGAATATCTGGGTCCACGACATCGAAGGCCTCGTTTATGACGGGCGCAACACGCTGATGGACGAGTGGAAGGAAATCTACGCCCAGAAGAGCGACAAGCGGGTACTTGCCGACAGCATCGGCGGTGCCGACGTGTTCCTCGGCCTGTCCGCCGCCGGCGTGCTGAAGCCTGAGCTATTGGTCCAGATGGCCGAAAAGCCGCTGATCATGGCGCTCGCCAACCCGACGCCGGAAATCATGCCGGAGCTCGCCCGCGCCGCGCGCCCGGACGCGATGATCTGCACCGGCCGTTCGGACTTCCCGAACCAGGTCAACAACGTGCTGTGCTTCCCCTACATCTTCCGCGGCGCGCTCGATTGCGGCGCCCGGACGATCAACGAGGAAATGAAGATGGCAGCGGTCAAGGCGATCGCTGCGCTGGCCCGCGAGGAAGTTTCCGACGTCGCGGCGCGCGCCTATTCCGGCGAGACGCCGATTTTCGGCGCCGACTACCTGATCCCCTCGCCCTTCGATCCGCGCCTCATCCTGCGCATCGCGCCGGCGGTTGCCAGGGCTGCCGCCGAGACCGGCGTCGCCTCGCGGCCGATCCATGATTTCGAGGCCTATCTCGACCAGCTGAACCGCTTCGTCTGGCGTTCCGGTTTCGTGATGAAGCCGATCTTCAGCGCCGCCAAGGTTTCGGAAAGGAACCGGGTGATCTTCGCGGAAGGCGAGGACGAGCGCGTTCTGCGCGCCGCCCAGGTCCTGCTCGAGGAAAAGACCGCAACCCCGATCCTGATCGGCCGTCCCTCGGTCATCGAGGCGCGGCTTGCCCGTTTCGGCATCCGCATTCGCCCGAATGTCGATTTCGCCGTGGTCAACCCGGAAGACGATCCGCGCTACCGCGACTATGTCGACGAATATTTCGCACTGGTCGGCCGCGAAGGCATCAATCCGGAAGCCGCACGCACCATCGTGCGCACCAACAACACGGTGATCGGCGCGCTGGCGGTCAAGCGCGGCGATGCGGACGCGCTGATCTGCGGCGTCGAAGGCCGTTACGACAAACATCTCAACGACGTGAACCAGATCATCGGCAAGCGCCCGGATGTCTGCGCCTTCTCGGGCCTTAGCCTTGTCATCTCCCAGCGCGGCGCGATGTTCTTTACCGACACGTTCGTGAACTACAATCCGTCCGCGCAGGAGATCGCCGAGATCACGGTCCTGGCGGCCGAGGAAATCCGCAGGTTCGGCATTACCCCGAAGGCGGCGCTGATCTGCCATTCGAACTTTGGCTCGCGCGATTCGGAAAGTGCCCAGAAGATGCGGGCCGCCTTGAAGCTGGTGCGCCAGCGGGCGCCGGAGCTGGAAGTGGACGGCGAAATGCAGGGCGGTTCGGCGCTGTCGGAAATCGTGCGCAAGCGGGCCATGCCGAACAGCTCGCTCACCGGCGAAGCCAACCTGCTCGTCTTTCCGAATCTCGACGCGGCAAACATATCGCTTGGTATCGTCCGCAACATGACGGACGCGCTGCATGTCGGGCCGATCCTGCTCGGCGCGGCCCAGCCGGCGCATATCCTGTCGTCCTCGGTCACGTCACGCGGCGTGGTGAACATGGCAGCGCTTGCCGTCGTCGAAGCATCGCAGCCCAATCTGCAATTTCAATCCTGAATTGCAGATCTATTAGAGACCCGGTTTGAGCCCTGAAACAGGGGCTCAAACCCCTGTCGTCGAAATGACCTGCGCCGGATATTGGCCAATTTTGACGGCGATGCCCGCGGTTTTATAAAATTGTCAACCGGCACGTTCCATGATGCAATCTCCACTCTGGAGAGGATTCCGGAATTGCCGATACCGCTTCGCGGCCTGCTGACCGTACCGCTGTTTTTTCTGCCTGCCGCAGCGCTTGCGGGGGATCCTGCCGTTTGCGCGGCGCTTTACCGGAAACTTGGCAACAGTGCGGAGATCATCGGCAGCACGTCCGCGGCGCGCAGCTATGCCCAGCAGCTCGGCGAATACAATGCCGATATCCGCGAACTCAGGATCGACATGCGCCGGGCCGGCTGCGGCAACGGCAGCGTCGTCGTCCTCGGCGGCCCCAATGCCGACGTCTGCCGCCAGATGCGGGAGGCGCTGGACGGAATGGAGCAGAGCCGCGATGCGCTGACCGCCGAACGCAACAGTTCGCGGCAGATGATCCTGCCCTCGGAGGAGCGGACCACCATTCTCGCCGCCATCCGCGAACAGCGCTGCATCCCCTCTTTCGAGCCGCTGCCGCCTGTCGTCGACGACCGTCGAAAAGTGCCGGGGATCGAACTTCCGAAGGAAGAGCAGCCCTATTCCGGGATCACCAACCTGCGCACCCGCCCGCCGCAAAAGCCGCAGGCGGCTGCCGTCCAGCCGCCGGTGCTCACCCCGCCGCCGGAGCGGCCATACGACCCGAACAACAAGGTGCGCACCGTCGGGCCGACCTTCCTGCCCAACGAGAGTATCGATCTCGCCCATCCGAAATCGGCCGGACCGCAGCCGCAGCAATAGTCAGCGGCTGTCCCACCGGTCCTGAAAGATCAGCTCGTCCAGGGCCAGGCGCTGGCGCCAGCCCTTGAGGGCCAGCTCCGGCTCGCTGTAAAGCTGGTCGACATAACCGAGGCAGAGCCAGGCGACGATCTCGATGCGATCCGGAATGCCGAGCAGCGCCCGCACGTCCTCGTCATGAAAAATGCTGACCCAGCCGACACCGACGCCTTCGGCCCGTGCCGCGAGCCAGAGGTTCTGCACGGCGCAGACCGTCGAATAGGCGTCCATGCGCGGATTGTGGGTGCGGCCGAGCACGACCGGTCCCGCACGATCCGGATCGCAGGTGACGCAGACCGACAGCGGCGCCTTGACGATGCCCTCGAGTTTCAGGCTGCGGTAGAGGTCGCCGCGCTCCCCGCCGAACATTTCCGCGGCCTCTTCATTGGCGCTCGAAAAGGCGGCCCGTGCCGCCGCCCGCACCGCCGGATCGCGGACAAGGATGAAATTCCACGGCTGCATGAAGCCGACCGAGGGCGCGGAATGCGCGGCGCCGAGCAGGCGCATCACCAGGTCGTCCGGCAGCGGATCGGGCAGGAACTGGTCGCGCACGTCGCGGCGCGTCTCGATCGCCCTGTAGACGGCCGCGCGTTCGACTTTCGAAAACTCACCGGCAGGCAGCAAGGCATGCGCAAAAGGGTCAGGCTGCATCGTTTATCCCCAACAATGCCGTCGCTTCCCTTCCTTCCTAGGCTGAGCCTTTCAGAAGCAAGGAGAGGTCCGAAACCTTCCGCCGTCCGCGCGGGTCGGTCTATCGTGTCAGGCCGGTCTTCTGACTTGGCTTCATCCGCTTCCTGCCGCCGCCTTCCCGGTTTCCCAGTGGCTAAAACTCCTGCGGCCGAGCGTCCACCTCACAGCGTTGGGCACGTTCCGGATCTGCCCCGGATTCCCGATTCTCCGGCTTGCCGCCGGCACCTGACAGGATCGGTTTTATGCCGGTGCGCCGGCATCGGCAAGGTCATCATGCGACAGGGAAATAGCGCACATAGGCGAACTCGTCGCCTTGCGGAGACCAGTTGGGCGAATTCATCGTGCCCTGCCCGCCGAAGAGATCGAACAGTGTCTCGACATTGCCGCCGTCCATGTCCATCAGCCGGACGCGGACATTCAGATCGCGCGGATGGTCGAAGACATCGGCGTCGTAGGAGACGAAAACGATCTTGTCACCCTTCGGTGACGGATGCGGAAACCAGTCGCCGTAACCGCTGTCGGTGATGCGCTCGGCCGGGCCGCCTGATGCCGGAACGCTCCAGATCTGCATCACACCCGTGCGGCTGGAGTTGAAATAGATCCACTGGCCGTCCGGCGAATAATCCGGCCCGTCATTGCGGCCTTCACCAAAAGTCAGCCGGGTTTCCTCGCCGCCTTCGACGCCGATCGTATAGATGTCGAACTCGTCGCCGCGGATGCCGCAATAGGCGAAGCTTTTTCCGTCCGGCGACCAGCCATGCCAGTAGGATGGCAGGTTCCGCGTCACCAGTCTCGGCGCACCTCCACCTGCCGGAAGAACATAGATCGCCGACTTGCCGAACTCCGCCTTGTCGGAAATCGCGATCAGCGATCCGTCCGGCGAAATACCGTGGTCGTTGTTGCATTGCTGGGCAAAGCCCGTATCGACAAGCTGTGGACCGCCGTCACCATCCGGCGACAGCCGATAGATCAGGCCGTCGCTGTTCAGCATCAGGTATCGGCCGTCCGGCGACCAGTTGGGCGCCTCGAACAGCGTCTCCGTCTGCCAGACCACCCGGTTGTGCCGGGTGCGGATGTTGAAAATCTCGACCGAGCTGCGCAGGGCCATGATCCCTCTCCTACCGGTCGCGGAAACGGTTGGTGATCGGGTAACGCCGGTCGCGGCCGAAATTCTTCCTGGTGATCTTGACGCCGGGCGCCGACTGCCGCCGCTTGTATTCGGCAAGATAAAGCAGGTGCTCGATCCGGTGCACGGTGGCGATGTCATGGCCGCGTGCGACGATCTCTTCCGTACCCATTTCCAGCTCGACGAGGCATTCGAGAATGTCGTCGAGGACCGGATAGGGCGGCAGCGAATCCTGGTCGGTCTGGTTGGGCCTGAGTTCCGCGGAGGGCGCCTTGGAGATGATGTTCTTCGGGATCACCTCGCCGCCCGGGCCGAGAGCCGTCGGCGGCAGATGTTCGTTGCGCCAGGCGGCCAGCGCATAGACCTGCATCTTGTAGAGGTCCTTGATCGGATTGAAGCCGCCGTTCATGTCGCCGTAGAGGGTGGCGTAACCGACCGACATTTCCGACTTGTTGCCGGTCGTCACCACCATCGAGCCGAACTTGTTGGAGATCGCCATCAGGATCGTGCCACGGGCGCGGCTCTGGAGGTTCTCCTCGGTGATGCCCTCGTCGGTGCCCTCGAACAGTTCGGCCAGCGCCGACGAGAAACCGTCCACCGGCTCGGCGATCTGCACGATGTCGTAACGGCAGCCGAGGGCTCTGGCGCAATCGGCGGCGTCCTTCAGCGAGTCCTCGGACGTATAGCGATAGGGCAGCATCACCGTGCGCACCCTCTCCTCGCCGAGCGCATCGACGGCGATCGCCGCGCAGATGGCGCTGTCGATGCCGCCGGACAGGCCGAGCACGACCGACTTGAAGCCGTTCTTGTTGACGTAATCGCGGAAGCCGAGAAGGCAGGCGCGATAATCCGCCTCCTCCTTTTCCGGAATGCGCGCCATCGGCCCGCGGGCGCAGTGCCAGGTCTCGCCGATCCGTCGCCACTCGGTGACGGCGACCGCCGGCTCGAACTGGCTCATCTGGAAGGCGAGCGACTTGTCGGTGTTGAAGGCGAAGCTGGCGCCGTCGAAGACCAGTTCGTCCTGGCCGCCGAGCTGGGCCGCATAGATCATCGGCAGGCCGGTCTCGATCACCTGTTTCAGCACGACCTGATGGCGGATATCCACCTTGCCGCGATAATAGGGCGAGCCGTTCGGCACCAGCAGGATTTCCGCGCCGCTTTCCGACAGCGTCTCGCAGACGCCGAGATCGCCCCAGATGTCCTCGCAGATCGGAATGCCGAGCCGCACGCCCCGGAAATTCACCGGACCCGGCATCTCGCCGGCAATGAAGACGCGCTTCTCGTCGAACTCGCCATAGTTCGGCAGGTCGATCTTGTCGCGCACGGCGATCACCTTGCCGCCGTCGAGCACGGCGATCGAATTGTGGCGGCCTTCCTTGCCCTCGCGCGGGAAGCCGATGATGACGCCGGGGCCGCCGTCGGCCGTATCCGCCGCGAGCTCCTCTACGGCTTTCAGGCAGGCCTTCAGGAAAGCCGGCTTCAGGACGAGGTCTTCCGGCGGATAACCGGAGAGGAAAAGCTCGGTGAAAAGAACGATATCCGCCTCTTCGCGGGCGGCATCTCTTCGGGCTTCTCGGGCCAGCGCCAGATTGCCGGCGATATCGCCGACGGTCGGGTTGAGCTGGGCGACGGCGATACGGAAAGTCTGGCTTATGTCCTGGGTCATGGTACCGATTTAGCGTCAGCCGCAGGTGGCGGCAACGTCGTTGCGAGAGTTTTTTGTCGTTCAGGAAGATGCGGGACGGTCGCCCGGATAATGCGGCACGCCGTCCTGCGGCAGGTCGTAGAAATCCGCCTTGTCGGCGCAGTAGATGTGCTCGCCCATGACGAGCCCGCTCGGCTGGTCGAAGGCGCCCGCCAGGATCGAAATGCTCTGTGCGCCCTCCGCCTGCCAGAACAACGCCGAGCCGCATTGCGAGCAGAAGCCGCGCAGCGCTTCATCGCTGGCGCGATACCAGCTGAGCGCCTCCTCGCCTTCGAGCGTCATGTTCTCGGCGCGAACGCTGGTCGCCGCGTAGTAAAGCCCGGTCTGACGGCGGCATTGCGAACAATGGCAGGCCGTAACCGTCCTCAGCGGCCCCACCGTCTCAAACCGGATCGCACCGCACAGGCAACGGCCGCTGTTCTTCTGATCCATGCAAACTCTCCGACGAAAGAATGGCTCAGTGTCGCGGCCTGCGGCCTCGGGGTCAAATCTATTCGGCTGATGATGAGCATCAGCCAAAGCCATGCAAAAACAAAAAAGGCCGGCGTCGCAGCCGGCCTTCTTGGATCTCAACGATCTTCCACGGTTCAGCCGTTGACGACCATCCGCTTTTCGTCGCGGCCGCTCTTCATCCGCTCGGCGAGCAGGAAGGCCAGTTCCAGTGCCTGGTCGGCATTGAGGCGCGGGTCGCAATGGGTGTGGTAACGGTCCTGCAGGTCGCCCGCCGTCACCGCGCGGGCGCCGCCGGTGCATTCGGTGACGTCCTTGCCGGTCATCTCGATATGGATGCCGCCCGGATGGGTGCCTTCCGCGCGGTGGATCTGGAAGAAGCTCTCGACTTCCGACAGGATCCGGTCGAACGGCCGGGTCTTGTAGTTGTTGAGCGTGATCGTGTTGCCATGCATCGGATCGCAGGACCAGACCACCTTCTTGCCTTCGCGCTCGACGGCGCGGATCAGCTTTGGCAGGTTCTCGGCGACCTTGTCGTGGCCGAAACGGCAGATCAGCGTCAGGCGGCCGGCTTCGTTGGCCGGGTTCAGCGCGTCGATGAGCTCGATCAGGTTGTCGGCCTGCAGCGACGGGCCGCATTTCAAACCGATCGGGTTCTTGATGCCGCGGAAATATTCGACATGCGCATGGTCGAGCTGGCGGGTGCGGTCGCCGATCCACAGCATGTGGCCGGAGGTCGCGTACCAGTCGCCGGACGTGGAGTCGACGCGGGTGAAGGCTTCTTCGTAACCGAGCAGCAGCGCTTCATGGCTGGTGAAGAAATCCGTCTCGCGCAGGCTCGGCTGGTTCTCGGCGGTGATGCCGATCGCCTTCATGAAATCCATGGTTTCGCTGATGCGGTCGGCGAGCTTGCGGTAACGCTCGCCCTGCGGACTATCCTTGACGAAACCGAGCATCCACTTGTGGACGTTTTCCAGATTGGCATAACCGCCCATCGCGAAGGCGCGCAGAAGGTTCAGCGTCGCCGCCGACTGGCGATAGGCCATCATCTGGCGTTCCGGGTCGGGAATGCGCGATTCCGGCGAGAACTCGATGCCGTTGATGATGTCGCCGCGGTAGGATGGCAGTTCGACGCCGCCCTGAACTTCGATATTCGAGGAACGGGGCTTGGCGAACTGGCCGGCGATGCGGCCGACCTTGACGACCGGAAGCTGGGCGCCATAGGTCAGGACGACGGCCATCTGCAGGAACGAGCGGAAGAAGTCGCGGATGTTGTCCGCGCCGTGCTCGACGAAGCTTTCGGCACAGTCGCCGCCCTGCAGCAGGAAGGCATTGCCTTCCGCGACGCTGGCGAGCTGCTTCTTCAGGCGGCGGGCTTCACCGGCAAAGACGAGCGGTGGGAAGGTCGCGAGCTGAGCTTCCGTCGCGGCCAGCGCGGCCTTGTCCGGAAATTCCGGGACCTGCTGGATCGGTTTTTGCCGCCAACTGCTGGGGGTCCAATTCTGTGCCATCTCACTCACCTGTCTCGGCCGCGGCATCCTCTGCCTGGCAAACGCCCTTAAAATCGAGGCGGCTTATAAACCTTAACAGCCGCCTTGCATAGCCGGTTTGCGCCGCCGCCTGCCCCGATCCACCTCGAGCGGGCTGCCCCCGTTGGGGCAAAAGGCGCCCCGCTGCGGAGGCCTTCCCGGCGGCCCTCCATGCTTCCGGCGGCCGGTCGATCGCCTGCAGTACGAAATCGGCGCATGAGCGGGATTTTATTGCCGTTCTTAGCCACAATTTCACGATTTTGGGCGAGGTTTCGCCCAAGGTCTTCTTGCTGGGGAGCAGGCGATGCATCCGATGATACGTTTCTGGAAAGATCGCCGGGGCAATTTCGGCGTCATGACTGCCTTTCTGCTGGTTCCGCTGATCGGAACTGCCGGCATAGCGCTTGATTTCGGCCACGCCCTTACCGTCAAGCAGCAACTCGTCGGCGCAGCCGATGCGGCTGCCGTCGGCGCGATCGCCGAGAAGTCCAAGGCGGTCGCCCAGGCGATGCAGCTGCAGGGCGACGGCAGCGTGTCGCTCGATCCCGCGGAGGCCCGAGGCATCTTCCTCGGCCAGATGTCCGGCGAACTTTCCACCCTGCCCGTCAGCGTCGATATCGACGTGTTGAAGAACAACGGTGTCCTGACCTCGCGCGTATCGTTCAGCGCCACGCTGCCGACCATGTTCATGTCGATCCTCGGCAAGGACGACATCACCGTGTCGGGCCAGGCCACCGCGCAATACCAGACACCATCGTTCATCGACTTCTTCATGCTGCTCGACAACACGCCCTCGATGGGCGTCGGCGCGACGCCTGCTGACGTGACCAAAATGCAGTATGCCACGCGCCTGGGCTCAGATGGCAACGGCAAGGACGCGAATTGCGCCTTTGCCTGCCACATTGTCTCAGAGGATGGCGTCGAGGATCTCAACAGCTATTACAATGTCGCCAAGAACAACAATGTCACGACCCGTATCGACGTCGTCGCAGCCGCGACCAAGGCGCTGATGGCGAAGGCCACCGATACCCAGACCGTTGCAAACCAGTTTCGCATGGCCGCCTACACGTTCGGCAAGACGGCCATGGATGCAAAGCTCTTCAAGGTCGCAAACCTCGACTACAATCTGAGCGAGGTCAGCAAGGCCACCAACCAGATCACCCTGATGAGCATTCCCCGCCAGAATTACAACAATGACCAGCAGACGAGTTTCGACGACGCGCTGAAGGGCATCAATACCGAAATCCAGGGCGTGCCTGGAAACGGCACCAGCAATGCCGACCGGCAGAAGATCGTCTTCTTTGTCGCGGACGGTGTGGGCGACAGCTACAAACCAAAGGGCTGCACCAGCCCCAAAGGGGCCAAGGACGGCACGCGCTGCATCGAGCCGATCGACATCACGGCTTGCGACGCGCTCAAGCTTCGTGGTGTGCGCATCGCAGTTCTTTACACGACCTATCTGGAACTGCCCGACAACGGCTTCTACAAGAGCTGGGTTGCGCCCTTCCAGAGCACGATCGCCTCCAAGATGGAGGCATGCGCCACGCCGGGCCTCTATTTCGAAGTCAGCCCGACACAGGGCATCACGCAGGCCATGCAGACGCTGTTCCTGAAGATCGTCGCCAGCCCGCGCATCACCAGCTGATGCCACACCGAAGCCGGGAGCGCGTCAGACGCGCTCGCCGTTCTTCACCCGGTAGCTCGGGTTGTACATGGTGACAAGTTCTTCCGCCGCCGTCGGATGAACGGCCATGGTGCGGTCGAAATCGTCCTTGGTGACGCCGGCCTTCAGCGAGATGCCGAGAAGCTGCGCCATCTCGCCGGCATCGTGACCGAGGACGTGGGCGCCAACCACCCTGCGGCTTGCCGCATCGACGATGAGCTTCATGATCATCTTCTCGGCCCGTCCCGACAGCGTCGCCTTCATCGGCCGGAATTCGGCGCGGTAAATCTCGATCTCCGGATAGCGCCTGGCGGCCTCCTCTTCCGACAGGCCGACCGTGCCGATCTCCGGCTGCGAGAACACGGCGGTGGCGATCAGGTCGTGGTCGGGGGCGGTCGGATTGTTCTTGTATTCGGTTTCGATGAAGCACATCGCCTCGTGGATCGCGACCGGCGTCAGCTGTACCCGGTCGGTGACATCGCCGAGCGCATAGATATGCGGCACGCTGGTGCGCGAATATTTGTCGACGACGATGGCGCCCCTATCGTTCACCTCGACGCCCGCGGCCTCCAGGCCGAGACCGTGCGTGTTCGGATCACGGCCGAGCGCCAGCATGACCGTGTCGACGGCGAGCGTTTCGCCGCACATGGTTTTCGCCACCAGACCGCTGGCCGCCGTCTTCGTCACCTCCTCGATCACGTCGGTCAGAATGATACGGATGCCCTTTTCCACCATCGCCTTGTGCAGGCCCTGGCGCATGTCGTGATCGAAGCGCGACAGGATTTCCTTGCCGCGATAGATCAGCGTCACATCGACGCCGAGGCCATGGAAGATGTTGGCGAATTCGACCGCGATGTAGCCGCCGCCGGCGATCAGGATCGAACGCGGCAGTTCAGGCAGATGGAAGGCCTCGTTGGAGGAGATGCAGAACTCGTGACCGGGCAGCGCGGCATGCGGGTTGGGAGCGCCGCCGGTCGCGATGACGATCTTTTCGGCGGTCACCGTCTTGCCGGTCTTCACAAGCCGGATCGTATGGGGGCCGACCAGTTCGGCGCGGGTCTCGAGGATTTCCGCACCGTTGTTCTCAAGGCCCTTGCGATAGAGGCCTTCGAGGCGGGCAATCTCCTTGTCCTTGGCGGCGATCAGCTTCTTCCAGTCGAACGTGCTTTCGCCGACTTCCCAGCCGTAACCTGCGGCATCCTCGAAATGCTCGTGATATTGCGAGGCATAAACGAACAGCTTCTTCGGCACGCAGCCGCGGATGACGCAGGTGCCGCCGAACCGATATTCCTCGGCGATCGCCACCCGCTTGCCGAGCGACGCGGCCACGCGCCCGGCCCTCACGCCACCCGATCCGCCGCCAATCACGAAGAGATCATAGTCATAGGCGGTCATGGCATTCTCCTTGGAAGCAGGCGGCTGGATGTGGCTCACATATAGTGACGGAAGCCCCCAAAGGAAAAGCCCGGATTGCTCCGGGCTTCCATAAATTCAGCGGGTCGCGGATGCGATCAGGGCTTCGGCGCGGGAGCCGGAGCCGGAGCGGGCTTGGCGGCCGGAGCAGCAGGCTTGGCCGGCGCGGCTGCTGCCGGGGCGGCGGGCTTGGCGGCAGGCGCGGCAGCGGGCTTGGCCGGCGGCGCAGCGGGCTTTGCCGGGGCTGGTGCTGCCTGGGCTTCGGCGGGAGCCGGATCGACGACCGGCGGCTTGATCGGGTTTGCGTCGATGATGCCGCGCAGCTTTTCGGAGCTCTGGTTGGTCAGGTCGCGGGAAATGCCGTTTGCCCAGATTTCAGCGGCCTTGGTCAGTTCGCGGCTGACGAGCGGCTGGTTGGTCAGCAGCTTCTTGCCGGCTTCCGTGTTGAAGAAGGTGGAGATCGACTTCAGCTCGTCGACCGAGAAGCTCTTGGCGTAGATGGTCGCGGCTTCCTTTTCCAGGTCGGCACGGCGCGGCGCAAGCACCAGCGCCTGTTCGTCGACGACGTTGGAGATCTGCCCCTGGAAGTTCGGAGAGGCCTGGATGAACTGGGCCTTCAGACGCTCTGCGAGGTTGGGCAGGATGTTGTCGTAGCGATCGGTAACATTGAGCGCCGCGATGGCATCGCGCGCAGCGGCAAGCTGGGCTTCCGAAACTTCCTGTGCGCGAGCCGATACCGTGAAGGCGCCGGAGAAGAGGATCGCCACAGCGGCGGCACGGCCGAGAACCGCGAATCTGATCATGAGTGTGTTGCTCCTAGTTATTTCGCCTCGAGCGTCCGCGCTCCAGCCTCACCGGCAATGATCGCTAAGGACGCCATGTGGATGAACAGCCCGTGTTCCACGACACCGGGAATGAAATTAAGCTCCGCCGACAGAGCGTCTGCATCAGGAATGCGGCCAAAAGATGCGTCCAGAATGTAGTGGCCACCGTCCGTCATGAAGATATCGGCGCCGGATTTGCGCAGATTCAGCGCGCCGCTCAGCCCCAGCCTGGAGGCAGCCTTTTCGATCGCGATCTGGGTCGCCGCCAGGCCGAAGGGATTGACCTCGATCGGCAGCGGATAGGCTCCGAGCATGCCGACAAGCTTGCTTTCGTCGGCAATCACGATCATGCGAGCAGACGCCGCGGCGACGATCTTCTCGCGCAGCAATGCACCGCCGCCGCCCTTGATCAGGGTCAGGTTGGCATCGACCTCGTCGGCGCCGTCGATGGTCAGATCGAGCTCCGGAAGTTCGTCGAGCGATTTCAGCGGGATACCGAGCTCGACGCAGAGCCTTGCGGTGCGCTCCGACGTCGGTACGCCTTCGACCTTGAAGCCCCCATCAACCTTTTCGGCGAGTAGCCTGACGAATTCGTCCGCCGTCGAACCGGTGCCGATGCCAAGCCTCATGCCGTCCTCGACATAGGCCAGTGCCGCTTGCGCCGCCTTGACTTTCATTTCCCGGGCGTCCATCCGCCAAAAGCTCCCCGCTGTTTTTGCCGACCCGCTGTTTACACGCCTCTCCCGGCAAACGAAAGTCCCCTTGCAGCGGGTTTTACGAAGGGTCGCGAATCTCGCATATTTGCTTTTCACGGCAGCATTGCTTAATCCGGGACATCTCCCGAACGACGTTCACGAGGTTCCATTGACCGCTCCACTCGTCATTTTCGACCTCGACGGCACACTGATCGACACCGCACCGGATCTGATCGACAGCCTCAACCACACGATTTCGGCGGTCGACCTTGCGCCCGTCACCTTCGAGGACCTTACCCATCTGGTCGGCCAGGGCGTGCGCGTAATGATCCGCCGCGCCTTCGAACTTCGCCGGGCGCCGCTCGACGAACCGACCGCCGCAAAGCTGTTCGACCGCTACATGGAGCATTACGAGGCGCAGATGCCAGGCAGGAGCCGCCCCTATGACGGCGTCGTCGCCTGCCTGGACCGCCTGTCGGCGGCGGGAATGCGGCTCGCCGTCTGCACCAACAAGTCCGGACAGCTCGCCTTCCCGCTTCTCCAGAAGCTCGGCCTGCTCGATCGTTTCGTCGCAATGACCTGCGGCGATACGTTCGCCGTCCGCAAGCCGGATGCACGGCATATTTTCGGCACGATCGAACGGGCCGGCGGCGATCCCGCGAGGAGCGTCATGATCGGCGACAGCGTCAACGACATCCTGGCCGCGCAGAATGCGGGCATCGCCTCGGTCGCCGTGACCTTCGGTTATTCCGACGTCGCCGTCGAGACGCTCAACCCCGATCGCGTGATCAGCGGCTATGACCAGCTGACCGTGGAGATGGTGGAAACCCTGATTTCCGCCGACGTGAAGCGGGTGGCGGCAGCCAAATAAGAAGAGGGCGGCACCAGGCCGCCCTACTCCGCAATCCGAAACTCGGTCCGGCCGAAACTCAGCTCTGTGCCGCACGCACCTTGGTGGTTGCGGCAAAAGCCTTCACCGTCGCGTCGTCGCGGCCATAGACGTCGTCGAAATATTCGACCTTGCCGTCCTTGTTCGGCCAGGCGGTGAAGTACGAGACGTAGACCGGGATCTTGACCGGCACCTTGGTGGCGACGTTCTGGCCGGCGGCGATACGTCCGTTGACGTCGTCGATCGTCGTGCCGAGCACGGCGGCCGCCATCTTGCGCGGTTCCGCGAGACGGACGCAACCGTGGCTCAACGCCCGCATGTCGCGCTGGAAGAAGCTCTTCGAGGGCGTGTCATGCATGTAGATCGCGTGGCTGTTCGGGAAGAGGATCTTCAGGTCGCCGAGCGCATTGTCGCTCGACGGCGGCTGGCGGACGGAAACCTTCTCGGTGGATCCGAACCAGTTGACGCTGCTCGACGGAACGGCCTTGCCGCCGATCGAGACCTCGTAACCCAGACGATCGAGATAGCTCGGGTCCTGGCGCAGCTTCGGCAGCATCTCGTTGATGATGATCGACTGCGGCACGCCCCAATAGGGGTTGAACTCGACCGTCTCGATCTCGTCCTGGAAGAAATAGGTCTGGTTGGCCTTGCCGCCGACCACGACGCGCATCGAGAACTGTTCGGCGCCGCGATCGTGGTAATAGACCATGAAGGCCGGCTGATTGATGAAGACGTAACGCTGGCCGAGATCGTCCGGCAGCCAGCGCGCCTGTTCCATGGCGACCTCGACCTTCTCGATCTTGTCCTTCGAGGTATGGCCGACCATCCTGCGCACCGTCGCATTGCCGATGACGCCGTCGGCCTTTAGGCCGACTTCGGCCTGGAAGGATTTGACCACCTCGACGAGTTCCGGCGTGTAGTCCGGGGTCTGCTGATAGGCCGCAAACGTCGCCGCGTGCTTGGTCTTCAGCGCCTCGGAGCCGGTGTGCTGGATGGCGGCGATGATGCTTGCCATATCCGGGCTGCTCTTGCCCGGCTTCAGGAGAATGTCGTTGGGCAGCGAGATGCGGGGGCCATCGTTGGCGGCAGCGGCACGCAGCGTTGCGAGTTCGGCCTTCAGCGCCTGGAACTGGGGGCCCTGCGGCGCAAGGCCCTGAAGGTAGGCCGCGACGTCCGTGCCGGTCTGCGCGAAAGGCAGGACGAGCGAAAGCTTGACGTCCTTGCGCTTGAAATCGTGGTAACCCGACAGCTTGTTCGGATCGATGCGGCCGCGCATCATATCCTGCGCGAACATCAGCACCTTTTCCGACAGGGCCAGTTCGAACTGCATCAGGGCGCGGTCATGGCTGTCGGCGGCTGCAACCGGAGCCGGGGTCGACGCAGCCCCCGTAGCGACAGCCATAGCCGTCGCCGAAGCGTTGACCGGCGTTGCCGCATCGGTCGGCGCCGCGACGCTTGCCGTGGTCAGCGCCGGGACCGGCAGGATGTAATCGGCGGGCTCCAGGCCGTATTCGCCGGCGCGTTCGAAGAGCGCCAGGACGCCCCTCGCCTTTTCATTGACGTCTCCGCCGGAGATCCAGACGGGTTGGGCGGCCTTGGCGTAGAAGGCCTCGAGGGCGGTCGCGATTTCGGCGGGCGCCGAAACCTTGGCCTCGGCGATCAGGCGGCTGCCATCCGTCGCCGATACCGCCGCAAAACCCGCCGTCTTCACGAGGCGTTCGGCATCCGGCTTGTAGGTGTAATAACGAGGACCGGAAACTTTCGGCAGCGGCTCCGGATCGGCAAGGCTGCGCTCCGTCGGCAGGGCCGCGTTGCCGCCGACACCCGGCAGGCCGTTATCGACGCGTCTCGCCCGGTCGGCGCCGGGACCGCCCCGCAGAATGTCGAGAAGGGTTACGGCATGTGCGGGAACGGCCGCTCCGGCGAAGATCGAGATGCCCGAAACAAGCGCCAAGGCGATCGAAGTTTTCTTGTGTCTGTATTGCAATGTCGTCCCCGTCACCTGCATCCGCGTCTTAAATTCGCGGGCTCGAATATGTATCACGCCATCTAACCGATCGCGTGAGGGATGGAAAGAAACGCCCGTGTGTCCAGCCAGTTCGGGCTCCGCCAAAAAAGCATCGGTGCGCAGCCGGAAGGTTAAGAAACTATTCGTTAAATTTTTACTGACGGCCATCGACGAGCCGCGGGTGGACAGGCGGATTTTACTGCATAATTCCGCGGCCCGTGTCATAAAAGGCACGGCGAAAGAACGCCAAAAACCCTGTTTCCCCGGCTTGCGGACGCGCCGCAATCGTATAGTAATGCCGCCGGCCGGCGCGGACGCGGTAACGCGTTGTTGATCTTCTGAAACACCGGCAGCGACCACGAGCAAAAAGAGGCAGCGAAGATGGCATCGACCCGCACCGAAACCGATACGTTTGGCCCGATCGACGTGGCAGGCGACCGTTATTGGGGCGCCCAGGCGCAGCGCTCGCTCGGCAACTTCAAGATCGGCTGGGAAAAGCAGCCGCTTCCGGTCGTGCGCGCGCTCGGCATCGTCAAGCAGGCCGCCGCCCGCGCCAACATGGAACTCGCCGGCCTCGACGCCGGGCTCGGCAAGGCAATCATCGACGCCGCCCAGGAAGTCATCGACGGCAAGCTCAACGATCACTTCCCGCTCGTCGTCTGGCAGACCGGTTCCGGCACCCAGTCGAACATGAACGCCAACGAGGTCATCTCCAACCGCGCGATCGAAATGCTCGGCGGCGTGATGGGCTCCAAGAAGCCCGTGCATCCGAACGACCACGTCAACATGAGCCAGTCGTCGAACGACACCTATCCCACGGCCATGCACATCGCCTGCGTCGAAACCATCGTGCGCCATCTCGTCCCCTCGCTGAAGCACCTGCACGAAGCGCTGGAAGCGAAGGTCAAGGCGTTCTCGCACATCATCAAGATCGGCCGCACCCACACGCAGGACGCCACGCCCTTGACGCTCGGCCAGGAATTCTCCGGCTATGCGGCGCAGGTCGGCTCGGCGATCGCCAATATCGAACTGACGCTGCCGGCGCTTTCCAAGCTCGCCCAGGGCGGCACAGCGGTCGGCACGGGCCTCAACGCTCCCGTCGGCTTTGCCGAAAAGGTCGCCGAGGAGATCTCCAAGATCACCGGCCTGCCCTTCGTAACCGCGCCGAACAAGTTCGAGGCGCTCGCCTCGCACGACTCGATGGTTTTCGCGCATGGCGCGATCAACGCCGCCGCGGCCGCGCTCTTCAAGATCGCCAACGACATCCGCTTCCTCGGCTCCGGCCCGCGCGCCGGCCTTGGCGAACTGTCGCTGCCGGAAAACGAGCCGGGCTCGTCGATCATGCCGGGCAAGGTCAACCCGACCCAGTCGGAGGCGCTCACCCAGGTCTGCGCCCACATCTTCGGAAATCATGCGGCGCTGACCTTCGCCGGCAGCCAGGGCCATTTCGAGCTCAACGTCTACAATCCGATGATGGCCTATAATTTCCTGCAGTCGGTGCAGCTGCTCGGCGACGCTGCCGTTTCCTTCACCGACAATTGCGTCGTCGGCATCGAGGCGCGCGAAGACAATATCAGACGCGGCGTGGAAAACTCGCTGATGCTGGTAACCGCGCTTAACACCAGACTGGGCTACGACATCTGCGCCAAGATCGCCAAGACCGCCCACAAGAACGGCACCACCCTGCGCGACGAGGCGGTCGGCGGCGGATACCTGACGAACGAGGAATTCGATCAGTATGTCCGCCCGGAAAACATGATCGGCCCCAAATAAGCATAGCTATCTGATAATATAACGGAAAAAGCCCGCCTCTCGAATGGCGGGCTTTCTCTTGAGGGCAGTCCAATTGATTAATTTCGAGAATATATCAAATTTTACAAAGTGAATATCTTGTCGGCCCTAAAGTCCGGAAACCCATTAATTTTGAGGGAAAATGGGGAAATTCAGAAATGCGAGTTAAATTTAAGAATAAGCTCTTCCGCTGGTACCCCTTAATTCTTTTCCAACATTTTTCACATACTACTTCGCTTCATAGCATACGGGTGGGATCTAGTGGGGATCGTCGATGACGACGGCAACGGCGCCGAGGGCGCAATCTAGCGATCTGATCGGCCAGATCATCTATGCGGTGCGATCGATGGGCGTCGCGCCGATCCCTCGTAACTATCAGCTTTTCTACGAAGCCTATATCGGCTCCAATCCCGATCTGACCCGCGACCTGGCGGCGCTCGGCAGCCGTGCGACGCAGGAAGAGCTGGACGCGCTTTCGCATCGCTACCTTGGAACGGGCCAGGTGGCCGTCATCGAAGACGCCCATAGCAAGCTTCTCAGCGAACTGGACGCGCTCCTGAAACTGTTGCGCCAGGAACAGAGCTCGCTCGAAAGCTACGGCCGGCTGCTTGGAGAGACCGCCCAGCGGATCAACTCCAAGAGCAATTTTTCCAACGACCTTTTGACCAGCGCGCTGATGCTCCTGAGCGAGGCGACGGGCAATACCATGGCGCATGGCGAGAAGACCGTCGGCGGCGTTGTCCAGCGCAGCCAAGAAATGGACCAGGTCCGCCGCGAACTCGACGAATACAAGCGCATTGCCAACACCGATTCGCTCACCCGCATCGCCAACCGCCGGGCCTTCGACGAGCGCCTTGCCGCGACCTACGACAATTCGGCGGTATTGCCGGTCACCGCGCTGGTGCTGGCCGATATCGACAATTTCAAGAAGATCAACGACAGCTACGGCCATCCGGTCGGCGACAAGATCCTCGCGACGGTCGCCTCGGTCATCCGCTCGAACGTTCGCAAGGACGTGTTCGTCGCCCGCTCGGGCGGCGAGGAATTCGCGATCATCGTCGAGGGCAATACGCCGGAAGAAGTGATGATCATCTGCGAGCGGGTCCGCCGGGCGCTGGAAACCCGGACCTTCCGCAATTCGCGCTCCGGCGTCGACTACGGGCCGGTCACCATTTCCCTCGGCTTCGCGATGGGCTCGCAGGCGAGCGACCCGGGCGAACTCTACGCCAACGCCGATACGGCCCTCTATACCGCCAAGAATTCCGGCCGCAACCGGTCGGTGTTCTTCGAGGACGGCATGAAGAAGGACTATGTCGGCAAGAGCTGGCTGATCTACAGGAAGTAGATTCCCCTCGGTCGCAGGCCGTGATGCCCAGGCATCACGGCAACCGCTTGCAAAAACGGCCTGTCAATACACCAGGACATTGACGTAATCGCCGCGCGGCCCCCGAAAAATCCGCACGTTGATCATGACGTTGCCGCGAACGATGGCGCTACGGGCGCTGCGCTCGATGGTACCGCGGCTGATCATGCGCTCGACAAGTTCGCGATTGCCTGCGTCGGCGAAGAAACTGTCGCTCTGGTCGCCGCGCTGCGAGACACCGAAGCGGTGAAAATTGGCGCGGTCCTGGCGGATGATCTGCCAGGGCTCCTGCAGGCGCGCGTTGCTGGAATTGTAGAGGTCATCCTCGCCGATGAAGGCGTTGTATTCCTCGATCAACTGGTCGGCCCGTGCCGCATGGGCGCCGAACATCGTCGCGGCCAGAATCACCGCCGCAAAGCCGGTTCCAAACTTCATGAAATCCCCCGTGCCCGTCCCCTATGGCGGGTCGACTAGATTGTTGCCCTGACCGCGACAAATGTCCATGACGACGCCGGGCGGCCGGCTGCTTCTTCAAAAATGATACGCCGTCATGACCGCGAATGGACCGGCGGTGCTACCACATGGTCCTGGCGGCGCGTTCCGGCCATTCGCGGTCGTAGGTTTCCTTGTCGAAATCGGCCTTGGCGGCCTTCAGGAGCGTGCCGGGCGTCGGCAGGCCCTTCGGATCGACGAAACGCTCCGGGTTCCAGAGCTCCGCCCGCATCAGGGCGCGGGCACACTGGAAATAGACCTCGTTGATGGTGATGACCGTGACGCTGCGCGGATGCCGGCCGTCCATCTCGAAGCTCAGCAGCAGTTCGGGTTCCACCGAAATCACGGCGCGGCCGTTGATGCGCATCGCCGTGTTGGAGCCGGGGATCAGGAACATCAGCGCCACGCGCGGGTCGCGGACGATATTGATCAGCGAATCGATGCGGTTGTTGCCGCGCCAGTCGGGCAGAAGCAGCGTCGCTTCGTCCTTTATCCGCACCGCGCCGCCGAGATCGCCGCGCGGCGAACAGTCGAGCCCTTCCGGCCCGACTGTGGCAAACGCGACGAAGGGAGACGCCTCGATCATCTGCCGGTATTCCGCGGTCAGCGTCTTCGTCACCTTGGCGATCGAGGCTTCCGACACGCCGTCATAGATCGCCTTCAACTGCTCGACGGATGTGATGATGGTCATGATTCGCCCCCGATTTCGGCGGGCCGTAACCCACGCGGGCGACAGTATGATGACGGTTCCCGTGGATCAAGCGGCCGCGTCGCCGCCCGGCCTCTCAACTCCGGAGATCTGGCGTCCCGGGCGGTCATCTCCGGTCAGGAACGCGGCGATCGTCGCGATCACGCCGCGGTCGCTGACAATACGGCGATGACCCAGCCCGTTGGCCCATTCGAGCCGCGCCGTTCCAAGTCCTTCGAAACGGCGGGCGTGGTCGGCTGCGACCTCCTTGTCCTCCTCGGCATGCACGACCAGCAGAGGCGTGCCAAGCCGCGCGGCGCTCGCGACCGTGTCGAAATCGTCGAGCGAGGCGCCGGCCACGTGCTCCGCCCGCCGGATCAGCTGCGCCTTGACGCGCGGCGGCAGGCCGACCATCCGCGAAAAATCGTCGAACAGCCAATGGATATGGCTCGGCGCGCCGATCACCACCAGTTTCGACGGCGAGATCGCGCCGACGGCCTTCATCACCCCGCCGGCGGCCAGCATCATGCTCGCGCCGCCGAAGGAATGTCCGATGGCTGCGTCGAAATGGCCGGAACGTCTTTCCGCCTCGACGATTGACTCGACCGCCTGGCGCATGTTGAGGCTGCGGCCGCTGGAAAGCCCGTGTCCTGGAAAATCGAGCACCACGACCTCGGCGCCGGTATCGGCAAGGCCCGCTGGCAGCGCCGCGATATAGGCGGCGCTCGAACCCCAGCCGTGCACGACCAGGTAACGCGGCCGGCCGGGCTTGCCGTCGCCGTTGAAGCGATAGGCCATCACCGTCGACGCTCCGACCGTAAACGGCATCTTCTGGGCCTTCGAGAGCCGGTCCCGGCCCTCCTTCTCCATCGCCTGCGCCTTGTCGCCCCTGGGGCGGCGCGAGGGTGTCAGGCAGAAAAGCCGAAAGGCGAGCCTTGCGGCCGCGGCAGGGAAAGGCCGGCCTAAGGCGGCAAATCCGAAACGGGTGACCTTGAGTGCAAAGGGTGGCATAGTGGGAAAATCCAATAATGTTCAATCATGAACAATAAAGTACAGCAATGAACAAAAATCAATCCCTCCCCTGGGATCATCCTCGTTTTCGCAGTTGGATTGCCACGGCCCGCGCCTGCCAGCTGATGCAGACCGTGCTGACCCGCGAGCTCGCCGAACTGGACATCAAGCCGCCGCATCTCGACATCCTGATCAATCTCTACCGGTTCGAGGGGATCTCCCAGCAGGAGCTCGCCCACAAGCTGCTGGTGGGGCGCTCCAACATGAGCATGGCGCTGCCGCAGATGGAAAAGCGCGGACTGATCGAGCGGCGCGGCGACAAGAAGGACAAGCGCGTGCTTCGCCTCTACCTGACCCCGGAAGGCCGTTCGGCGACCGAAAGGGCAATGGCGATCCAGACGGCCCTGATCGAGCGGACGCTCTCCTCCGAGCCGCTGGACCAATGCATGGCGATGGCGGAGTCGATGGAGCGCCTGATCGTCACCCTGCAATCGGATATTCGCGAGGACAGCCGCGAACCGGCCTGATCCCGATCTGCTTAGCGGGTCCGTCGGGGCGGATCGCGCGAAAGGCCCTTGTCGGCGAGATCCCGCTCATAGTCGGCAAACAGTTCGGTGCCGCGCTCGCCGAGTTCCCGCAGATAGGGCCAGGTGAAGATGCCGCTGTCATGGCCGTCATCGAAACGGATCCGCACCGCATAATTGCCGGCCGGCGTGATGGCCGCGATGCCGACATCGCGCTTGCCCGGCACGGTGACCTTCTGGCCCGGGCCATGCCCCTGCACTTCCGCGGAAGGGGAAAGCACGCGCATCGTCTCGGCCGGCAAGGGATAAGCCGTACCGTCGCTGAAGGTGACGTTCAGCGTGTGGCGGTCCTTGGAAACCCGCAGTTCCGTCGGCCAGATGTCGCTCATGCTTTTAGGCTCCCGATTGTCATGTCTATGGCGGAGGATTATGAGCTACGGCGTTTCGCCGCAAGCGGTTTCGCGTCCGGTGCTGGCCTGTCGCGACCGAGTGTCGTAGACTTGACGTGCGGGCTCGAAACCCCCACTTTCCGGGTAAGGGAGAATAGCACGTGAACAGTTTCGCAGGACCGGTCGCAGGCGCAGCGCCGATCGTCGCCGACAAGGGGCCGATGATCGATCCGTTCGGCCGCGCCGTCACCTATCTGCGCGTCTCGGTCACCGACCGGTGCGATTTCCGCTGCACCTATTGCATGGCGGAAAACATGACCTTCCTGCCGAAAAAGGACCTGCTGACGCTGGAGGAGCTCAACCGGCTCTGTTCCACCTTCATCTCCAAGGGCGTGCGCAAGATCCGCCTGACGGGCGGCGAGCCGCTGGTGCGCAAGAACATCATGTTCCTGGTGCGCGAACTCGGGCAGCACGTGAAGGCGGGCGCGCTCGACGAACTGACGCTGACCACCAACGGCTCCCAGCTCGCCAAATACGCCGACGAGCTCTTTGACAGCGGCGTGCGCCGCATCAACGTCTCGCTCGACACGCTGAACCCGGAAAAATTCAAGGCGATCACCCGCTGGGGGGATTTCCACAAGGTCATGGAAGGCATAGACGCCGCCCAGAGGGCCGGGCTGAAGATCAAGCTGAACGCCGTGGCACTCAAGGATTTCAACGAGTTCGAGATCGCCGACATGCTGCGTTTCGCCCATGGCCGCGGCATGGACATGACGGTCATCGAAACCATGCCGATGGGCGAGATCGACGAGGACCGCACCGACCAGTATCTGCCGCTCTCCAAGCTGCGCGCCGACCTCGAAGAACAGTTCACGCTGACCGACATCCCCTACAAGACCGGCGGCCCCGCCCGCTATGTCGAGGTAAAGGAAACCGGCGGCCGCCTCGGCTTCATCACGCCGATGACCCATAATTTCTGCGAGAGCTGCAACCGCGTGCGCCTGACCTGCACCGGCACGCTCTACATGTGCCTCGGCCAGAATGACGCCGCCGACCTGCGCACGGCGCTGCGCGCCTCCGAGAGCGACGACTACCTGTCGGCCGCGATCGACGAGGCGATCACCCGCAAGCCCAAGGGCCACGACTTCATCATCGACCGCACCCACAAACGCCCCGCCGTCGCCCGCCACATGAGCGTCACCGGCGGCTAGGGCGATGGACAAGCACCGTCCTGTTCGCTAGTTTTGCAGGGAAATCGGCTTCGCGAAGGTGTCCATGACAATATCGATCAAAATCGATGACGATCTGGAAAACCGGGTCCAGAATCTGGCGACCTCCCGGCAGCAGTCGCCGGACGGCATCATGCGGGAAGCCATCCAGCAATATGTCGAGCGCGAAGAAGCACGCGAGCATTTCAGGCAGGAGGCTTTGGCGTCCTGGGACGATTATCAGGAAACCGGCCTGCATCTCACCGGCGACGAACTCCGCACATGGCTGAGCACTTGGGGCACCGACGCTGAAACGGAGCCGCCGGAGTGCCACAAGTAATCATTACCCGCCGAGCGATCGTGGTATCGAACGGTGTCGGGCGTTTCTGAAAAATGCCGGCGTCCGGGTCCTTCGCCGTGCCAGCGAGGCGATAGACAAGCAGGTCACCCTTTTGGAAACATCGCCGCAGATCGGCCGCCCTTTTCTGGGTGACGGGCAATTGCGCGAGCTGCTCATTCCTTTCGGCGATTCCGGCTACGTCGCCCTTTATCGATACGATGGTGAGAACGACGCGGTTCATGTCCTGGCATTTCGCCATCAGAAGGAAGCCGGCTACTAAACTGGGCCGACCCGACCGCCGGTCCAGCGCTTCCTTCTCATGCTCTACCCGTCGAAACGGCCCAAGACACCCGTTTCCTGGCGCTCAACAAAAAAGCCGGAACTCGCGTCCCGGCTTTCGAAGGCATATGACGCGGCGTCTCAGGCCGCGTTGCTGCGGCGGAAGGCCTGGCGGCGGTCGGTGGCGCCGGCGTGAAAGCTGACGTTCGGATCGCGCGTCTTGAAGCGCTCGATCTTTTCCGACAGCATTTCCACGCGCCGGCGCAGGCCGTGGATCTCGGCATTGTTTTCCTCGACCATGGCGGCGTTGCGCTGGGTGATCAGCTCGACCTCCTGCACCGCCTTGGTGACCTCGTTGATGCCGGTCGACTGCTCGCCGGTCGCTGCCGAAATCTGGGCGACGAGCTTACGGACGTCGGTGATGTGGGTGATGATCTCGGTCAGCGCCGATCCCGTCTCCTCTACGAGATGCACGCCATTGCTGACCTGGGTCGAGCTTGCCGAGATCAGGCCCTTGATTTCGCGGGCAGCACCGGCGCAACGCTGCGCCAGCTCGCGGACCTCCTGGGCGACGACCGCAAAGCCGCGGCCCGCTTCGCCCGCACGGGCAGCCTCGACGCCCGCGTTCAGCGCCAGCAGGTTGGTCTGGAAGGCGATTTCGTCGATGACGCCGATGATCGTCGCGATCTTTTCGGAGGAGCGGCTGATCTCGCCCATGGCATCGACAGCACGCGACACGACCTCGCCGGAGCGGACGGCGAAATCTTCGGTCTCGTTGACAGACACCGACGTCTGCTTGGCGCTTTCGGCCGTCGAGCGGACGATGTCGCTCAGATGGCGAAGGGCGCGCGAGCTTTCTTCGAGAGCTGCCGCCTGCTGTTCGGTGCGGCGGGCAAGATCGTCGGCCGAAGACGCCAGGTTGCCGGTGCCGCCGTCGATCTCCTCGGCGGTGGAGCGCACGTCGGCAAGCGTGGCGCGCAGCGCCTCGACGGCCTGGTTGTAGGTGCGCGCCATTTCGATGAAGTCTTCCGGCAGGTTCTCGTCCATGCTGCGTTCGAGGTCGCCCTCGGCGAGCTTGCCGAGCACTTCGTTGAGCGCGGTCAGCGCCTGGCGCTGCTCGCCGGCAATGCGTGCCCGTTCGGCCGCACGGCGCTCGGCTTCCGCCGTCGAGAGCTCGCGGGCGGCAGCGGCATCCTGTTCGAGACGGACGTTTTCGACTGCCGCATCGCGGAAGACGGTGACCGAACGGACCATGTCGCCGATTTCGTCGCCGCGCTCGCGGCCCTCGATCCTGACCTCGAGATCGCCGTCGGCGAGGCGTTTCATCACTTCGGTGACGCGACGCAGCGGGCCGCGCAGCGTTTCCACCAGCATCAGGCCGCCGGCAATGGCGAGCAGCGTGCCGACCACCATGGCGACGAGCGACAGCTGGGCGGAACGCTCGCTGTCTTCCTTGCCGACCTCCTGGGCCTGGGCCACGAAATTCTTGAGGCCGGCCATGCCGGCCGTCAGCGTCTCATTGGCAGCAGTCCGGGCCTTCCTCCAGTCGGCTGCGATGGACAGAAGCCGGGCGGTATCGTCCTCGATCGACTTCAGGCGCGGCTGAAGCTGGGTTGCGAATTCACGCATGGCGGGATTTCTCGCCAGTTCCGATACTTCGGCGCTGGCATCCTTCAGCTTTGCCATGACATCGAGGACGACCTTGCGGGCCTCCTCCGTCTGCGTGGCGCGCAGCCGCTCGACATAGAGCTGCATGGCATCGATCAGCCGCAGCGCCTCGGCGCTGCGGTCGAGAAGCGTGCGCAGGCTCGCGACCTCGCCTTCGATGCTGGCGAAACGAGACGCCGCGTTGCCCGCCTTGCTGGTGACCTCCGCCTCCATTTTCGCCTGGAGCGGCTCCATGCCCGCAACGGTGTCGCGCACCGCCTTCGCCTTTTCCGCGACATCCTTGTTGCCCTTGATGGTGGCCGCAAGGGCATTGATCGCGTCGTTGATCGGCTTCAGCTGCTTGATCCCGTTCGGGGTCAGGAAGGCCTGCACCTCCTGGAACGTCTTGTCCAGGATGCCGAGATACATGTCCGCGGTGCCGATCGCGCCGTCGTCCGTACCGGTCTCCTTGACCGAATTGCGGAGTTCGCCGATCTGTTCGGCGATCGCCTTGTAGGCATAGGCTTCCAGCACCATGCTCTTGGCGAATTTTTCCTTGCCTTCGAACTGCTTGCGGACGTTGGCGACCTGGTCCGAAACCCCCGTCGCCACGGTTCGCACGTCGTCGATGCTGGAGTCGACCGCTGCCGCGTTCTCATCGCGCTTCTGCTTGATCTTCCAGAGCACGTCCGTGGCGGCGCGCATCTTGGGCGCGAGACCCGTCACCACGGCAACGCGCTCGCGGTCGCCATCGGTCACCAGCAGACCTTCAAGCGTGCGCACGCCGCTCTCCTGCTTGTCGATGGCGGCCTTCAATGCCGCGAGCGAGGTATTGTCCGGCTTGCTGTTGAACTCCTGGAGGACCGCCTGGAGGTTTTCGAAATCGCCGATATTCTCGATCGTCGCGCGCGTCACGGTCATATGGCCGTTCAGCATGCTGGCCGTATAGTAGCCGGCAAGGCCGACACCCGCGATCAGAAGCACCAGCGGGATGACGAAAAGCAGGACCTTGGTGACGATCCTGCGGCTCTGAAGAAGACGATCGATAAAAGACATTTTTCCCCCACTGCAAACCAGATGCGGCTTTCGCGTCAGCGGCATTCGCGAAACGGCAACGGCACGATCCCAGCGTCATGCGGGAATGAATGGCATTCACAATCGTCAAATTCGGTTGAGCAAGGGTTAATTCGGGACCCTTACATTTACTACATCCTGCCGCATATCGCGATTTTCTCTTTCTACCCAAAAGAGTACCGCCTGCGGGCCAACCGGACTGGCGATGCGTAAGCCGTTGCTTTAAGAGAACCGGGTACCGGAGGAAACTTGGAATGACATCGTCGGAAAATTCGCGGGGCGCGCTGTTCATGGCGCTCGCCATGGCGGCTTTCACCTGCAACGATGCGCTCGTCAAGTCGGTCACCCCGGAGCTCGGCATCGGCCAGATCATGGCGGTGCGCGGCGTCATGGCAACGACGCTGATCTACTGCGTGGCGCGGTATATGGGCGTCACCCTCTCGCTGAAGGCGGTCATGCAGCCGCTGGTGCTGCTGCGCACAGTCTTCGAGCTTGGCGCGACGCTGACCTTTCTCTCGGCGCTGGCCCATATCGAATTCGCCGCCATCTCCTCGATCATGCAGGCATTGCCGCTTGCCGTAACGTTAGGCGCGGCTCTCTTTCTCGGCGAACCCGTCGGCTGGCGGCGCTGGACGGCGATCGGCATCGGCTTCCTCGGCGTGCTGATCATCATCCGCCCCGGTCCGGAAGGTTTTACGCCGGCGGCGCTGCTTGCCGTCGTCGCCTGCTGTTGCACGGCATGCCGCGATCTCACCACCAAGCGCATCAGGGCCGACACCCCCAGTTTGACGCTGACCCTGTTCACGTCGCTCGCCAATACGGTTCTCGGAGCGATCCTGATCGTGCCGATGGGCGGCTGGCAGCCGGTCAGCACCTATGCGCTCGGGCACCTGGCGGTCGCTTCGGTGCTGGTCTTTGCCGGCTATCAGGCGGTGATCCAGTCGATGCGGACAGGCGAGATCTCCTTCATCGCGCCGTTCCGCTATACCGGCCTGCTCTGGGCCCTGTTCATCGGCTTTTTCGCCTTCGGCGAACGTCCGAACGCCTATATGCTGGTCGGCGCGGCGGTCGTCATCGGCTCCGGCCTCTATACCTTCTACCGCGAGCGCAAGCGCCAGAACGGCATCGCCGAGAAGGCAACGGCCGGCCTGACCGGCGGCCGGAGCTGAAGCGCCGGACGGAAGGGCGAAAGACAGGCGTGAAAGGACAGGACGACGTGCAGCAAAGCCGATTTCTCGACAGACGAACCCCGCCCCATATTCTGACGCTCGTCGTCTGCGCCGGTCTTGCCGCCCTCTCGCTCAACGTCTTCCTGCCGTCGCTCTCCGCCATGGCGACCCATTTCGGTACCGAATACGCCGTCATGCAGCTCGCCGTCTCCGGCTACATCGCCGGCACCGCCGTGCTGCAACTGGTCCTCGGCCCGCTGTCCGACCTCCTCGGCCGCCGCCGCGTGATGATCGGCAGCATCCTGATCATGCTGGCGGGCACGCTGATCTGCCTGTTCGCCGCCAATGTCACCGTCTTCATGATCGGGCGGCTGTTGCAGACGGCGGTCGTCGCCGGCTTCGTCCTGCCGCGCGCTATCATCCGCGATACCGTGCCGATGGAAAGCGCCGCCTCGATGATCGCCTACGTGACCATGGGCATGTCGCTGGTGCCGATGGTCAGCCCGACGATCGGCGGCGCGCTCAACGACTTGTTCGGCTGGGAGGCGAATTTCGCCCTGATGCTCGGGCTCGGCCTGCTGACGCTGACGCTGGTCTTTTCCGATCTCGGCGAGACCAACCGCGCGCCGGCCAGCAGCTTCACCGCGCAGTTCCGCAGCTGGCCGGACCTTTTCCGCTCGCGCCGCTTCTGGGGTTATACGTTCACCTCGACCTTTTCTTCCGGCGTATTCTTCTCGTTCCTCGGCGGGGCGCCCTTCGTCGGCACCGCGATCTACCATCTGTCGCCGACCATGCTCGGCGTGCAGTTCTTCCTGATCGCCGCCGGCTACATGGTCGGCAACTTCATTTCGGGACGCTACACCCGTCATTTCGGCACCATGTCGATGATGATCTCCGGCAGCGTGGTCAGCCTGATCGGTGTCGCCATCACCGCCGTCTTCCTGCTCTTCGAGGCACCCTGGCCGTTTGCGTTCTTCGCACCGCTGGCGCTCACCGGCGTCGGCAACGGCCTTACCCTTCCCAGCTCCAATGCCGGCATCGTCAGCGTGCGGCCGCATCTTGCCGGCTCGGCGTCCGGCCTTGGCGGGGCGATCACCGTCGGCGGCGGTGCGGCGCTTTCGACACTTGCAGCCGCGGTGCTGAAGGAAGAAGGTGGCGCCATGCCGCTTCTCGTCGTTATGGGCGTCACCACCGTCCTCGCGCTTTTCGCCACCGCCTATGTCCGGCAGATCGACCGGCGCGAGGGCGCGATCCCGACGAAGGAGGACGGCTGATGGCTGCGCCCGTCTCCACCCGACCTCCCGGCCTGATCCTTGCCGGCGGCAGATCGAGCCGCATGGGCGCCGACAAGGCCTTCCTGGACATCGGCGGCGAGACGATCCTCGCCCATGTGGTGCGGCGCCTTGCCCCTCAGGTTTCGGAAATCACCCTGAACGCGCCGGCGGAGTTTCCCAATCCGCTCGGCTTGCGCCTGCTGCCCGACCGGATCGGCGGCCAGATCGGCCCGCTCGCGGGGGTGTTCTCCGGCCTGCGCGACATGCGCGCCCGCGGCCCCGGCGCAACGCATCTCCTCACGGTCCCCTCCGACAGCCCTTTTGTCCCCCTCGATCTCGTGCGCCGACTTGAAGCGGGAGCGTACGATCCGAACGCGATCGTCATCGCCGTCTCGGACGGCCGCGATCATCCGGTATTCGGGCTCTGGCCGGTCTCGATCGCCGACGATCTGGGGAGATGGCTCGCCGGGCCCGACAACCGCCGCATCAGGGATTTTCTCCAACGTCACCCCCTGGTGACCGTCGAGTTCGCGATGATCGGGACGCCGCACGGATTGCTCGATCCCTTCTTCAACATCAACACGCCCGAGGACCTTCAGGAGGCCCGCCGTTTCGCTCAGGAGCTTTCATGACCCCTCCCCGCGTCTTCGGCATTTCCGGCTGGAAAAATTCCGGCAAGACGGGTCTGGCGGTGCGGCTGGTGGCGGAATTCACCCGCCGCGGCTATGCGATCTCGACGATCAAGCACGCCCACCACGATTTCGACATCGACAAGGTGGGTGCCGATTCCTTCCGCCACCGCCAAGCCGGCGCCCATGAGGTGGCGATCGTTTCCGGCACCCGCTTTGCGATCATGCACGAGCTGCGCGGCGCGCCGGAACCGAGTTTCGAGGAAATCCTCTCGCGCCTCGCCCCGTGCGATCTGGTTCTCATCGAGGGCTACAAGCGTGAGCCGGTCCCGAAGATCGAAGCTCGTCGCCTCGAGAGCAACAATCGCGAACCGCTCGCACCCGGCGATCCCCATATCGTCGCCATCGCCGCCGACCACCCGGTCACGGATGCCGGCATCCCGGTCTTCGACCTCGACGACACGACCGCGATCGCCGATTTCATCGCCAAGGTGACCGGGCTTCCAGACACGTGAAAAAGCCGCCGGATCGCTCCGGCGGCTTGGCTTGAAGTGCCTGAAACCGCTTACCGGTTCGAGGCGACCGGTTTGACGAGCGGGGTGATGCGGCGCACGGTCACGCGGCGGTTTTCCTGTTCCGGGCCGTCGGTGCGGACCTTGAGGTAACGCTCGCCATAACCCTGGGTCGCCAGGTTTTCCGGCGGAATGTTGAACGCATCGGTCAGCACCCGGGCGACGCTTTCGGCGCGCTCATCCGAAAGAACGAGGTTGCTGTCGTCGCTGCCGACGGCATCCGTATGACCTTCGATCAGGAAGGTTTCGGAAGGATCCCGCTTCAGAACCTTGTTGATCGCGTCCGCGACCTTGCGCAGCGAGCTCGCCTGGTTCATCGGGATTTCGGCACTGCCGGTGGCAAAGGTGATGGTATCGAGGTCGATACGCGGCACCTTGTCCCGGATGCGGGCGGAGTAGCGCACTTCGTCGAGCGAATAGACCCGTTCGACCCGCTCGACCGGCGGCTGTTCCAGGAATTCGTAATAATCCCGGTCCGGTTCGGTCGAGGTATCGATGATGTAGTCGTCGAGCGGCACGCTGAGGCGCATCGGCGGCAGATCGTCGCCCGGGTCGCGCCAGACATAGTCGCGGCCGCGACGGTTATCCACCAGCTCCGGCGCATAATAGAGCACGTATTCCTCACCGCCCTTCACCACCCGCGAGCGCTGGACGATCTCGCCATAGCTGTTGCGGACGGTGACGATCCGCGTGCCGTCGTCACGCACGATGACCTCGCGCACCCGGCCGTCGCGAAGCTGCTCGTATTGCGGCGCCCGGCCACGGTCGTCGTAGAAACGACGGCTGTCGTCGTGACGAACCACGGTCTGGTTGTCGATCGAGATGATCACCCGGCCGCCATCCCGGTCGCGGCCTCCGTTGCGGTCACGGCTGCCGTTCAAGCCGGCCGCATCGCGGAATTCCCAGCCGCGAGGCCGTTCGAACTGCGGACGCTGATCGAGGCGCTGGCCCCGCTCTTCCGACAGCTGGCGGAATTCCTGCTGCTGTTCGCGGGTGGCGCGGGTGCCGGCCTGGGCCTCGGCATCGGATTTCGGCGGCGCGAGCTGCTGCTGGTCGGCCTGCTGGGGAGCCGGACGGCGCGGACGCTCTCCGTCGCGTGGCGGACGGGCCGACGGCGCTTCCTTGGCGCTGTCGAGCACGGCTGCGCCGTTCTGAACGGGCAGCACGACCTGTTCGCCGCTCTTGGCCGCAGCCGGATCCTTGGCAAGTTCCTTGGCGCGTTCGACCTGCTGGGGCGTGGTTGCCGTCTGGGGAGCGGTCGGCTGCGCGCCGGGCTGGGCGCCGGTCGCCTGCTGGCCCTGGGGCTGGCCGGGGAGCTGCTGACCGGAAGGCGCGACCGGAGGCTGTCCTTCGGTCGTCTGCCGGCGGGGCGCCTCACCCGGAACCGGCTGGCCGGGAACCTGCTGGCCCGGGGCGGCCTGGCCGGTTGCGGCCGGCGGCTGGTTGCGCCTGTCCTGCGCGGTGCCGGTGCCCGGAGCCTGGCCTGGAGCCTGGGCCGGAGCTTGTCCGGTTGCGGTGCCGCGAGCCGGATTTTCAGGGGCTGCACCGGGCGTCGCGGCGCGATCGGTTGCCGGCGGCTGCGAAGGCTTCGGCGTTTCGGCCTGGTTCTGTGCCGGGGCGGCGTTGCGCTCCTGCGCATTGCGGCCGGCCGGAGCCTGCGGCGCGGTTTCCGGCGTCGCGGCGCGGTTGGTCGCAGGCGGCAGCGGCTTCGGCGTTTCAGCCTGTTTTTCGGCCGGAGCGGCTTTCGGCTGCTGGGCATCGCGGCGAGCGGGAGCCTCCGGCGCGGCGTCCGGGGTGGCGGCGCGATTGGTGGCCGGCCGTTCCGGCTTCGGCGTTTCGGCCTGCTTTTCTACCGGAGCCGCCTTCGGCTGCTGCGCTTCCCTTGCGGCCGGCTGCTCGGTCTGCGGCGTGGCCTGCTCGCGCTGGCGGCGCGGCTGGGCGTCGTTTCCGCCCTGACCTTGCCCTTGGCCGGCATCCTGCTGCTGACGGCGCGGACGCTCCTGTGCGGGCGCCTCGGCGGCGGGTCGCTCGGCCTGCGGGGCCTGGCGGGGTGCTGCTTCGCGAGGGGCAGCGTCGGGTTCCGCCGGTTTCTGACGCCGCGGCTGTTCGGCCTGGGCCGGCTGCTGGGCTTGCGGCTGCTGGGCTTGCGCCGGAGCCTGCTGTTGCTCCTCCTGCGGCTTGCGGCGGGGGCGCGGCTGTCCCTCGCCCTCCTGGGCGCCCGGAGCGCCCGGCGGGAGGATCTGTTGCTGCACCTGGATGACGCCCGGCGCCTGGCCGGCATCGATAACAGGTCTCACGGGGGCGGCACCGGCTGGCTGCAGCATCAGCGGCAGCGACACTAAAGGCGCTGCGACGCTGGCGAACAGTCTGAATTTTTGCGACATGGACATTTCCTCTTCTAGGGGTGTCATCCCTTTCATGCGCGTCCTTTATTGCCGTTTTTCGGCGGACTTGCGCGGCACCTCAACTGAATTGCACCAAAATGGTTCCGCGCAGCCTGTTGCGGCCGGCCTGAACCTCGCATGAATGTGTTGTTCATGAACTGAAAGCACCTGAACGTGCACGTAAAATGCCGTTGCAATTTTTCCCGAGCAGGTATCTAAAAATCCACTCGGGCCGTGCGGTTGCGCGCGTCCCGTCTCCCTGCGGCCGAAAAAGACCAACACCCGCAGGTTGCCAACAGAGAGGATCAACATGAACATTTCCACCCGATTCCTTGCTGCCGCCTCGATCGCCGCCCTGTCTCTGTTCGCCGGTTCGGCAATGGCCCAGGAGAAACTCGTGATCGGCACCGAAGGCGCCTATCCGCCCTTCAACAACCTCGAAGCCAACGGCCAGCTCACCGGTTTCGACATCGATATCGCCAAGGCTCTGTGCGACCAGATGAAGGTCACCTGCACCTTCGTCACCAACGACTGGGACGGCATCATCCCGGCGCTGCAGTCGAAGAAGTTCGACGCCATCGTCGCTTCCATGTCGATCACCCCCGAGCGGAAGGAGCAGGTCACCTTCTCGAAGAAATATTACAACACGCCGCCGGCCATCGCCGTGCCGAAGGATTCGCCGATCAAGGATGCCTCGCCTGCATCGCTGAAGGGCAAGACGCTCGGCGCCCAGGGCTCGACGACCCATTCGAACTATGCGGAAAAACACATGCCGGATGCCGAGCTGAAGCTCTATCCGACCGCCGACGAATACAAGCTCGACCTGTCCAATGGCCGTATTGACGGCGTGGTGGACGATATCGTCGTGCTGTCGGCATGGGTCAAGTCCGATGCCGGCAAGTGCTGCAAGATCCTCTCGGCGCTGCCGATCGACGTCGAGATCAATGGCGAAGGCGCCGGCATCGCCGTTCGCAAGGGCGAACAGGCACTCGCCGACAAGTTCACGGCGGCGATTGCCGCGATCCGCGCCAACGGCACTTACAAGAAGATCCAGGACAAGTACTTCGACTTCGACGTCTACGGCGAAAAGTAAGCGACGAGTTCGGTGCATCAATCCGGCGGAAGGCTTGCCCTTCCGCCGTTTTTCTTTTTAATGAAGCAAAGTTAAGAGCGGCCCGACAGAAGCCGCAGGGGAAAACCATCATATGAGCGGATTCTTTTCCGCCCTTTTCAGCGCACTCGATCCGCTCTGCGGTCCTGTCGGCGTTTTTTCCCTGTTCGGCTCGGGCTCGCTCGTCGCCTGCGGCGATGCGGGCTGGGGCGACGAGATTGCGTTCGGGGTGAAGATCACCATCGGCCTGGCGGTCGTCACCCTGCCCGTCGGGCTGGTGATCGGCTTCCTGATTGCGCTTGCGGCGCAGTCGGAGGAAAAGTTGCTGAGGCTCGCCGCCGGCATTTACACGACGATCTTCCGCGGCCTGCCGGAGCTGCTCACTCTTTTCATCATCTATTACGGCCTGCAGATTCTCATCCAGGCTGTGCTGGCGTGGTTCGGCTATCAGGAACGCGTCGAGATCAATGCCTTCCTGGCTGGCGTCGTCGCGCTTTCGGTGGTCTTCTCCTCCTATTCGTCGGAAGTGATGCTGTCGGCCTTCCGGGCGATCCCGCGCGGCCAGTACGAGGCGGGCGACGCGCTCGGGCTCCACCGCTCGCGGACGATGATCCTGGTCGTCCTGCCGCAGCTCATCCGCATCGCGCTGCCCGGCCTCACCAATCTCTGGCTGATCCTCCTCAAGGACACGTCCTACGCATCAGCAATCGGGCTTGCGGAGATCCTGCGCCAGACCAGCATTGCGGCACGGGTCAGCAAGGAAGCCTTCTTCTTCTATTTCATCGCCTGCCTGCTCTATCTGACGCTTGCCACCATCTCGTCTGTCGGGCTTGGCTTCCTGGAGCGTTGGGCGAAACGCTCGGAGGTCCGCCGATGACGGCCGTCAGCCAGCTGATCCCGCCGCGCCCCGCGCCAGCCATCGCCAAGCGCAGGATCACCGGCGCCCGGATCGCCGCCCTGGCCGTGCTCGCACTCTGGGCCCTGCTTGCCCTGGCGCTCGTCCTGACGGTCATCAACGGCTGGGACGAGCAGAAATTCCTGCGTTACGGTCCGCGCTACCTGCACGGCCTGTGGACGACGGTTTCCCTGGTCGTGCTGGGGATCGTCTTCGGCGCCGTCTTGTCTTTGCCGATCGCGTTCGCGCGCATGTCGAAGAGCAGCGTGCTGAACACCGTCGCTTATGCGTATGTCTATATCTTCCGCAGCACGCCGTTGCTCGCCCAGCTTTTCCTGATCTATTACGGGCTCGGCAGCTTCCGGCCGGAACTGGAATCGGTTGGCCTCTGGTGGTTCTTCCGCGAGGCCTGGTATTGCGGATTGCTCTCGTTTGTCCTCAATACCGCCGCCTATCAGGCCGAGATCCTGCGCGGCGCGATCGAGAGCGTACCGCGCGGCCAGCACGAGGGTGCAGCGGCACTCGGTCTTTCGAAATACGTCGCCTTTCGCAAGGTCATCCTTCCGCAGGCCCTCATCGTGGCACTGCGTCCTTATGGCAACGAGATCATCCTGATGATCAAAGGCTCGGCCGTCGTGTCGATCGTCACCGTCTACGACCTGATGGGCGAGACGCGTTATGCCTTCTCGCGCACGTTCGATTACCAGACCTACCTCTGGGCAGCGATCTTCTACCTCGCCATCGTCGAGGCGCTGCGGCACCTGTGGGCCTTCCTCGAAGCGCGCCTGACGCGCCACCTGAAGCGTTAGCAGCACTCGCGGAAAACGGCTGCTAACATACTGTAATTTATCACGAATGTGCTCTTAAGGCGCAATTGTAAAGCTTCGGTTAAACATGGCATGTTCTCCTATCGGCTGACGCAACGACGTCAGCTCGAAACAACAAACGGGAACTGCTGCATGTCTGAAATGGAAATGATGCTGAAAGGTTATGGTCTCACGACCGCCCAGATCTTCTACCGCCTGCCGGACCATCCGGCGCTGCTGCAAAGCTATGTCTGGCAGAACTACGACCTCGCCCCGGATTTCCCGGAGATGAACGGCTTTCTGAAATTCTGGCAGGAGAAGCTCGACGGCCCGCTGCATTCCGTTCGCTACGTTCATCGCAAGCTGATCTCGGCCACCGAGTGGCGGGCGGTCAAGGGCGAGATCATCCTGCACTGACCTTCGCCGCGACTTGAGACAAACGCTCAGACATGCACCTCGCCATGGGCGAATTCGCCTTCGTCCGGCTCGCGGTGGACGGCTGCGAAGAGGACCGCAGCATAAAGAAGGGCGACGAGCGCAATCACGCTCCATCCCGGCAGCGGCCCGAGCGCGGCATTGTGGACGGCCTCCGTCCATGAAAAGACGACATCCGCCTGCGTATCGTTGGGCAGGAGCTTCGGCGTCGAGATCTTCAAAAGCCAGGCCATCAGCAGGATGGCATACATCCAGACATAGTTGCGCCGGACGCGCCGAAAAAGCGCCTCGCGATAGCTGATCAGGAAACACGGATTGCGAAGGCTGTTGGCGATCGCCTGCGCCCAATCCGGCTTGAGATCCGCCTGCGGATGGAGCGCCTGGGCGAAATAATGCCGCTCCAGCTTGCGAACCCTTGCCCGGTAGACGTCGAAGAAGCGGTAGCGCCGCGCCTCGATCAGCAGGAGCAGCGACACCAGCAACATGCCGAACACGACCACACCATGGTGAGAGGTCGGCGTCGAGAGCGATACCGACAACAGCGCCGCCACCACGGTGATCGCCCAGTTGGTGGTCCGGTCGATGCGGTCGCGCCAGCTCGTCATCCGCCCGAGTTCGCCGCGATAGTAATGGATGATCACATTGGCTTTTTCCGCAGAGGTGATCGGCAGCGAGGGCGCCCGCCGTTCCAGGTTCTGCTCCAGCGCGTTCTGGCCCTGATCGGCTGGCATGCCGTTCCTCCCAAGGCAATGGGTTGTTTCCCTGTTCCTTCAACGAATGAACATGCGTCACGTTCCGCTGATGGACAAACGGGCGCCATCGGCTTAAAGGCGCAGCAAACGAAGGATATGGCGATGAAGAAGATCGACGAAGACGCATTGGCGGAGGCCTATAACCGCGCGCTGGCGCTGGAAAAGGCGGGCGATATCGACGCCGCGGTCAAGGCCTACGAAGAAGTGCTGGAGATCGATCCCGAGGACCACGGTGGCGCGGCCGTGCGTATTGCCGCCATGGGTCGCGGCGAGACGCCTCCCAGGGCGCCTGATGCCTATGTGGAAACCCTGTTCGACCAGCATGCCGAAAGTTTCGAGGACATTCTCGTCGAGCAGCTCGGTTATGCCGTGCCGGTCATCGTGCGCCAGCGCCTGCAGGAATTGAAGCTCGGACCTTTCAAGCGCATGCTCGATCTCGGCTGCGGCACGGGGCTGACCGGCGGCACGCTGCGCGACATGGTCGACGACATCACCGGCATCGACATTTCCGAGAACATGGTCGAGATCGCACACGAAAAGGATCTCTACGAGACGCTTTACGTGGCGGAAGTCGAGGATTTCCTCGAAGACAACGACGACGAGCCCTTTGATCTCGTGACCGCCACCGACGTGCTGCCCTATCTCGGCGCGCTGGAGCCGCTGTTCTTCGGCGCAGCGGAAAACATGACGCCCGGCGGCCTGTTCGTCTTTTCGTCCGAAACCCTGCCCGGCGAGACCTTCGCCGGCCGCCCGTACATGGTCGGCCCGCACCAGCGTTTCGCCCATGCCGAAAGCTACGTCCGCGAGCGCCTCGCCGCCACCGGCTTCGAAATCCTCGAAATCTCCGACATCAACGTGCGCATGCAGGATGGCCATCCGACGCCGGGGCATCTGGTGATTGCGAAATTGCAGAGCCATCAGTGAACATGACGAGAGACGGGAAATCGGCATCAGCCGCCTGATGGCGTGCAATGCCGATCTCCGGGTTGGACAACCGGTTCGGGAAGCGCCCCGCAGCCGCGACATCATAAGCCGTCCAAGCCATCTTCTCATCGCGGTTGATCACCGATAATTTGCGCTCCGCAACGGAGGGATTCGGATGACGCCGCAGCGCTATCTTCTTGCCCAGGCCTATAACAATGCCTGGGCAAACCACCGGCTGCTGAAAGCCTGCGCGGAGCTTTCGCCCGAAGAGCTGGATGCGACGCGGATCGGCTTCTTCCCGTCGATCATCCACACGCTCAACCATATCCTGACCGTCGACTGGCTCTATATCAGCGCGCTCGAAGGCGATTGCGTGGGTGCTGCGGCCTTCGAGCCGGAAATCCCGTTTCCCGCCTTTGCCGATCTCGATCGCGAGCAGCGCGCCGCCGACCGTCGGCTCATCGATCACTGTCGACGCCTGGACGAGAAAACCATCGCCGAGGAAATCCGCATTCCCCGCGCCGAACATGTGCAGGTGGAACGGGCCGACCGGATATTGCTGCATCTCTTCCAGCACCAGGTCCACCATCGCGGCCAGGTGCATGCGATGCTGTCCGGAACCTCCGTCGCCCCGCCGCAGCTCGACGAGTTTTTCGCCGCCGACGAAGAAAAGCTGCGCGCACAGGATTTTGCCGAACTCGGCTTCACCGAAGCCATGATCTGGAGTTGACCATGCTTTATTTCGTCATCAAGGCCCTGCACATCCTTTCCGACTTCCTGCTGATCGGCGGCATGCTGATCAATGCCTTCGTCATCGGCATGGTGCCGCCGACCATCCGCACCGGCGTGATCTCGGCGCTCAGGAAATACGACCGTACCGTCACCACCGCGGCCCTCGGCGGCGCCTGGCTGTTCGGCCTCTGGCTCGCCTTCGGCTACGGCTTCTATACGTCCGGCTGGTTCGGCTTCAAATTCCTGATCGTCCTCATGCTGTCGGCGCTGCACGGCATGCAGGGCGCCTGGATGCGCCGCATGGAAGCCGATCCGCATCTCGACCCGCCGGCCTTCGTGCGTGCCGGCCTGCCGATCGTCCTCGGCTCGGTGGTCGTCATCGTCGCGCTCGCGGTCATCAAGCCGTTCTGAGCCCCGGCCCAGTCGTTGGCAATTTTCAGCGTCCGGCCAACAGAACCGCCGATCGAAATCTGCGCTTTTCGCCGAACTGCGCTTTTCCGCAGGGCCGCTTTGCTCTAATCCTCTGCCCAACAAAATCGTGGAGGTTCAGCATGGCGAAAGTGGCATTCATCGGTCTCGGGGTGATGGGTTATCCGATGGCCGGGCATCTCAAGGTCAAGGGCGGCCATGACGTGACCGTCTATAACCGCACCGCCGCCAAGGCCGGGGACTGGGCGACGAAGTTCGGCGGCAAGGCCGCCGCGACGCCGGCCGAAGCGGCCAAGGATGCCGACTTCGTGTTCGTCTGCGTCGGCAATGACGACGATCTCCGCTCGGTGACAATCACCGAAACCGGCGTTCTCGCCGGCATGAAACCGGGCTCGATCCTGATCGACAACACCACCGCCAGCGCCGAAGTCGCCCGCGAGCTCGATGCCGCGGCACGGGAAAAGGGCGTCGGCTTCATCGACGCTCCGGTCTCCGGCGGCCAGGCTGGCGCCGAAAACGGCGTGCTGACCGTGATGTGCGGCGGCGACGAGGCGACCTTCGACAAGGCAAAGCCGGTGATCGACGCCTATGCCCGCATGGTCGGCCTCATGGGCCCGGCCGGCGCCGGCCAGCTCACCAAGATGATGAACCAGATCTGCATTGCCGGCCTCGTCCAGGGGCTGGCGGAATCGATCCATTTCGGCAAGCAGGCCGGCCTCGACATCGAAAAGGTCATCGAGGTGATTTCCAAGGGCGCGGCCGGCTCCTGGCAGATGGAGAACCGCTACAAGACCATGAATGCCGGCAAATACGATTTTGGCTTCGCTGTCGACTGGATGCGCAAGGATCTCGACATCGTGCTGACCGAAGCCCGCCGCAACGGCGCCAAGCTGCCGGTCACGGCACTCGTCGACCAGTTCTACGGCGATGTCCAGGCGATGGGCGGCAAGCGCTGGGACACGTCCTCGCTGCTGGTGCGGCTGGAAAAGAAATAGTCCGGCCATGATCGGCCCCTCCTCCGACGTCGCCGGGATCGTCGCGCATCTCGAAACGTTGCGCTCGGAGGAGAATATTTCCGGCATGTCCCGGTTCGGCATCGTCACCGACCGGGCGATCGGTATTTCCAATCCCGACCTGCAGAAGGTCGCCCGGATCGTCAAACGCGATCACGGCCGGGCGCTGGACCTCTGGCGCACCGGCATTCGCGAGGCGCGCATGCTGGCGATCTACACCGCCGATCCCGCATCGCTGACGCCTGCCGAGGCACGCGGATGGTCGGAGGATTTTGTCTCCTGGGAAATCGTCGACACGGCCGCCGACCTTTTTACCGAGACGCCGTTCTGGCAGCAGCTCGTCGCGGATTTCGCCGCGGACGAGCGCGAATTTATCCGCCGCACCGCGTTTGCGATGATCGCCGGTGCCGCCGTGCACCGTAAGAAGGAGCCGGACGGCACGTTCATCGCCTATCTGCCGCTGATCGAGGCGCAATCCGGCGACCCGCGCAATTTCGTGAAAAAGGCGGTCAACTGGGCGCTCCGCAATATCGGCAAACGCAACCGCGCCTGCCACGCCCCTGCCCTGGCGCTCTCCGAAAAGCTCGCGGCCTCGCCGGACAAGACCGCCCGCTGGATCGGCAAGGATGCCGTCAAGGAATTGTCGGGCGAGAAGCTTCTGGCGCGGCTGAAGGCTTAGCCGGCTTTCCCCATCCGATACTGACGCGGCGTCGCGCCCGCAAACGTCCGGAACGCCTTGATGAAGGAACTCGTGCTTTCGAACCCGCAGGCAAGGCCGATTTCCGTTATCGGTTCCCGCCCGGCCAACAGCATCTCCTTGGCCTTCACCATCCGCGCCCGATGCCGAAAATCGCGAAAACTCATGCCGAGCTCCGCATCGAAGCGCCGTGACAACGTCCGTTCCGAAAGGCGGGCAGCCTCCGCCAGGGCACCGAAATCAAGATCCCGGTCGAGCTGCTCCAGCATCCGGTCGACGGCGACCGCCATGCCCGGCGACTGCGGTTTCGGCAGCCACGTCTCGTCTTCCTCGGCGGCCAGTTCCTCCGCAGCGGAGGCGAGTGCCCTGAAGAAGGCGTTCGCGGCTCCGTCAGCCGCATCACGCCCGGCATCCCAGCGCATGACATGCAGGATCATCTGCCGCGCCAGTTCCGATAGGCCGAAGACCCGGCAGGCCGACAGCGGCGTCCCGAATTCCCCGTCGCCGAAGAGTACGGAGGACGCCGTGGCCGCCCCCTTGCTGCGAACGGCAATCACCGTTCCCCGCGCGATCAGCGCCGCCCGTTGCGGCGGCAGGATCCAGCGGCGGTCGCCGATATCGAGAATGAAGGTGCCGGCTGAAGCATAGAGGAGGTAATCGGCATCGAAGGCCCGTTCGATCTCGAAAGGTTCGTCAAAGATCCGATGATAGGCATGAGAAATTGTCGCCATCGCTGCCGGACTTGTTTAAGCCGCCTGCTGTCCCCGCATCTGCTTTAGCAGTTCGGCGGTATCGAGCAACGCGGAATGGCGGACGATCTTTCCGTCCTCTAAAACGAAGGTCCGGTAGGCGCGGACCCGGATGGAATTGCCGGAAGCTTCGACACCCTTGAAAGCCGCCTGGTGCGTGCCGTGCAATGTCAGCTCGCAGATGACGGCATCGCCTTCGGCGGTCATACGTTCGACCGTCCAGACCGCATCCGGCATGATGCGCTTCTGCACCGCCACCATGGCGCAATGTCCTTCCGCATTGGCCGGTGAATAGACGGCTTCTTCGTAATCGTCAGCGAAAAAATCCGCGAACCGTTCGGTCATGCCGCGGTTCCAGATCTCTTCTATATATCCGCCGACGATCGCCTTGTTGGCCTTGGCCTGGTCCTGCATGTCGCGCTCCATCTGTTTCGATGAAGCCCAGATACGACAAAACGGGCCGTTTCAACTCGGCCCGTCCTGCCAGAAAATGATCCCGGTCCGCCAATCGGCGGATTATTCCTCGCCCGACTTCTGATTATCCAGCATCATGTAGTCGAGCGGCAGTTCGGTCGTGTACTTGATCTGCTCCATCGCGAAGGCGGACGACACGTCGCGGATTTCGATCTTGGCGATCAGGCGCTTGTAGAAGGCGTCATAGGCGCCGATATCCGGAACGACGACGCGCAGCAGGTAGTCCACGTCGCCGCTCATGCGGTAGAACTCGACCACTTCGGGGAAATCCACCACCACTTCCGAAAACCGCTTCAGCCATTCGATCGAGTGGCTGGCAGTGCGGATCGAAACGAAAACCGTGACCTTGGTGTTGACCTTGACCGGATCGAGCAGCGCCACGCGGCGGCGGATGACACCATCCTCTTCCATCTTCTGGATGCGGCGCCAGCAAGGCGTGGTCGAGAGACCGACCTTCTTCGCGAGGTCCGCGACGGCCAGAGTGGAATCTTCCTGCAGAATACGAAGGATCTTGCGATCGAGGCGGTCCATTCAGTTCCCTTTCGAAATCATTTTTCGTTATACACGGAATTCGTGGCAGTTAACCGAAATTTGTTTCACGTATCAAGCTATCCACATGCTGTCGCAGCACCGGCAGCAAATCCGCCTCGAACCACGGATTCTTTTTGAGCCAGCCGGTATTGCGCCAGCTGGGATGCGGCAATGGCAGGATCCGTGGCCCCTGATTGGCAAGGAGATATTCGCGCCAGTTCCGGACCGTCTCCGTCATGCCCTTTCTGCGGCGGCGGCCCAGATGCCAGGCCTGCGCATAACCGCCGACGGCGAGAACGAGTTCGATCTGCGGCATCGCGGCAATCACCCGGGCGCGCCACAGCGGCGCACATTCGAGCCGCGGCGGCAGGTCGCTGCCCTTGGCGTCATAGCCCGGAAAACAGAAGCCCATCGGCACGATCGCGAACTTTTGCGGATCATAAAATTCCTCGCGGGTCACCGCCATCCAGTCGCGCAGCCGGTTTCCCGAGGCATCGTTGAACGGCAGCCCGCTTTCGTGCACCCGAAGCCCCGGCGCCTGCCCGGCGATCAGCACCCTCGCCGTCTTCGATAACACGGCGACCGGCCGCGGCTCATGCGGCAGACGGTCGCTCTCGCCCTTCGCGGGCGCGTCCCGACAGATGCGGCAAGCCGCGATCGCGCCGGCGAGCCCGCCGATATCTTCGCCATTGACGATGCCATCCATGCTCATTGCCATCCGGTCACTCGCTTCATCCAGTCGGCGAACGCCTGCACGAAACTCGTATCGTCCATCATCCCGCGGCTGGCGCGCCAGTCGCGTGGGCTTTCGAACCGGCCGGCCCACAGCCCCTGCCGTTCGCGCCGCGCCGTCTCCTGTTCCTCGGCATAGCGTCCCGAGGCGATGGCGAGGCCTTGCCTTACCAGCGCCCCGTTGATGCTCGTCGCACCCGAATGGCAGCGCACCAGAAGCCGATGATATTTGTCGCGCTCGCGGCCGAGGCACTCGACCTCGCCATTCCCGACGAGCCGTATCAGCAACCGTCTTGCCTCGTCCCCGCAGGCCCAGGGCTTGCCGCGGCCATCCTCGCAGGTCTGGTCGAGCTCCGGCGCATCCATGCCCTGCAGCCGCAACCGCTCCCCGCCCGCCGAGAGCGTATCGCCGTCGATCACATGGAACGGGCCATACACGACGCTGTCGGCTGCCTCGTCCAGCTTGGCGGCGATCAGCACCAGAAGGATGAAGAAGGCGACGAGAAACGCGCCATCGCGAAAAATCCTGAACGTTCTGGCCACAATCCAGCCTTATTGGAAAACGGAAGCTTCAGGAAAATGGCAAACAAAACCTTTCCCGGCAGTACTCTCTTAAGGTTTTGGACATATTCTCTCAACACCCGGGGTATCAGTTCAGTGGCCATGAGTAGCGGCGTCAGCACATCGACCGACAAAAACATCGTTGATCGCTCGCGCGGCCACCGCAACAAGGCCGTTTCCAAAGCCGTTCGCGCCACGCGGGAGCGCCTGCAGTCCAGCTCCCAGGGCAACCAGATCTTCGACCGCGACATGATCGCCATGCACGTCAACACCGTGCTGCAGGGCGCATCCGTGATGCCCCTCTTCATCGTCGTGGTGACGGCGATCGGCGTCTATCTCAATCCGAATGCCAATCTCTTCGCCTGGGCACTGCTGATGCTCAGCGTCCACGCCATCAACGTGCTGCTTGCCCGCCGCGCAAGCCGCAAGGAAATCACCGCGGCCGAGGTGCAGAAATGGCGCCGCCGCCTGCTTGCCGCACAGGTCATCGTCGGCGTCGGCTGGGCCCTGTTTGCGCTGCAGAACTGCAATGCCTGCTCCGGCGACAGCTATTATTTCTACAAGGGGGCAGCGCTCCTTTTCGCGATCTCGATTACCGCGATGAGCAGCTTCATGCTGCGCCTCGGCGTGCTCTTCGGCTTCCTGCCGATGATTCTGGCGCTGCTCGCCACCGCCATCCTGACGCGGAACGTGCTCGATATCGGCATGATCGCGATCTGCGCCGTCGCGGTCGTCTTCTTCCATTATATCGCCGACCGGCTCTATCGCTCCAACCTGACGCTGATGTCCTATCAGTCGGAAAAGGACGACCTCATCGCCGAGCTGGAAGTGGCGAAATCCATGTCAGACGAGGCCCGCCGCCGGGCGGAAGAGGCAAACCTTGCCAAATCCCGCTTCCTCGCCTCGATGTCGCACGAGCTGCGCACGCCGCTCAACGCCATTCTCGGCTTTTCCGAAGTCATGAGTTCGGAGGTCCTGGGGCCGCTCGCCAACCCGACCTACAAGGAATATGCCGGCGACATCCACCGCTCCGGCCAGCATCTCCTCAACCTCATCAACGAGATCCTCGACCTGTCGCGCATCGAGGCCGGCCGCTATGATCTTGCCGAGGAATCGCTGTCGCTGCTGGAGATCGCCGAGGATTGCATCGGCATGGTGCAGCTGCGCGCCAGCGCCAAGAACATCTCGATCAGCCAGCAGTTCGAACCGCAGCTGCCGCAGGTCTGGGTGGACGAGAAATCGATGCGCCAGGTGCTCCTGAACCTGTTGTCGAACGCCGTCAAGTTCACCCCGCAGGGCGGCGAGATCACCGTCAAGGTCGGCTGGACGGCCGGCGGCGGCCAGTATGTGGCGATCAAGGACAACGGGCCGGGCATTCCGGAAGACGAAATCCCGGTCGTTCTCTCGGCCTTCGGCCAGGGTTCGATCGCCATCAAGAGCGCCGAACAGGGCACCGGGCTTGGCCTGCCGATCGTCCAGGCGATTCTTGCCAAGCACGACGGGCAGTTCATCCTGCGCTCCAAGCTGCGCGAAGGCACCGAGGCGATCGCCATCCTGCCGGCAACGCGCGTGCTGCAGAGCGTGCCGGCCGTCGCCGACGCCCAGACGGTCGCCCGCCGCCGCAAGAGCTTTGCCTGAGGCGATCGACCTCTTTTGCACCGGCCGATTTGCGTGCATACTGCCGCCATGACCAAACTTCTCGACCGCGCCATCGAAGCAGCCAGGGAACTTCCTGCCGAAATGCAGGATGAGATCGCGGGTATTCTTCTGAGGCTCATGGGTGAGGACGACGGAGCCGTCTATCAGCTTACCCCGGAGGAAGAGGCTGACCTGGAAGAGGCTGATCGGGAGATCGAACGCGGGGAGATTGCGACCGAGGAAGAGGTCCGCGCCATGTGGGCAAAGTACGGCCTGTGAAGCTTCGATACACGACCAGAGCTCTCCGTGAAATCGACGAGGCGATCTCCTATATCGGCAGCCACTCTCCGCAAGGTGCAGACAATGTCGCTGCACGCATCCGTGGCGCACTTATGTTCTTGAGCGAGCAACCGTTCGCGGGAAGCACCACGCCAAGAAAAAATACCCGCCGCTTTTTTCTGAAACCCTATCCCTACACGGTCTACTACCGTGTTGGCGTCGACGAAATCATAATTCAGCGCTTCCGCCATACGTCTCGCAAAATCCAGTCTTAATCGCCAACCTTAGGTCCATACACTCCTGACCACCACATAAAGCGCGAAAAATCCGTTGGCGCAGAGCAGGCAGAAGACCGCGAAGGAGCCGAGATCCTTGGCGTGGCGGCCGACGGTGGAGATTTCCGGCGAGATGCGGTCGACCAGTTCCTCGATCGCGGTATTCAGCGATTCGACCGCAAACAGCACCAGCATCAGGATGGCGAACACGAAATAGTCGAGCGCGCTGGCGCCGACCAGCGCGAACAGCAAGACACCGGCCGCGCCGGCGATCAGCTCGTGGCGAAAGGCCTCCTCCTGCCACAGGCGCGTCAGGCCCTGCATGGAATAGCGGAATGCCGCCACCACCCGGCGGATGCCGGTCGCCCTTTCGATATTGCTGTCGACCGGCGTCTTTTCCATGAGGGCTCAGTGGCTCTTGTTGCTGACGCCGGCCTGTTCGAAGGTCGCCATGCCGGAATGGCAGGCCGCCGCCGCCTTGACGATGCCGGCGGCAAGTGCTGCGCCCGTTCCCTCGCCGAGCCGCATGCCGAGTGCCAGAAGCGGCGTCTTGCCGAGCTGTTCGATGGCTCGCAGGTGTCCCGGCTCGCCGGAGACATGACCGATCAGGCAGTGGTCGAGCGCTGCCGGGTTGGCGGCCTTGAGGATCGAGGCGGCCGCCGTCACCACATAGCCGTCGAGCAGGACCGGGATCTTTTCGACACGCGCGGCAAGGATGGCGCCGGCGATCGCGGCAATCTCGCGGCCGCCGAGGCGGCGCAGGATTTCCAGCGGATCGTTCAGGTGGTCCTTGTGGAACTCGACCGCCGCCTTCACCGCGGCGATCTTGCGCTCCATGAATTCGCCATGCGAACCGGTGCCCGGGCCGACCCAGTCCTCCGCCTCGCCGCCATAAAGCGCGAGGTTGATGGCGGCGGCGATCGTCGTGTTGCCGATGCCCATTTCGCCGATGCACAGAAGATCGGTGCCGCCGGCGATCGCCTCCATGCCGAAGGCCATGGTCGCCGCGCAGTCGCG
>Ga0102590_1000419_pt1 | contig 98226 bp, 75 predicted proteins | sample AraplaMF_Col_mMF_FD_76859 | JGI IMG/M metagenome (GOLD analysis project Ga0102590, IMG submission 76859) | Arabidopsis root microbial communities from the University of North Carolina, USA - plate scrape MF_Col_mMF | ecosystem: Host-associated > Plants > Roots > Endosphere | place: USA... | reverse complement strand
CAAACAGGTGATCTTCGGCATCCGGCCGGAGGCCTTGACCGATCCCGATGGCGCCGACCGCAAGGCGCGCTCGCTGACCGAGGGTGATTGCCTGATCGAGGTGGTCGAACCGGCCGGATCCGACACCTTCGCCGTCACCAAGCTCGGCGGCAAATCCGTCGTCGCCCGCCTGCGCGCCGATACCGGCATCGCTCCAGGACAAAACACCCGCCTCGCATTCAATCTCGACAAGGCCGTCTTCTTCGATCCCGAGAGCCAGGCGCGGATCGTGTGATGGCCAGGTGTTAACATGAGCAGTTCACCTGATATCGTCATCATCGGTTCAGGCGTCGGCGGCGCCACGGTCGCGGCCGGCCTGGCCTCGACCGGCGCGCAGATATTGATCCTCGAAGCCGGCGATCATATCGCCGACCTTCCGATCAACCGCGACCAACGCGCGATCTTCCAGCGGGGACATTTTCGACCGAAGGAAACCTGGTACGAGGCGAACGGCAAGGGATTCAATCCCGGAAACTATTACAATGTCGGCGGGAATTCGAAGTTCTACGGCGCCGTGCTGTCGCGTTATCGCAAAGAGGATTTCGCAGTCATCGAACACCGCGAGGGCGTATCTCCAGCCTGGCCGTTTCCGTATGAGGTGCTGGAGCCGTGGTACTGCCAGGCTGAACGCATGTATCAGGTCCGTGGCAGTCTGGGCGAAGATCCCACCGAACCGCATCACACGGCTGCCTACGAATACCCGCCAGTCCCCGACGAGGCGCCGATTGCCGATGTCAGGGCGCGCCTCAAGCAGAAAGGCCTGCATCCGTTTTCCCTACCGCTCGGCCTGGATCTTGACGCCTGGCTCTCCAAAGCACGCACGCCATGGGATGCGCATCCAAACGCACGGGACGGCAAGATGGATGCCGAGACTGCAGCCCTCGCAGTGGCGCTGAGACACGAGAACGTGCGGCTCGAAACCACTGCGCGTGTAACGAGGCTCGACCTTGGAGCGGGGAGCCGGATCGACCAGGTGACCTACATCAAGAACGGGCAGACGGTGACTGTTTCGCCTAAGATCGTGATCCTCTCCGCCGGGGCGGTCCAATCATCCGTGCTTTTGCTGCGTTCGAAAAACGACCGCTTCCCACAGGGTCTGGCGAACTCTTCCGACCAGGTGGGCCGCAACTTCATGAATCACAATGCGTCCGCCGTCATCGGGGTCTCGCCGCGGTTCAGGAACACCTCCATCTACCAGAAGACGTTTGCCTTCAACGACTTCTATCTCTCCGACGGGGAGGGCGGACCGCCCCTCGGCAACGTGCAGCTCCTCGGTCGCATCTCTGAAAAGGTCCTCAAGGGCTCTCTGCCGCAGGCTCCGGAGTGGCTTCTGCGCTTCATCACAGGCCATGCCATCGACTTCTATGCGATGAGCGAGGACGTTCCCAATCCCGAAAGCCGTGTCATGGTGGATGGAGACCGGATTATTCTCCAATGGCAACGAACCAACTGGGACGCCCACCTCGCACTTGTCGCCAAGTTGAAGGGGATTCTGAAGTCGATCGGATTTCCGATCGTGCTCTCCAGGCCGTTCGACAAGCGCACGCCCTCGCATCAGTGCGGAACGATCCGCATCGGAAACGATCCCGCGACTGCGCCGCTGAACGCGTACTGCCGTTCGTATGATCACGAAAATCTCTTCGTCGTCGACGCCAGTTTCCTCCCCACCTCGGCCGCGGTGAATCCTGCGCTCACCATCGCCGCCCAAGCGCTGAGAGTGGCAGATCACATCGCGTCGAAGGACTTTGCAGGCGTGACACAGGCGCTGGCGGTCGCCAGGCCGGATGCAACAGGACAGTAAAATGGGATTCGATTACATCATCACTGGCGCCGGTCCGGCAGGATGCGTTCTTGCGAGCCGGCTGAGCGAAGATCCCGATGTCAGCGTGCTCCTGCTCGAAGCGGGCGGAGGCGACTGGAATCCGCTCTTTCACATGCCGGCCGGCTTCGCCAAGATGACCAAAGGCGTTGCCAGCTGGGGATGGGAAACTGTTCCCCAGAAGCACATGAAAGGTCGGGTGCTTCGCTATACGCAGGCGAAAGTCATCGGCGGTGGCTCGTCCATCAACGCCCAGCTCTATACACGCGGAAACGCGGCGGATTATGACCTCTGGGCTCGTGAAGACGGTTGCGAGGGCTGGGACTACCGCTCGATCCTTCCCTATTTCAAACGCGCGGAGGACAATCAGCGCTTCGCTGACGACTATCACTCCTATGGCGGTCCGCTGGGCGTCTCGATGCCGGCTGCGCCGTTGCCGATCTGCGACGCCTATATCCGTGCAGGGCAGGAGCTCGGCATTCCCTATAATCACGACTTCAACGGACGCCAGCAGGCGGGAGTGGGATTTTATCAGCTCACGCAGCGCAACCGCCGCCGGTCGTCGGCTTCGCTCGCCTATCTCTCCCCGATCAAGGACCGGAAGAACCTGACGGTCCGGACGGGCGCGCGCGTCGCCCGTATTATCGTGGAGGGAGCCCGTGCGACAGGCGTCGAAATCGTGACCTCTCGCGGCTTGGAGATCGTGCGCGCCGAACGCGAAGTGCTGGTGTCATCGGGCGCGATCGGATCGCCGAAGCTGCTTTTGCAGTCCGGCATAGGACCGGCCGACCATCTGCGGTCTGTGGGCGTCAAGGTGCTCCACGATCTGCCGGGTGTCGGCGAAAACCTGCAGGATCACCTGGATCTTTTCGTCATCGCTGAATGCACGGGCGATCACACCTATGATGGCGTTGCAAAACTCCACCGGACACTTTGGGCCGGGATTCAATACGTCCTGTTCCGCACCGGTCCTGTCGCCTCGTCGCTCTTCGAGACCGGCGGCTTCTGGTACGCCGATCCGCAAGCCCGTTCTCCTGATATCCAGTTCCATCTCGGCCTGGGTTCGGGCATCGAAGCGGGTGTCGAGCGGCTCAAGAATGCGGGCGTGACACTTAATTCCGCCTATCTGCATCCGCGCTCGCGGGGGACAGTCCGTCTGTCATCCTCTGACCCGGCCGCCTCTCCATTGATCGATCCCAACTACTGGTCCGATCCGCACGACAGGACGATGTCGCTGGAAGGGCTCAAGATCGCGCGCGAGATCATGCAACAGGCGGCGCTGAAGCCCTATGTCATGGCCGAAAGGCTTCCAGGACCGAAGGTCATGACCGACGAAGAGCTTTTCGACTACGGCTGCGCCAACGCAAAGACCGATCATCATCCGGTCGGTACCTGCAAGATGGGGACAGGGCCTGACGCGGTTGTCGGGCTCGATCTCAAGGTCCATGGCCTGGAAGGCCTCAGGGTCTGCGATTCATCCGTCATGCCGCGCGTGCCGTCCTGCAATACCAACGCCCCGACGATCATGGTCGGCGAAAAAGGATCGGACCTCATCCGAGGCTTGCCGGCACTTGCCCCCACCATCTTCGCCTACGAACGCAACGATGTGAGGCCTAGGGCCCGCGCCGAAATCCGGTAAGCCATATCGAGAGGAGAGACGACAATGTCTGAAGTCAGAGTTGCAGTGCTTGGCGCCTCGGGCTGGATGGGAAAGGTCCACACGATGGCCTATCAGACCTTTCCGCATTTCTTCGGAGTGTCGGACGGAACGGCACGGATCGTCGCTCTCGTCGAAGATCCCTCGAAGACAGCCGGGGATCTTTCCCACAGGGCGCCGGGTGCAAGAATTCTTCAGGATTGGAATCTCGCGGTTGCCGATCCTGATGTCGATCTGATTGATATCTGCCTGCCCGACCACCTTCATTACCAGGTGGCCAAGGCAGCCTTGCTGGCCGGCAAACATGTCTATTGCGAGAAGCCATTGGCAAACACCGCCGCTGAAGCGCGGGAACTGGCCGACATCGCCCGGGCGAAGGGTGTCATTACCCGCGTTGGACACGCCTTTCCTCGGAATCCCGTCCATGATCTGGCGAAAGACATCATTCAATCCGGCGAAATTGGCGAGATCAAGCTGTTCCGCGGCTGCCAGCACGTCGACATGTATGGCGATCCCTACGCGCCCTTCATGTGGCGCGCCGATGGAAAGCTTGCGCCGACCGGGATCGTCGGTGATACCGGTTCGCACATCTTCAGCTTCATGGATTTCCTGGTCGGCCGCGTCAGTTCGCTGATCGCCGACAATCTCATTGTGACGCCGCGTCGGCCTGTCGTCGAGGGCCTTGCCTATGGCGAGCAGGTGAAACTGTCAGGCAATGAGACCTGGGCCGATATCACCAATCCCGATGCGACGAACCTGCTGTGTCGGTTCGAGAACGGCGCCGGCGGGATCGTCGATTTCAGCCGTGTCGCGACCGGCCGCAAGTTCATGCAGACCTACGAAATCTATGGAACGAAAGGCAGCATCGCCTATACCTATGACGAGATAAACCGGCTGCGCTTCTACTCCAACGACGACCGGACGGGGCGGCGCGGCTTCCGGGAGATCGACGTGGGGCCTGAAAACCCCACCTTCAGGGCTTTCCTTCCTCTGCCGAATTTCGGCCTAGGCTACAATGAAAGCAAGATCATCGAGGTGGCCGAGGTGATCCGCTCGATCGTCGCAAACAGGCCGATGTGGCCGACATTCGATACCGGCCATCACATCTGCCAGATCGTCGATGCATGCATGGAGTCCTCTCGGCAAAAACGCTGGGTCGACATCCCGCTGGGTTGAACGCCGATGACCATAGACGTTCCGCAGGAAATTCTTGACGCGCTGACCGATGTCGACATGCCGCGGCTCCCAACCGAGCCCGCCCCTTCGGAAGTGGTTCGGCTCGCCGGCGTCCAGGTGCCGATCTATCGGGCTGCTTGCGTCGTCGTCGGATCCGGCGCGGCAGGTCTGCGAGCCGCCGTGGAAATGAAGCGGCGCGGCGATGACGTCGTCATCGTCAGCCAAAGCGCATGGGGTGGAACCTCGGCCTGTTCGGGATCCGACAAGCAGACCCTTCACACTGCAAATACGGCGGATCAGGGCGACAATTACAAGGCGATGGCCCGAGCCATCCGCAGCGGCGGCGCAATGGACGAGGACACGGCCTATGTCGAGGCTGTGGGCTCGTCGCGGATGATGGCGTCGCTTCAGTTCCTTGGTCTGCCGCTGCCACAGGATCCGCTGGGCGGAACGCTCAGATATCAGACCGACCATGACGAAGTCGGCCGCGCCACCAGTTGCGGCCCACGCACCTCGCGCCTGATGGTCAAGGTGCTGGCCGAGGAGGCAATCCGGCTCGGAGTGCCGTTTTACAACCAGACCACCGCGGTAAAGATCCTCACCGGGGGCGATGGCGATGACCGTCATGTCGTCGGCATACTCGCCATGCGCGCCAGCGACCGCACGGAAGAGAATCCGCTGGGCATCGCGCTGTTCGTCAGTGGGGTGATCGTGCTTGCGGCCGGCGGACCGGGCGAACTCTATCGTGACAGCGTTTATCCCAACGGCTGCTTCGGCTCTCTCGGATTGGCGCTGGAGGCCGGCGTCGAGCTCGTGAACCTGACCGAAAGCCAATTTGGTATCGGAACACGCAGGGAAGGGTTCCCGTGGAATCTGTCAGGCACCTACGTCCAGGCGATCCCGCATATCTACTCGGTCGATAGCGAAGGCAGGGAGCACCACTTTCTGGCAGAGTATTATCGCAGCACGCAGGAGTTGGCGTCGAACGTCTTCCGCAAGGGCTATCAGTGGCCCTTTCACGCGACGCGCATGCTCGATTTTGGCTCAAGCCTGGTCGACCTTGCCATCGCTAGCGAAACAGCCGCAGGGCGGCGCGTCTTTATGGATTTCAACCGCAATCCGCTATCCGTGCCGGGCAATCTGCCGTTCAGCCTGGAAAGACTGGATGAAGACGTCCGCGAATATCTCGGCAAGGCCGGCGCCGACCAGGCCATGCCGATCGATCGCTTGAAGCATATGAATCCGCTCGCGATCGAGCTCTACCGCCGCTACAAGATCGATATTGCCGAAAAGCCGCTGGAATTTGCGGTCAACAACCAGCACATGAACGGCGGCATCATGGTCGATACCTGGGGCCGCAGCAATCTCGGCGGCTGTTACGCGGTTGGAGAAGCGGCGGGCACACACGGCGTGACGAGGCCGGGTGGAGCGGCGCTCAATGCCGGGCAGGTCTTCGGCACCCGGGCGGGCGAGCACATCAGCGCGAGCGGCAGGGCGAAGCGGCACCCCGCGGGGGATATAACCGATATCGCAGAGGCGGGCATCGCCGATCTTCTTGCCGGCCTTCGCAAGGAGAGCCCGCTCACCGTCAAATCAATCCGCTTTGCAGTGCAGGCACGAATGAGCGAGAAGGCTGGCATCATCTGCGATCAGGAGAGCGTAGGCAGAGCCTTGGTAGAAGCGCGGAAACTGAACGCTGAAATCCGCACGAACGGCATTGCCTATAGTCGTGCAGCGGAGGCGGTTCGAGGCGTGCAATGGCGGCATATGGCGCTCACCTCGGAAGCCGTGCTCAGCGCACTTGATTTCTTCATTCGCAATGGGGGCGGCAGCCGCGGCGCGCGCGCGATATGCGATGCTAAGGGCGAATCCCTTCCGCTGGCGAGCGCAGGGCCGTTGCAGGATTATCGTTTCCGGAAGGAACGCGAAGTGCATCGCAAGGAGCAGATCGTCGTTCGGCTTGATGGTGATGAGATTAGGCTTTCAACGCGTGCGAACCGCACTTTCGATGAAAGCGCCAGATCCTTTTTCGAGCGAGACTGGCCAGCCTGGTTGACGGGCCGCATCTACGATCTGGACGCTGGCAACTGAGGTGATGCCAGGAACCTGAATCACTTCGAGAAGGGTCCATGGGTTGATCAATCAGGATTCGCAACGGGTGGCTGAACCCGGACGCGCTCGGTATCGTCAGAACCTTCGGCGATGGCTTCCTCGCTTCTGCGCACCCGCCTTGGCGGATCCTTGCCTTCGACCGGCTTCGGCGACAGCTGATCGTCGGCCTGGATCTCGTCGGTGTTCAGGTAGTTCTTGCTTTCGTCCATATCGGTCACATCAGGTTGGAGAGTCGTGGGGCAGGTCCTTTGCATTGGCGCTGTAAAAGCTAACTCTCGGCGACATGACAGGTTCCCTCGCTCGCGGCTCATAGGTCGGCTTCCGCCTCGGAAACGTCGAGCTCGATCATGACTGGCGCGTGGTCGCTCGTATGCTCCCAGCCGCGCGGCTTTCGCCGGACGGTCGCCGATCGCAGCCACGGTGCGACGGCCGGACAGAGCAGGAAGTGGTCGATCCGAAGCCCAGCGTCACGTTCGAAGCTGTTCCGCCAGTATTTCCAGAAGGTGTAGATCCGCTCTTCTGGATGTAAATGTCTGACGGCATCGGTCCAGCCCTCAGCGACAAGATCAGCATAGGCCTTGCGCACTTCCGGCCTGAAAAGGGCATCGTCCAGCCAGCGTTCCGGCTTGTATACGTCGATCTCCGTCGGCATGACGTTGAAGTCGCCGGCCAGGATCGAAGGCACCCCGATATCGAGGAGTTCGATGGCATATTCGTGTAGGCGACGGAACCAGCGAAGCTTGTAATCGAATTTTGCTCCTGGGAACGGATTTCCGTTCGGAAGATAGAGGCATCCGATCAGGATACCGTCGACGACAGCTTCGATATACCGGCTGTGGGTATCGTCCGGATCGCCGGGAAGACCGCGCCGCGTCAGGATAGGGGGCTTGCCCTTCGCCAGGATGGCCACCCCGTTCCAGGATCTCTGTCCATGCCAGACGGCGCCGTAGCCGGCCCGTTCGATCTCCTTTCGTGGAAACCCGGTGTCGTCTGTCTTCAATTCCTGGAGGCAGACCACATCAGGGGCGTCCTCCTTGAGCCAGCGCAGTAGGATCTGCAGCCGTCCATTGATGCCGTTGACGTTATAGGTTGCAATTTTCACGATGCCCCCCGGAAGTCGAAGCACGGACAGGCTCTAGAAACGCTCCTGAGTTTCCGCCTCATGAAACCCCCGCCCGCAATCGTCCCAATGGAGGCGGCTCTCCACACCGTAATGTCCCGCCGTCCGAACCCTCTCGGGGTGATCGAGCGAGCCGACTGCCACTTGGCTCCTCAACGCGTCGCACCGAAGACGAAGGCGATGCCGGCGACGATTGCGACCGCTGTCAGCGGCTGCCGGCGTATGCGATCCTCGAGGTCGTGGACGAATGTGCGAGCCTCCGCCTTTGCCAGGCGGGCTGTTCCAAAAGCCAGATCCGAAGCGGATTCGGCCATCCGACCGGCTTCTTTCTGAAGAGCGCGCATTTTTTCGCGATCGATATCGGAGGAGCGGGCAGCTTCACCGGTCGAGCGCAGGGCTTGATCCACGAGCGGAAACTCGTCCTCCAGCTTGGTGGGATCGGGCTCCCGCTTCACACGCTCGGCCGCCTCGACGTCGCTGCGGCCGGCGGGAATTGAGTTGTGGGTGGCTGACACCGGATCGGACGCCGGAAAGGTGTCCTCGATTGCTTTGTCGAGTTCGCCTTTTCGGGTCTGCTTCCGCTGCTCTGCCTGCTCTTTTCGCATGGACTGGACTGCGGGGGATTCGTTCGGGTTTGCCATCGGGGTTTCCTCTGTTGCACTTCGACAAACAAAGCGACGACGAGGGGAGAAGTTCCATAGAAATGCTTCCTGACCTCACAGAATAACAGAGATGGAGAAGCGAGTGACTCTGGGCTTGCGATCGCTCGGACTTTTCTGGACGCCGAGTATGGCAATCAATTAAGCCGGACCAAAGTCTTGCCGGCGCCTACTACCTAGGTCGGTTGCAATTTGTCTGCGGAACAGCGAGAAATCTTACGCGTCATATTTTGCATGGGAAAACGGCGAAGAACGGGCGAACGAGGCTATGGCATGAGTATCCGGAAACGCGATTTTCTGCGATTGGGCGGCAGCGCGGCCGTCGCTCTCGTCGCTGCCGCATCACCAGCCACATTGAATCTCGGCGGTTTCCTTCCTGTTCTGGCGGTGGAACGCGCGCAGGCAAAAGACGGCAACAATGGGAATGGCAACGGCGGAGGGAACGGCAACGGTAATGGGGGAGGGAATGGCAACAGCGGCGGTAACGGCAACGGGGGAGGGAATGGCAATAGCAATGGTGGCGGCAACAGCAACAGCAATGGCTCAGGGAATGGCAATAGCAATGGTGGGAGTTCCACCGGCAGCACGGGATCCTCTTCCTCTTCTTCAGGGGCGTCAGTAGGATCGGGAACGAGAGCGACGGCAGCGTCCGATGGCTCGATCGACGTCCGTCATTCGAACGGTATCACTGAAGTCCTGCAGCGCGGTCGCTACATTATGAAGGACTCGAAGGGCCGGACGATCATAAATCGACAGGCGACGGCCAGCGATGCCCGCCGGCTGAGCCGCTTTCTTCGCTGAAGCGTGATAGTCGGGCACTAACGTCTTTCAGCGCTGTTCGCGCCATTGCAGAGCCGCTTCCGTCCTGTTCGAGGCACCAAGCTTGCTCAGAATCTGGGTCATATGGTGCTTTACAGTCTTTTCCTGCAGGCTGAGACGCAAGCCGATATGCTTGTTTGACAAGCCTTGGGCGACAAGATCCATCACCTCGCGTTCCCGTGGCGTTAGACTGTTTTTGTCGGAGGTTCCGCCATTCAGCGAATTCTCCATGACCTTTGCCGACATCGTCGGCGAGATATATCGCGAGCCACGCAGGACGGTTTGGATTGCTTCGGCGAGGCCTCGCGAGCCGACACCCTTCAGAACATAACCCATCGCACCCCGTTGCAGAGCTCCCAGCAAGGTGTCCACCTCCTCGGATACCGTCAACATCAGCACTTTCGTTGTCGGGCTCCGCGCCAGGACGTCACTGACCGCAGACAGCCCGCCGCCGGGCATCGAGACGTCGAGAAGCATGATGTCGGGGTGGTTGTCTGAGGCGATCATCGCCGCGTCGTCGCTGCTGGCTCCCTCACCAACGACGACAAAGCCGCTGATCTCCGACAGGCTACGCGTTACCCCCTCTCGAAAAAGCGGATGATCGTCCACGACGCCGATGGTGATTGATGTCATCACTACTCTCCCACTTCCATTGGCTCGAAGATCATGGTCACGGTGGTTCCTTCTTCGCCTGTCTTGATGTCGAAGGATCCCCCCAGGCTGTCGACGCGCTCCCGCAACCCCACGAGGCCGAGGCTCGTTGGTCTCACCTCGGTCGGATCGAAGCCGTCGCCGTGATCGCTGACTTCGACACGTACATGACCCTTGCGCGAGACAGTCCTGACAGCCTGCTGAACGCCGCCACCGTGGCGGTAGGCATTATTCAGGGCCTCCTGAATGAAGCGATAGATACAAATCTTCACGGCAGGAGGAAGGTCCGGTCCATCTTCGTTGATAACCGTTTCGACATGGGTCTCAGTCTTGTGTTGATGCGCTTCGACGACCCGCGTGATGATCTCGGTGATTGAGGACTTCTCGATCTGCGGAAGCACCAGTCCGCTGCAGATATTGCGGATCTCCGTCATCGCCTCGGCAAGGCTCGAGCGTATCCAGGCAAGCTCTTTTTCACGCGCTTCGGGCTGGGTGGACGCATTGATCAACATGTCGCTGTCCAGGCGCAATGAGGCATAGGCAATGTGCTGGGCTGGACCGTCGTGCAGATCTGCACCGATGCTGCGCAGATAGGTTTCGTTCAGCGCTGCCGCCCGCTGGGAGGCGCGCTGCAGCCGTCGTTGGAGCCCGCGGTTTTCCGCCAGCAGTGCAGACAGTTCATCGACCCGTTCTTTGAGATCCTTGCGTTGTGTCTCGATCGTGCGGCTACCCCGGAACACCAGAACGGAGAGAACAAGGAAAAAGGTCGCCGTGAGAGCGGTGACGGCGCCCCAGCTCCGGAGCCTGGCATGCGCCAGACTATCGCCCAGTCCTTGCGCTGTCTCATAGAACTCAAGGACGGCGACCGCTTGTCCGGACCACGGCTGGAGCACAGGGTTATAGATCTCCATGAGCGGTTTGCCGAGCTCGCGCTCCTTGGCGCTTTCCGGATCGCTGGCGATTTCGTAGCGCGCGACGAGAGATCCTGCGAATGCTCTCTGCAGCTTGTCGCTTACCGCAAACTTCCTGCCCACCAGCTCCTTCTCGTTCGAATAGAGGATGGTGCCGTCGCTTCGCCACAGCTTGAACGAAACAAGGCGCTTGCCGAGCGCACCTTGACCGAGTGTCTCGTCCAGAGCCTGAGCGCTCGCTTCATCAAGCAATGACTCTGTTTGCATATCGGGAAGTAGTGGCGCGATCACGCTGTCCACATAAAGCGCCGTAGCCGCGCCTGAATTGTGGATGACGGCCTCCTCTATCAGGTGGCTTACAAAAAAGCCCACCACGAACATGGCGGCGATCGATATGAGCCCACCCGCGATAAAGAACTGGGAGGCGAGTGAGCGGGCATTCCAGCGACGAAGCCAATTCATTTTGATACCGGTAAGAGACTGCCCGATTAACCTACCGCGTCTTTAGAGTTTTCCAAACAGCGTCAGGGCACATTCCTAGTGTCGAAGACCTCGGCGCCTCTTATGCTCTGGGTCAGCCCGACGGTATCGCCCGACATGGCTGCGCCGAACACGTAGAGAAGGGCGGCCAGAACGATAACAAGGGCGAAGACGGACGCGTTACAGGCGTCATTCACTCTGGATCTATGACTCTGGTTCATGTTCGGATCTCCTTCAGTATCGTTCGAAACGGCACCGGTCCGATGCGCGTTCCACCCCAGGGACTTCGGTCGGAGGAGGTTGGGACCAAGGTCTGACCCCAGTAGACATCAGCAGATTCAGGCATACTTCCTGGCCGACCGACTTGGGTTTGGAGGCTTGTGAGTGATGATATCCATGGACTTCGAAGGCAGCGCCCGCGCCGCATCTGTCGCTTCTCTCCAGCCGTTCGCGGAAGGCGTCGCCGAATTTTACGATAGCCATCTCGTGCCGATTCTCTTCGAGCCCTATGCTTCGGAGATGGCGATCGTCGCCGAGCGATTGAAGCCGGGCAGCGTTCTCGAGGTCGCGGCAGGGACGGGCGCCTTGACTCGTGCTCTGCGGGCGACGCTTGATCCGGCAACGGAGATCGTTGCCACCGATCTCAGCCAGGCGATGATCGACGTTGGCGCACCATCACTGACGATGTCGCGGACCCACTGGATGCACGCCGATGCGCAAGATCTCCCGTTCGCGTCTTCGATGTTCGATCTCGTCGTCTGCCAGTTCGGCGTAATGTTCTTTCCGGATAAGCTGAAGGCTTATGGCGAGGCCAAAAGAGTGTTGCGGAACGGAGGTCGTTTCCTGTTCTCGACGTGGGATTCAATCGAGGCCAACGACTTCGCAGGATGTGTGGACGAATGCCTGGGAAGCCTCTTCCCGTCGGATCCGCCGGATTTTTTCAGGCGCTTGCAGTATTCCTACTTCGACCCCGATCCGATCAAGGCGCAGCTGACTTCGGCGGGGTTTGACGCGGTATCCTGCGATCGGGTCGAATTGACGTCAGTCGCGGCCACCGCGCGCGACGTGGCTGCGGCGTTCTGCCAAGGCACTCCGCTCAGGGGAGAGGTCGAACGGCGGGTGCCGGAGGAGCGTATGCCGGAAATCGTCGCTCAAGTGGCCGAGCGCGTGGAATCGCGCTACGGAGCCCGTCCTTGCGGCGGCATGAGCGCGCTCATCGTCGCCTGCCGCGTACCATAAGACTCCGTGGCGCAGCCTGTCGTCTCAACATACCGTCGCAAGAGATCTATCCGCCCGGGTATGACGGCTCGTCGGACTTCAACGGATGCGCGTAGGAGGCTTCCTCTATCGCGCAGATGACGTGCCGCTCGATCACCAAACAGGTTTCGTCGTACTCTAGCACCAGGTTCGGATTGAACCGTCGCCTTCGAACGGAGTCGCGGGCTTCGACTGCCATCTGATAGGCTTCGAAGAGCTCCAGCTGCCACGGGTCGCGCGCTTCCATGATCAACTTCCGCATATGCGGCAGACGCATCGCCAGGCGCCTGCGTCCGGCTTCCCGGCGGTTGGATCGCGCCATCTCCTTCGATCTCCTGCTTATGCCCGCGATTATGCGGGTTCTCGATCTTGAAATAGCGTCGGCAACGGGCCTTGGAATGGGTTTGGGACCAAAGGCCGGGGTCGATCAGACTGAGGTCTGAGGCGTGGAACGACCCTGTGTCCAGCTAGTTGGTTGGCAGCGGTCACGAAGGCCGCCTCGAAACCAGAAGGAGGAGAAAATGATCTCCAAGCTTATCGTCGGTGCGGCAACTGCCGCGACCCTCATGTCGGGCGTCGCATTCGCCCAGTCCTCGACCGTCAACGGTGCCGCCGGTGGCGCGGTCACTGGGGCGATCGTCGGCGGCCCCGTTGGCGCAGCTGTCGGCGGCGTTGCCGGCGCAGTCGTTGGAACCGTGATCGATCCGCCGCCGCAAAAGGTCGTCACCTATGTCCGCGAGGCTCCGGCACCATCGGCGCGCGTGGTCGTGAAGGAGAAGGTTGTCGTCGGTCAGCCCCTGCCGGAGACGGTTGTCGTAACGCCTATTCCGGATGACCCGACCTATGCTTATGCGGTGGTCAATGATGAACGTGTCATCGTCGAACCGTCGTCCCGCAAGGTGATCCAGGTCATCAAGTGATCTGATCCTATCCGCGGCCTCTGCCGCGTCCTCCATCCGGAAATCATCGCTCAAAGTCCGGGAACCGCCGCACGACCGACGGCAGCGTCGTCGTGCGGCCAAAAACAGCCGATGCCCCCGGCGGCGACCCCCGCCGCCGGAGCGCCAGCGAGGAGAGGAACATGATCTATTCCGAAGAGAAATCCGGTGGTCTGGCCGTGCCGCTGATCGCCATCCTGCTGGCAATCGCCGGCATTCTCGCCGTGCTTGTCGCCACCGGCGGCCGACATAGCAGTGCCGCCGGCCGTGTCTGGGTTCCACAGGTTCAACAGCAGGGGTCGGGACAATGAAAGCCATCGCATCCGTTGCCTTTGGCATCTTAAGCTCGGTCGGGGCCTGCGTCGCTGCCGCATCTGTCGCATCCTATGTCGTGGCGGATTCCGAACCTCACGCCTTCAGGGAGCTCGCAGCGCGCGATCTATGGACGACGACGCCGGTAAAAGTCGATCCTCGGCAGCAGCCCTATGAACGAATTCCGCCTCTCTATTCCAGCTATGTGACCGAGGCGTCGGCGAGCACGGCGTCAGCGGCAAGGCCCGATTCGGCTCGCCCGCCAGCCGAACTTCAGACACCGCAGCCCAGACTTTCGGCCGCGCATCTTGCCTGGTGTGGGGAACGTTATCGCTCTTTCGATCCCACGACCAACAGCTATCGGTCCTATAGCGGTGAGACCCGCGAATGCGCATCGCCGTTCCAGCGGACTGTCGCCGAGGCCGATGAAGGCGTCGGCACGAAAGTGAATGCACAGGCGGCAGCCCGGTGCGCCGCTCGCTACAAGTCGTATCGACCGGAAGACAATACGTATCAACCATGGGAAGGACCGCGGCGCAGTTGCGACATGTCGGATCTCTTTGCGACGAGCAATTGATTATCGGCGGTGGTCGCGCGGTGCGGATCACGCTGCACCAAGCTGGTGAATCAGACTAAAGTCCGTGTTGCAAACGCTACGGTTGTGATACCCGGTTGTATTAGAGTGTTGGAGATCAGGGGATGGCAACGGCGCTGATAACAGAAATCCAGCAGGCGCAGACAAGGCTTCCGCTCTTGAGCCGAGCGGATCGGGCAGCCCTTATCGTTCGCATCCTCCGCGAGCTGAAGACGCATCGGCGGGAGGTTCTCGCAAATGTGCCAGCCGAGCGCTGCGCATGGATCGACAGGCTGATTGCGTCCGTGTCCTCGACGATACCGGAAATCGTCAACATGCTGGACGCCGAGTTCAATCGTGTCTTGAGCGAGTTCGAAAAGCTTATCGCGACGCTCGATGACATCTCGCATACCGAGAAACGGTCGAAGACAATTCACTGAGAGGGCAGCCAAGCGAGCGCCTTATCGGAAACCGATCGCTGCGCGTTAGCGTTCTCCTTCCATGACCGAATCCAAATCCGCCGCTGATCACGACAAGGCTCCGTCCGGCGAAGACGGTGTGAAGCCCGGCGCGGACATTTCTTTCCCTTACGACAGGATGACCGTCGAGCAATTCCGAAGACGCCCGCTGGAGCGATGCCCGCCAGGCCTGGTTCGTTCCCGGGCGGACGGCGTCCCGCCGCATCGGACGATGGCTTGCCGAGATCGAGTCCGAAGCCGACGCCCATGCGGACGCAAAGGGACGCGACGCCTTCGCCTTCGATCCCATCGACAGTCCATATCTCGAACTCGGCAAGGCAGGCTTCCGAATCCGCACGCCGTATTCGAAGACCGTCGTCGACGAATTGCGCGAGGTGCCATTCTCACGGTGGGACGGCGATCTCAGGATTTGGCGCGTTCCCTTCCGGTCCTATGAGGAACTCCGGCGCAGATGGCCCGAGATCGAGGCGGCGGCTCACAGAAACGAGCCGGAAGAGAGACGACGTCGAGCCGAGGAGCGGAAGGGGACCGAACAGGAGATGCGCAACAAACTCCGCTCTGCGGAACGAAAGCGCCACCGTTACCCGCTTCAGAGCGACGACCTGCCGCCAATAGGACGTCCTGTGGTCACCGCCTATGGAATCGTCGTCTTTAGCGAAATCTCAGGCGAATTGGTCGACCCGGGTGTCGTTGCGGACTTTTATCCCGGCGTGACCGAGGATCACGTCTGGGGATATTGGCGGGTGCCCACACTCGAAGAACTCATCCGCACCTGGCCCGCGAAAATGCTTCCGGTTCAGAACGCCGCGTGGTGGCTGCCGACGATCGAGGAACTGAGGCCGACCCGTCGCACGGCAAGGTCGCGCGAAGCCAGGAAACAAGCGAAGACGCAGTGACCGCTGCTTGCTCCTTCGGATCAACTGGCGGTTGTACTGAAATTTACTGAGGCTGGACGTTGAAATCATCGTGAACAGAAGCCGGCGGTTCCGCTGAAGACGTAGCTGTCGCCAAAATTCTCCGGCCGCTCTCGCGCAGTGGAACAAGTTCCGGCTCCAGCCATTTGTCGTCCATGAAAACAGCCCTGCCGATGTCGCTGCTCGCCCTGGCCATTTCCGTTGGCGGCGCCGCCGCGCGGGAACTTCGACCCGAGGCCATCAATACCGCTTCGATTGCTTCCATTGGCGCGGAGAAGCCGGCTCCACCAGATCCAGACCCGGCGATCGTCCGCCTTCAAGTTTTGCTCGACCGAGCGGGCGCGTCTCCCGGCGTGATCGATGGCCTCTCCGGCGAGAACGTCAACAAGGCCGTGGCCGGTTTCGAGGCTATGAACGATCTTCCCGTCGACGGCAGGCTGGATGCGGAAGTCGTCTCCCGGCTGGAAGGCAATGCCCCCATCGTCGAGAGCTACGTCGTCTCGGCCGACGATGCCAAGGGTCTCGTTGACAAGATCCCCGAAGACTATGGCGAGAAGGCAAAGATGCAGAGCCTGGGATATACGAGCGTTGCCGAGAAGCTATCCGAGCGGTTTCACATGGGGATCGATCTGGTAAACGCGCTCAATCCCGCTTCGCAGTTTGCGCCCGGCGATACGGTGTGGGTCGTGACCCCCGGCCCGCCGAGGGAAGGAAAGGTCAAGAGGATCGAAGCCAACAAGAAAACGGGACAGGTGCTGGCCTTTGCCGGGGACGGATCACTGCTTGCCGTCTATCCCGCGACGATCGGAAGCGAAGACAATCCGGCGCCGTCGGGCAAGCATAAGGTCAAGGGCGTCGCAAGGATGCCGGTGTTGCGTGCGGCTGACGAACTGGGACGCCGAAGAGCTAGCCGGCATGGTCAAGCCCGGTGTGCTGGTGGACTTCGTCAGTCGAAGTTCAGCCACGCCGAAGTGAGGGGGAATCCGTCGCGATCCCACTCTTCTCCGGCTTGTCGCTCGCGAGGTATTGCCTGCGGCGATTCACGAAGCTTTGGCTTCGAAAGCGGGGGCGAAATCACCCAGTGATTTTGCCTTCAGGATCGTGGCCTCGATATCCTGCTCCACGATCGCTTCAAGATCGGCGAAGCTGTCGATGACATAGTAGATCGGCTGGAGGATATCGATCCGGTAGGGCGTCCTCAGCACGCTCAGCAGATCGAACGGCCGGAATTCGCACGCCTTGCCTTCCATTGCCGCCTTCGCTTCGCTTGGTGATGAGACGATGCCCGCGCCGAAGCAGCGCCGGCCCTGCGGCGTATTGATCAGGCCGAATTCGACGGTGAACCAGAAGATGCGGAACAGATGCCATGAATAGCCCTTGCCGAGGCGGACGGCCGTCTCGCCGAAATGCCGGACGAAATTGGCATAGCTCTGGTTGGTGAGCATGGGGCAGTGGCCGAAAACCTCGTGGAACAGGTCCGGTTCCTCGATATAGTCGATATGCTCGCGACGGCGCAGGAAGGTTGCGAGCGGGAATTTGCCTTGCGACAGAAGCTCATAAAAGCGCGACGGCGGAATGAGCGCCGGCACGCCTTCCACGCCGAAGCCGGTGGTCTCGTTCAGGCGTCTGTTGACGTCTAGAAGCTGAGGCACCTTGTCTGGCTTCAGCCCCAGCATTTTGACGCCGTCCAGATATTCGCGGCAGGCCGTATCGGCCAGCAACTTCATCTGACGCCGGTAGAGTTCGCCCCAGATCGCATCTTCGTCAGGGGTGTAGTCATACAAACCGTCCGGGCCGGGCAGTTTGGCGGTGTAGCTGCTTTCCTTGGTCATAGGCTGATCCTCCCAGGCACGGCTCTATTCCTGCCATTATGATCCGGGTTTGGAGGATTTTCTTTTCTTTCATCCTGGCTATTGCCATAGTGATGGCAAATCTTCCCGAAAGTGACGCATAAAATGAAAGAACCTGGGAATTTCCGCCGCAAGCTTCTGCAACTCGTCCAGGCCGACGGCAGCCTTTCGCTGGCAGACCTGGCGGAAAAGGCCGGCATGTCGCAGAGCTCTGCCTGGCGGAAGATCCAGGAGCTGGAAGCCGACGGCGTCATCCGCAAGCGGGTGACCCTGCTCGATCCGGGCAAACTCGATCTCAAGCTCTGCGTCATCGCGCATGTGACGCTGGAGGATCACCACGAAGAGGCGGTTGCGTCTTTCGCTTCGGTAGTGCTGGAGCGGCCGGAAATCATGGAGTGCTATGCCCTATCAGGCGCCTTCGACTACATGCTGAAGATAAGGGCAAGCGACGTGGAAAGCTACGAAGCCTTCATGACCCGCTATCTGATGCGCAACCCGCATGTGCGCACAGTGGTCTCGAGCTTTGTGCTGCGCGAGCTGAAATTCTCGACCGAACTGCCGCTCTGATTTAGATATCTGCGCAGGGCGATACCGTCACATCACCACGTGCTGTCGCCATGTCAATGGCCCGGCATGAGCACTGGAAAGCCTTCGAATGTCTTCAGTGTATCGAGGACGATCGACGTCTTCACGTGTTGCACCGATTCGTGGGGCAGGAGAACGTCGTTGACGAATTTGGAGAGGTCGGCGAGCCCGCGGGTCGCGACCGTCAGGTGATAGTCCATTTCACCGGTTAGCGCATAGGCTTCGAGAACTTCCGGAAGTCCGTTGATCAGTTGCGAAAACCGGCGGGCATTGTCTCTGTTATGGGTCGCAAGCGTCACTGAAATAACCACCAGCATATCCAGACCCAACTTCTGCCGATCGAGGTAGGCGCGGTAGCTGCGGATATATCCCTCAGCCTCGAGTCTCGTTCGCCGGCGAGAGCATTGCGACGGTGAAAGCGCGATCCGCTCCCCCAGCTCGTTGTTCGTCAACCTGCCGTCCTTTTGAAGTTCCTGGAGCAGGCGCAAATCCAATTTGTCTAGCGGTTCATCCATTGCACGAAATCTCCAAAATACTCACGGATCGTGCATAATCTCTTCCTGGAGCATAAAGAATGCAAGAACTTTGCACGCGTTTTGGGCCACACTTTGCATAGAAATGCAATCTCCTCTGGAGGAAAGAAAATGGGTCCCTTCCCACATGATGCGCCGCCCTCGGAAATCACCGCCGACAATCCGGCCGGTACCGACGGCTTCGAATTCGTCGAATTCGCCCATCCCGAGCCTGAGAAACTGCGCGAGCTTTTCACACGCATGGGCTACGTCGTGGTCGCCAGGCACAAGACGAAAGACATCACCGTTTGGCGCCAGGGTGACATCAACTATCTGCTAAACGCCGAACCCGGCAGTCATGCCGCCCGTTTCGTCGCAAACCATGGCCCCTGCGCCCCATCGATGGCATGGCGCGTCGTCGACGCCAAGCACACCTTCGACCACGCGGTATCAAAAGGTGCGGTTCCCTATGAGGGGGACGACAAGGCGCTCGACGTCCCGACGATTGTCGGCATTGGCGGCTCGCTGCTCTATTTCGTCGAGACCTATGGGGAAAAGGGATCGGCTTACGAAGCCGAGTTCGATTGGCTTGGCGAGCGCGACCCGCATCCGCAGGGGATCGGCTTCTATTATCTCGACCATCTGACGCACAACGTCTTCCGCGGCAACATGGACAAGTGGTGGGATTTTTACCGCAACCTGTTCAACTTCAAGCAGATCCACTTCTTCGACATCGACGGCCGCATCACCGGTCTGGTGAGCCGCGCCATCACCTCGCCCTGCGGCAAAATCCGCATTCCGCTGAATGAATCGAAGGACGACACCAGCCAGATCGAGGAATATCTGAAGAAGTACCGGGGCGAGGGCATCCAACACATCGCCGTTGGAACGGAGGACATTTACGACGCCACCGACAGGCTTGCCGACAACGGCCTGCGCTTCATGCCGGGTCCGCCGGAGACCTATTACGACATGTCCTATGAACGCGTGAACGGCCATAGCGAACCGATCGAGCGCATGAAGAAACACGGCATCCTAATCGACGGCGAAGGTGTGGTGAATGGCGGCATGACGAAAATCCTGCTGCAGATCTTCTCCAAGACCGTCATCGGCCCGATCTTCTTCGAATTCATCCAGCGCAAGGGTGACGAGGGCTTCGGCGAAGGCAATTTCCGGGCTCTCTTCGAGTCTATCGAGGCCGATCAGATCAAGCGTGGTGTCATCGGTACTGCAGCGGAGTAAACTCTGCAGCGCCGCGCGTCTGGAAAGGTGCGCGGCGCAGGAGGGTTACGGGAGGAGTTGAGCAATGGACCAGACATCAATCCAGACGTCCGACGGTGAAGCCGCGACGGCAAGCAAGCTGAAATATATGCCGGGCTTCGGCAATGACTTCGAAACCGAGTCGCTTCCCGGTGCCTTGCCGCAGGGCCAGAACAGCCCGCAGAAATGCAATTACGGTCTTTATGCGGAGCAGCTTTCCGGCTCGCCATTCACCGCGCCGCGCGGGACGAACGAAAGGTCCTGGCTCTATCGCATTCGCCCGAGCGTGCGTCACACCCGCCGCTTCTCCAACGCATCCTATCCGCTCTGGAAAACGGCGCCTTGCCTCGACGAGCACTCGCTTCCTCTGGGCCAGCTTCGCTGGGATCCCATCCCCGCGCCCGCGGAGAGACTGACATTTCTCGAAGGGGTGCGGACAGTCACGACAGCAGGCGATGCCACCACCCAGGTGGGCATGTCAGCCCATGCCTACGTCTTCAATGAGGACATGGTCGACGACTACTTCTTCAACGCCGACGGTGAACTGCTGATCGTGCCGCAGCTCGGCGCCATCAGAGTGTTCACCGAAATGGGCATCATGGATGTCGAGCCCCTGGAAATATGCCTCATCCCGCGTGGCATGATGTTCAAGGTTCTCAAGGGTGGCGAGCAGACGGTCTGGCGGGGATATATATGCGAGAACTACGGCGCGAAATTCACGCTGCCGGACCGCGGACCGATCGGCGCCAACTGCCTGGCAAACCCGCGCGACTTCAAGACACCCGTTGCCGCTTTCGAGGATAAGGAAACGCCTTGCCGCGTGCATGTGAAGTGGTGCGGCAAATTCTATGTCACCGACATCGGCCACTCGCCCCTTGATGTGGTCGCCTGGCACGGCAATTACGCGCCGTACAAATACGACTTGCGCACATTTTCTCCGGTCGGCGCCATCAGCTTCGACCATCCCGATCCGTCGATCTTTTCGGTACTGACCGCGCCCACCGAAGATGCCGGCACGGCAAATGTCGATTTCGTGATTTTTCCGCCGCGCTGGCTGGTCGCCGAACACACCTTCCGTCCGCCTTGGTACCACCGCAACATCATGAGCGAGTTCATGGGCCTGATCCATGGCCAATATGACGCCAAGGAGGAGGGCTTCGTGCCGGGCGGTATGAGCCTGCACAACATGATGCTTCCCCATGGGCCGGACGCGCTCGCCTTCGAAAAGGCATCCAACACCGAACTCAAGCCCGTGAAGCTTGATCACACCATGGCCTTCATGTTCGAGACCAGGTACCCGCAGCAATTGACGAAATACGCAGCCGAACTGGAAACGCTGCAGGAAAATTACCTCGAATGTTGGGACGGCCTGGAACGCAAATTCGACGGAACCCCCGGTCTCAAGTGATGCATCAAGCAAAGACACCCTCCGGCACTGGAATTAAGATATGAAGCTTGCGACCTTGAAGGACTCCACGAGGGACGGCCGGCTCGTCGTCGTTTCCCGCGACCTGACCCGCTGTTCGGAGGTCGGTCACATTGCCCGGACCCTGCAGGCGGCGCTCGACGACTGGGAGCATGTGGCTCCGAGGCTTCAGCTGATTGCCGAAGGCGTCGAGACCGGAGCCCAGCCGACGATCCGGTTTCACGAACATGACGCTACGTCACCTTTGCCGCGGGCCTATCAATGGGCCGATGGTTCCGCTTACGTCAACCATGTCGAACTGGTGCGCAAGGCGCGCGGCGCCGAGATGCCTGCAAGCTTCTGGACCGATCCGCTGATCTATCAAGGCGGGTCGGACGCTTTCCTCGCGCCGCGCGATCCGATCGTGGCGGTTGACGAGGCTTACGGGATCGACATGGAAGGCGAGGTCGCGGTCATTACCGGCGACGTCGCCATGGGTTCCAGCCCGGAAGCCGCACGCGGCGCCATCCGCCTGCTGATGCTCGTCAACGACGTGTCGCTGCGCGGTCTGATCCCGGGCGAACTGGCAAAGGGATTTGGTTTCTTTCAGTCGAAGCCGGCATCGGCATTTTCTCCGGTCGCGGTGACGCCGGACGAGCTCGGAGAGGCCTGGGACGGCGGCAAGCTACATCTTCCGCTGCTGGTGAGCTTGAATGGCAAGCCATTCGGCAAAGCCAACGCCGGTATCGACATGACCTTCGATTTTGGCCAACTGATCGCCCATGCCGCCAAAACCCGTAACCTCCTGGCCGGAACGATTATCGGCTCGGGAACAGTGTCCAACAAGCTCGACGGCGGCCCCGGCAAGCCGGTGGAAGAGGGAGGAGACGGCTACTCCTGCATCGCCGAACTCAGGATGATCGAGGCCATCGACGCCGGATCCCCGAGGACTCCCTTCATGAAGTTCGGGGATCAGGTCCGCATAGAGATGAAGGATAAGGCCGGTCATTCGATCTTCGGGGCGATCGAGCAGACTGTCGAAAAATACCAACGGGCCGACCCGCGATGAACGAGGTCGTTCTTTACGACTACTGGCGATCATCGGCGAGCTATCGCGTCCGCATCGCGCTCAATCTCTTGGGCATCGATTATAAGACCGTGCCCATCAACCTGCTGGAGGGCGCGCACAGGACGCCGGACTATCTCACGCTCAACCCGCAGGGCTTCGTGCCGACATTGGTGATCGACGGGAAAACACTGACCCAGTCGCTGGCAATCATCGAATATCTGGCCGAGCTTCGGCCGGAATGCGGATTGTTGCCACCTGACATTGCCGATCGCCAGAAAGTCCGCGCCCTTGCCTATGCGGTCGCCATGGACATCCATCCGATCTGCAACTTGCATGTCGTGTCGCATCTGATGACCATGACGGATAAGGCCGATGCCCGCGAGGAATGGATGAAGCATTTCATTGCCGACGGACTGCGCAAACTGGAGGCCATGATCGGCGAATTTGATGGAGCATTCAGCTTTGGCGACAGGCCGACGATGGCGGATCTCTGTCTGGTTCCACAGGTCTACAACGCCCGCCGCTGGGGAGTAGATATGACCGCTTTCAAAGGCATCGTCGATATCGACGCCAAATGCGCCAAACTGCCGGCATTTCAGGCGGCGCATCCTGACCGCGTGAAACCGTAGCTTCATTGCGATAAAACTCGGATCAAGTCCGAGGACAGGAATGAGGGAGCAGAGAGCGTATAGCAAGAACCGCTAAGCTACGTTTGCCGCTCCCCCCGGGACGGCGACATTACGCGTCCCGCCACGAAGGGAATATCGCAGCCTGGCCCAACCGCTTGCCGGTTTCATCGATGAGCTGCCAGACGGTCACATCCTCGATCCAGAAACGGCGCCCCGATTTCGCGATCCTGACACCGCGCGCATTGTCGACAAAACCGTCGCGCGTGACGGCACCCAGCAGCCGCTGGCGCTCGGCGCGATCAGGCTGCTCGGCCGAAAGCCGCGACGGCAGCGCAGTAAATTCATCCCAGCTGTATTCGAAGCAGTTCTGCGCGGTGCGGTTGGCGTATATGAAGCGCGGGTCGGGCGCGGTGTTGTGAGCGAGGACCACGAAAGGTGCGTCATTGTAGAGCCAGTTCGGCCCTTGCCCGTCCTGGACAAGACGACGGCCGGTGATGCGCAGATAGCTTCCGGTGAGGAGCGAGAAGAAATCGGCATCGCTCCTCAGATCGAGGGCGTGATTGTCAAAGGCAAAAGTCACGAAGTGCCTCGTTGGTCGAGCGCTTGGATGCAGGTGACATAATCGATATTCATTGCATCGGTCTACAACGCCCGCCGCTCGGGAAGTAATATGGTCGATTTCAAGCGCGGCGGATATCGATGGCAGGGCTTCGAACTGCTGGCGTTCAGCCGGCGCGTCCCGACGAATGCGGACAGGGATCTCGCGATTGTGCGAGGAACCGGCGTTTACCTTGTCTCATCACTTCTGATTGTGCCGCTTGCCAGAAGATCGCCCCTTGTGCATTGATCGGTATCAACATTCTCTGCGAAGCTATTGTTCTTCTGACCGTAATCGGCGTCGGCGGTCGCCGATGAGGTCGGGCTTCACGGGCAGGTGATTTCATCATCCGGCTATACAGAGCTGCCAAGCTATGCTGCGAATGACGACAGGAGAAATACAGGTGCTCGAGGGCTGGGTAAGAATGCGCAAATCCGTCTCGATATCGCTGCTGCTGGCGTTCGTCGCCATGGCCGGAGAGGGGCATGCAGCAATTTCCTACCAACGTGTGGACGGCGCCCCGGGACGTGGTCTGGTGATAAAGGGCGTGTTTGAATTCTCCGACGATCCGACGCAGCTTGTCGACGAATACACGCAGTACCAAGCTGACTATATCAGCTTTGACTCGCCCGGCGGAAACGTGGTCACCGCGATCATGTTCGGCCGCGCCATCCGCGCACTGAATGCGAGAACGCTCCAGATCAGAGCCTTGGAATGTGCATCGGCTTGCGCCTTCGCCTTCGTCGGTGGCGTCGAAAGGTTCGCCGAGCCGGGCTCGATCGGCGTGCATCGGATTTCCCTATCCGACGATGTCCCCATGGACAACAAATTGGCAGTCTCGACCGTTCAATTGATGACCGGCGAGATCATCGGCTATCTCACCGATATGGGAGTAAGCCCCAATCTGCTGCAGCTCAGCCTGTCGATCGACAGCACCGATATACGGTATCTCACCGCTGCGGAAATGCGAGACTGGAACATCAACACTCCCGAGGATATGCCCTCGGCGCAGGAAAGCGCGCCGCCCCGGCCAGGCGCCGCACCGCAGGAGAGCGCAACACCCGCCGACATGCCGTCAGACCCCCGCGCTTCCGAGGAGGTGGCGGCCTCCGAACCCGGCGACCTGACCACGGAGGCGGTTGATTTCGTCAACCGATACAATGACGAATGGTCGAAAGACAGTGCCTCGGCGTTGGCCTTTATGAAGGGCGTCTATGCCGACGAGGTCTCCTTCTTCGGAAACTCGGTCGACAAAGACGCCGTCCTGAAGGAAAAGGCAGCCTTCGCCCAACGCTGGCCGGAGCGCATCTACAGCGTCAAGCCGGGCTCCGTGACTGCCAGCTGTGCCGGAAAATGCGAAATGTCGGGAGTTGTCGAGTGGTTTGCCGGAAACAGGGACACGGGTAAGACGTCCGCCGGGATGGCGGAATTCTCTTTCGTGTGGAACACGGCCTCTCTGCAGATCGAGTCCGAGACCGGAAAGGTGCTCGCCACGGACAAGGGGGCCAAGGCACCGGATCGGTTGATCCATCAGTGGACAGGACTGGACGATATCTGCCGCACGAGTGTCGATCGCGACGGGCCCGAGACGCTACGGGCATGCAAACGGCGCGACGAACTCGGTCCGCTGCTCAATCGCGCGGACTGGTGTTATGGCCATAAGGACGAAGCCGGAATAAACTGGGAGTGGCACAAATGCGATGCCAACTCCCGCCGATATACGAGTCAGTAGAGCGCAGGCCCAAAGACGAGCGACCGTTGGTTTGCCCGGAGGAAGAAATGTTGGGAAACTCAGATTTCTGAGTGAGGCCGAGCATGTCGGAAAACGAACATTCCCGATCGAACACCGTCCTGCCGGGTTCTGACGAACCCGACAAGCCGGCCGAGCGCTACCAACTCGGCCTCTGCCTTTCGGGCGGCGGCTATCGGGCCATGCTTTTCCATGCGGGATCGCTTGCGAGGCTCAACGAGGCCGGTCTTCTGGCGAAACTCGATATGCTCTCGTCGGTCTCGGGCGGATCTATCGCATCCGGCCTGCTGGCCTATGTGTGGCCCCGGCTGGTCTTCGAGAACGGGGTCGCCGTCAACTTCAAGACTGTATACCTCAATCGCATTCTGGCCTTCAGTCAGGTGTTCGCGGATGGGCCGTGCTTCCTGAAGGGCGTGTTCAACCCCTTCTCGAGCGCGGCGGAGGAAGCCGCTAAACTCTACGAGCGGCATCTCTTCGACGGAAAATCACCAAGCCTGAGCGATCTTCCGAGATCGCCCTGGTTCGTATTTTGCTCCAGCAATCTCAGCACCGGTTCACTCTTCCGGATGTCCAACCGCTATCTCGCGGATTACAGGATCGGGGTGTCGTTTCAACCGACACTTTCGCTCGCGACCGCGGTTGCGGCTTCGGCGGCATTCCCGCCCGTGCTGTCACCGCTGCGACTGGACCTATCGCAGTTTTCCTGGAAAAGGGAAAAGCTCGATGACACCGTTGGCGAACCGGCTGCTCCGGGCAGGGCAATATTGAGCGACGGTGGCATCTATGACAATCACGGCATCGAGCCGGTGCTGAAACGCTGCGATTGCTTGTTTGTCAGCGATGCCGGAGCGCCTTGGCGATCCTCGACCCACGGATACTGGAACTATCTCTCCCAGCTCAAGCGCGTTCTCGATACGACCGACAATCAGGTGCGGTCGTTGAGGCGCCGAGACCTGATCGGTGGCTTCAAGGCCGCAAAACAGGCTGATAGGCTTGGCCTCGACGATCTCGCGAAATCGGCTCTGCGCGCGAGAACGCGCGGCGTCTATTGGTCGATCGACAGCAAGGACGTCGAGCTCAAGCCCTACGCGTCCTACACGCTGCCGCCGTCGTCGGTCGTTCCCTCGGAGGTCGGCACCTATCTCCATTTTCTGGGCGCGAAGGAGACGGAGTATCTGACGAACTGGGGGCACTACGTGTGCGACGCGATGCTCAACCGGTTCCATCAATCGCCCTTGGCTCCATCGTCCGGCCCGCCATTGGTTGCCGGAACCGTGAAGCCGGCTTCGGCGGCGAGGGCCAGCAAGCGCCTGTTCGACTTTCTTCCCTTTTAAACGAAAGCCGGGGGCCGGTTAAAGCGGGGCCAGCGGGATCCGGCGAGATTGCCCCAGCAGTCGAAAATCCTACATTAAGCCTGAGGAAGAACGAACGTATCGACCGGTACGATGATCGGTTGTTTCTGGCTCCCTTCGGCCGCGAAGCTGAAGGGGCCCCAAAGTTCCAACTTCAATATTGTTTATGAAAGTATGAGAGGCCCCGTTGCCCGGACCCCCCCACGATATTTTTAGAACCGAAGTATAGGCAGCCATTGATTTTGTCGCAGCGATTGCTGGAAATTCAATTACTTAAGAACTCGTTTAGCCATTCCATTATGACGCAACAGCCACGTGATTTTGACGGGCTGTCGCAAATGATTGAAATGTAAGCGAATCTTTCCGTGCGTCAGTTCGGATACGTGAAGATCCGACGAACCTGTCGTAACGTTTTATCGCGGCTATTACGAGATCGCCTCCAGGGAGTGCCGCTCAACGGCATGCGCCGCGTATCGCTTGTCCACAGGTACCTGGAGATTGGCTGCGAACTCAGCGTGGCGACCAAGGACGTCGCCGGGTTCTGCGAAACCGTCCGTCCGTTCATCGAGAGGACATGGTCGTCAGGGAGACGAAGACGATCGCCTACGTGAACATCCGCACGCCGCAAATCCATCATCTCGAAGCATTCGACGACGCTGCACCCAGGATCAGGAGGCGCTCGAAGCGCTTGATCGGCTACGCGTCTTCGCCGAAAAGCCGGACGTCTGGCGTGCCATCCGGTATTATGCGATCCCGTAGCGCAACTGGAACGCCTTCAGTTCGCGCACTGATCGCGCATCGGCGAGCGGTGGCCGATCCGGAACAACCCGGATCGACGTTGGAGCATCGAAGGATCAGATCGCGCAAACGCCGCCGGCGGCCCTTCGGTGGTATGCCCTCCGAGTCTCGGGGAGCCAGGCGTCGGTAATGTCCACGCGGGAAAGCTTCTTCCCATCGAAATAAAGACGGAGTGCGACCGCCTTGGGGCCCTCCTTGCCCTCCGCCGGCCTGCCCGCGAGGAGGACCGCCGTCGCGCCATCGAGCTCTCCTCCAAGGGTGGGTTCGGAGCGCGTGAGAGAGAAGCAGCCGTATCGAACATATTTCGACGCGACGAGCTTCCTGAACTGCGCATCCGCGGGGCCGGTCGTCACGAAGTCGACCTTGCTGGGGTCATTGCCGATAGGGCCGGTGACATGATCGCCAGACCAGTCGTTGACTTCGATGTTCGCATTAGCGATTTCGTCGAACGCCCCATGTCGGAAAGCGCCGCCCTGCGATGATCCCGCGATCTGGGTCAACTTGTAGACTTGGGAAAGGATCGCCTTGTCCGCCTCCGCAGTGTGGACCTGATCGATCAGGCCGTCCAGATCTGCCTGGCTGATGACCATATCCTCCGACATGTTCCTCAGATAGAGCCGACGGTTCTTCACGACCGTCGGGGCCAGCGTTGTCGCTCCCAGGCAGGTCATGTAGTCCATCCTCGACTTGATGACATCTGAACCTAGAGATCGGTACATGACGTATGCCTGATCGTCGGCAGTCCGAAAGCCGGCGGTATAAAGCGACGTGACGAGAAGTCTGCAGCTTATCGCAAGGTTGTCCGCCTTGAACTCGGACGTGGTGGTGACGAGCTTGTGAAAGCTGTCGACGAATGGAACCTTCTCGTCGAGAAGGTAGCCCTTCGTCACCTTCTTCACGTCGACCACGACCGTCGCAGCACCCGTCGTGACAGTGTTCCGTCCAACCTTCAGGGGGACGGCCCTCGAGGTCGATTCTGGTGCGGTGAAGAGCGCTAGGTAGTCGTTGTAGGATTTCCTGATGGAATCAATCTGCTCGAGGTGGTCCGCGTCCTTTTTGGAGAGCACCTCGCCTCTAACGATCTTGTAGACCGGGGCGACCATGCTTTGGATCGTTGCCAGAGTCGCGGCAAGTCCGCTTGGCAGCGTCTGCCGGGTGAACTTGAGGAAGTACGCGAGCTTCGGCCTGTCTGCGCCGTTTGCGATGAGACTACCGTTGCAGGTCGAAGGATCGTTCGTTACGAAGCTTCCATAGGACGAGCCAATCGAAAAGACGAGCTTCGGATTGATCGCGCCGGTGCCCTCGAATGCGTCAGCGTCCACCTTCCCATCGGAGTTCGTGATCGCGAAGACTTCCGTCGCCCCTGAAATTTCGTGGAACAACCGAGACTGGCTTTTGATATAGGCCGGAAGGTCCTCGGTGACTTTGCAGGAATAGGTGATGTAGTAGCTTTCGCCCTCTTTCATCGCCGGCCCCGGCTGGTCGAGCCGAGGTTTTTCGACCGCATATGCTGAAAGTGAAGACGCCGTGAGCGCCGCTGCAACGATAAGTACAAGTTTCATTGAAAGATCCCCCTTTACGCGCGCAACTCGACCAGAGGTTTCATAGGTTGTCAATCTCCGCACAGCCTACCCTCGCGGGAGAAAAACCTGCATCGCCGGCCAAAAATGGGAGCATCCTTGGCGCATCCTCATCACACCGCATGTGCTGCGTTTCAATGGCCGCGAGTTTAGCCACGCAGGCGCAAAAACGGGCAGGTTCGCTCACCTATGTCACGCCCGGACAGGCCACGAGCGTGCGCGCTTCCCCCTAGGGATTTGGCCGCGCCGCAACCGCCCGCAAGAACAGATCTTGCGTTGTCTTTTTACTAAGCTTTACCCGCTAATCCCGGCTCTTAAAATGAGGTGGGATTCTTCATGGAAGATGTATTCGAGAACTACCGCCAGCGGGTAGAGAAGTTCGACCGGACGCTGGGCAAGCAACATACTGGTGCAGCATCTGCCACGGTCGGCTTCGACTTCCAGGAGATGGTTTGTGGAGCGCTGGACGGCAAGGCGAAATACGAGATGTCTTCAGACAGATAAGTGCCGCGTCGTTGTACACTATAACTTCCTTGTCGAAGCCCGACGAGGCGATGGAGTCGATGACGAAGGCGCTGAACGACAGAATCAGGCAATTGCGTTTTTCGGCCGACGGAGACAGCCTCGGTGTACGCTACAAGTATGGCCTTGCGAGGAGTCCGGAGATCAAGTCTTACGAGTGGCGCACTATATTTAGCGCGTTCTCCGAGGGAATTCCTGGCAGCCTCGAGGAGTTTCAAGAGGCCCTTGGTTCGCGCCGCCAACGAAACCGGAAAAAGAAATAGACATGGCAATCGTAGACCTCTCGCTAACCTCCGATGAGCTCGCCGAATCCATTTCCTCCAGTGTCGCCGCTGTCGTAAAGCGCCTTTCGATTCAGCCGAAAGAGCACGTCTATGTGATCGGCAACGCTGCGGACTTCGACGAGCTCTGTGTCCCTGCGATCGAACTCTTGAAGGCGAAAACCGCAGCCTGCCTTTGGCCAAGGACGTCGAGGAGCCGCGCATTTCCTAACATGAACGATGTAATTATCATTCAAGAGTACATTGAGCCGGTCCCGAATGGCGCCTGCATAGTCCTGGTGCAATCCGTCTTGCTACTGTGGGAGGAGGTGATCGCGATGGTCGCGCGCGTCCTTCAGAATGTCCGCCCCGAACGCATAGTGATCGGTACGTGCGTCGGGGATCGCAAGGTCGAGAATCGCGTGAAGGACTACCTTGAGAAGAGATATGAAGTCAAAGTCCAGATGACTTCCGAAGAGTATCTTCCTGACGAGGAGAACCGGCTGGAGTTCGAGCATAGAGCCTTCGACCTTCTGGATGACCGTCCAAAAAAGGTCTTTCCAAACATGCCTGAGTGGGTTCTGTCGAAAATGCTGGGGCAGGATTTCGATCCGTCGCCAGAGACAGGCCCCGACCCGAGTGGCCCAACATCCGGTAGTGGTGGGGCGAACATTCCGCCGAAGCCGCCGGTCGGCGATCGGAAGCTTAGGCAGTCAAGCTTACACTCAATCGATAGAGAGCAGATCGAAAAAGAGGACGACGATCGGGATCAAGACGGTCCGGACGTCGATGCCGACGATAAATACCGGCCGCCAACGCCGGGACGATGGTAACGTCTGTAGTTATAGCGGCAAATAGCTGCGCTCGACGATCCCCTGTTTGACGCTCTCCATCGGGAACGCGAGGGGTAGGTCTCTCTCGCGAAGCCGATTTCCAATTCCACGCGTACCGATGCCGGTTTCCCTCGACAGGCTCGCAAAGGTCACATAGCGAGCGTCGAACTTGTTGAAGTCCTCCTCCGTCATGACCCATGTAGGCGCACGGGCTACGCGGAGCTGTCGCTGTTGGGCCTTCAGATGTCCTGACCGAACCAGGAATGCGAACGCCTCCGCCTGCAGCGATAGACGCCTGCAGACTTCTGCGCGCTCTAGGAAGACTTCGGTAGGGGCTTCAATCAAGGACTCGATCTCCTGCCAGTCGAACCGCAGGCCGGCGACGCCATCCTCGTCAGCCGTCTTGCCGAGGTGTCGAAGGCGTCCGTCCAAGACCATCGCAATCACGTCGACAAGGCGAAGGCCGACCTTTCTCGCCGCTTCGGTCAGATTGATCCACTCGCTCGGGAAGGACGTCAGCGCATGCTTGAGAAGCCTGTCCCGAAGGCTGGCAACCTCGGATCGCGAGTAGCGATCGAGGAGACGATAGTCGCGTCCGTCGACGCCGTCGTCCTTGAAAATCGGGGCGATCATTCCGTCCGACACGATACGCTTCACGGTCGTGGCCGGTAGTCCGAGAATCGCCGCCGCCTCCTCGCGGGTCGCCATGTCGCGAATCCTGACTATGGCGTCTTCCGCAGCGGTGGCCTTTACGAAGCGATCCCCTTTCGACTGTCGCAAGGCGTCGATGTGACCGAGACCGACCAAAATCCGACGGAGTGTTTGGTCGGCGTAACCGGTGGCTTCCGCGATGGCGCCGACGGACGTCCACGGGCTGTCGGTGACGCGCCCGAAGAACTCCACTCCGTTGAGCACTGGAACCTGCTCAAGCGTGTAGCTCCGGATCTGGCTACGAAGGCGGTCGTATTCCGGATGCTCGTAGTTTTCGTTCAACGAAAGATAGAGCTTTCCATACAGTGCCTGGCCGCCTCTATAGTTCGCACGTTGGTCCGTCGATCGAATGCTGTCGAGGAGAGACCTAAACCCGGCGGTACCGACGGCAAGGCTCTCGAAGCCGGCATTCCTTGCGATGCCCATATCCTCGTCGGAAAGTTGACCGGCCTTCGCTTCCCTGCCGTAGACCTGTGCCACCCCGAATAGCTCGCATGATGACATTCCCACCGCAAGGCTCAGGTCGTCAAGGAAGTCGCCGTGTTTCCTGAAGCCGGCGAGCCGGTCACGGACGTAACCCTCGAAGGACGTCGGCAGGCGGTCCGTGCTCGCGTTGAACATCTCGGGCAGACGGTCTTCGATGAGACTCAACTGAGTGATGATGTCGTAGCGAAATCGCGGGTCGTCGTCCGTCTCGACGATGGAGCACGAGTGCACTGGGCAACTTGGGACCTGCGGGAACATCCAGTGAAGACGAGCGTAGCGGCGGGCCCCCGGCATTCGGCTTTCGTCGTTGTCGTCGTCGAGAATGCAGCGGGGACAGAAGCGGAGTTTCGATCTGCGGAGCATGCGCTTGGGAAAGACGGATCCGGCGAAGACGGCTCCGCCTGCGGCGTCGACGACGATCGCGCGGTTAAGCAACTCCTCGCATGGAATATGGAGGAGCTTCGCGAGGCGCGCAATTTCCTCTGCATCCCCACCGTTCAGAGCAGACCGGTTCAATCCCATGTCCCTGCAGAACACGCGGACGTTCGGCGCGCCGTTGGCCTGGGCAAGCCGTGACAGGTAGCTGGTGAACGGCTCGTCAAGCAGAAGCGGCACCTTGAAAAGCCCGGTCATGTGCTCGGACTCCGTCTCTTTCGGACAGATGCGGCTTCGACAAGGCCTCCCTTGTCGTCCACCTCGCGCTGGATTAGACGCCACTCCTTGACCTGGAAGACATTCGTCTCGTCCGGGCAGTTCCGCGCGAGGCGTTTGTAACCTTGTGCGAAATGCTCGACTGTGAGCAATCCGCCTCTTTGTCTCGACCAACTCTTGTCCCAGAGGCCCTTTTCAATTGCGTTCTTGATGATGTGCACAGTCGTGCCGAACCGCCAGATGCCACCGTGCATGAGGCGCAGCAAGAAGTCCCGCGTCAGGGCAAACCCCAGTTCCAGCTTGCAGCTTTCCGCGAGCTCGTAAATTGTGTCTTCGACTCGATCCCGATCCTCCCCCACATCTTTCATGGCTTCAAACTCTACAAGAGGCGCCCGTCGGTCCAGTTGGCCGTACCTGTCGCGAGAGATGAAGTCCTTGATGTCCGGAATACCGCAGATGATAAGCCAGATCGGCCACCCTGCGGTCTGGGTGAGATTTTTGATGCTGTTGCTGAGGTGCATGTATTTCTTGCTTGTCGGCGCATCCAGCACGTGCTGGAACTCATCGAGAACCAGGATCTTCGTCTGCATGATCTTCATGCGGCGGATCAAGGTACGCCAGTTCTCGTCCTCGTCGCTTGAAAGGGCGATGTCGTATCCGCTCCTTTGGAGCAGTTCCTTGCCAAGAGTCTTCAACGTAGTGCTAGGCGGCGTCTTCGCACGCAGGCTGAGCGACAGCCGATTGAACTTCCCTTCGAAAGGGGTGAACGAGGGATGGGCGTCGATGCACCGGTCGAGACTGGCGGTTTTCCCCGCGCCGCTCTTTCCAGTGATGGTGAGCGCGTATCCCTCGACGGCATTCCCGGCGAGAATGTTGGCGACCATCAGATCGAGTTCCGCTGTAATCCTTTCATCGTCCGGCGTCACGATGTGGATCGACTTCAGCTCGCTGAGCAGACGCGAACGATATTCCGTGTCCGAAGAGACGGTCGCCCGGATATGGGCGAGCATCTCGTCGTCAGCGGTTAGGTCCGTCATTTGTCGTCCTTTCTAAGTCTCTCGGCCTGGATGGTGCGCGGCCGACGAGGAAGGGGCTGATGGTCATCCGGCGATGGCTCTGCTGGCTGCACATCGGGGATCACAGGCGGGGAGGGCGATGTCGCTTGGCCTTCCGTCTCCAGATCGTCGTCGGTATTCCGTCGGACTTGAGCCTCCAGCGTTTCCGGTGCGAAGGGATCCAAAGGCTTCCTTGAGGCGTCGAAGGAATCCAGGGTCCTCCTATCGCCGTAGTCGGTGGAAGCCTCCCTAGCGATCCTGAAGCTGCCCACAAGTTCCTTGTTCCAGTGGTCGAGCATGGCGCGCGTCGTCGTCGGTGCGCCGATCCCTGCTGCCGACTTGCTGGCCTGGGCGAGGGCCCGTGCGCCCGCCAGTGCGGCGCGAGCGACCTCGGCACTGATTGTCGAGGAGGGGCCGAAGCGCTTCTTCAGGTATTTAAGCTGCTCCAACCAGTCAAAGACTCTGAAGTTTTCCAGACCGTCGAACGAGCAGCGAACTTCAACCCACTCGGGGGAGAAGGGGTCCTTGACAAGGATGCGGGAGAGATCGATCTCGTTGAACCGGACAGACAGTTCGAGATCGTAGCGTGTCTCGCGGCGCGACTGCAGCCATTCGTTCGAGTAGGGCAGGCCCAGAATCGAGATGCCGTTATTGCCCACCTTGCACTCGGTGACCACACTGAAGGCTTCTGCATACGTGCGCTGGTCCGGATAGCCTTCGACCGTTCCCTTGCCTTTCTGGGTCCCGTGACACCACATCTGTAATGGCGTGAGGCCCATGAGGCCGCGATGCTTGGTATTGTGGTAGCAGTCTACGATCAGCAGAACGAGGAACTCGGCGAGCTGATCGTCCGTCATGTGGCGGTGCTTTTGGGCGTCGTACCTGTCGCGCAGAAGGACATTGCTGAAGGTCTGTCCGGAAAGCAGATGGATGTAACGCTGGTTGATCGTCCGGAAGAACCGTTCGACGCGGCCGCGAAGATGTGGGTGCTTGGACGCGGGGACCGCTACGTGGCCGGTGTAGGAGAGCGCTGCCTGCTGGAATTCATGCGAGGTGTAGCTAGCGCCCGCATCGACGTGGACGTACTCGGCCGTGCCGCCTTGGGGCCACTGCGTGATGGTGCCGTACAGCCTGGTTTCGAACTCCTTCGATCGCGCCACCATGGCGAGGGTTGCGACGGCGGAGGCGCCGTCGGGAGCGCCCCAAAGAAGCTTCGCACCGCAGACCGATCTCGAATAGGCGTCGAGGGCGATCGAAAGCCAGACCCGCCCATCGTTCGTCGAATCCATTTTCTTCTCGATCTTTTCGCGGACTTCCGGATGCAGAAACTCCCAGAGGCCGTTCTTCACAAGCATCCGGATCACATCGATCTTGTGCTCGTCCATCTCGATGTATTCCAACGGTCTCTGGGGCTGGTAACCGCGACGGGAGATGGCGTATTTGCGGGTCACACGCGCCGGATCGCCGGCTCGGGTCAGTTCGTTCTTGTAGTCCCCAAGCCCGTCGATGATACGTTGGAACGTACGGAGTGAAGGAACCTTCATCTCGATCTTGCCGGCGGCCTTCCGATCTCGGTTCGCTTCTCCCATCCGCGCGTAGCAGTCGAGCTTGGTCGGCCGGTCCTTCGACTGGTAGGCGGTGGCGAACTCCATATGGAAGCCTAGCTCTTCCGGCGTGAAGGCGGTTCGTCTACCGACGCCGCCGCGATGGCGCGGGAGCAGCGACTGTGGATCGTATTCGTTTGCTTCGAACCTTTTAACCAGACGTCCGAACTGCCGTGGTCCGGGGATGACGTCCCGCTTCCCCTTCTTCGGGGGGATGAGGTACTCGTTCTCCTTCCTGAAATCCTCAATGAACTTCGCGTAGCCCGCGTCGGACCGGGTGATGAAGGCCCCGGTTTCGTACCGGTCGAGTTCGAGCTCAAGAAACTCCGCGACCATTCGCGCTCGGAAGATGGTTACGGAAGGCAGGTCGAAGATCCTGACGGCCTGCTTCTGCCTATAGATGGCGTTGCGGTTGCTGAACCATCCTTTCTCCCATTCCAGTTGCCGCCACCTGAACATCTCGTAGACCTGCTCGTAGGTCTTCACCTCCGTCTTGTGAGGTTCGAGATCGTCGCAGGTGACGAAGAAGTAACCGTGCTCCCACACGTGCACTTCCGGCTCCCCGCCCTGCATCTTCCGCCGAGACTTCAGGCACCAGTAGCGATTGTCGAAACGAACCCGGTCTTCAAGGCCGATGCTAAACGCCGAGAATTGCTTTTTCGGAGACGCGGCTGTCATCGTTTCATTCCCTTGTTGACGACACGGACCCACGACGCCCGCGAGAACACGACGTCCTCGGGCTTAGGGTGGTCATAGATAATGAGGCCTTTGTCGACGAGATCGCAGACGGCGGTGCAAACGGCCGAGAGGTACAAGTCGGGCAGGCGTTCCGCGAGTTGCCAGACCAGAGCGTGTCCGCCCATTTCCAGCAGTGCGTCATGCACTCGCTCGGTGTCGAAGTCGTTCAGCACCTTACGCGTGTGGAGAATGTTCTGGGCCAGGTTAACACGGCCTTTCGTAATCTCCTCGTCGGTGACCAAAATGAACCGATCTCGGCTCTCTTTGGAAAGTTGGTTATTCAGAAGTTGCATCTCGCCGCGGGTGCGTTCGGCAGTGCTTCCGCTCGGCTTAACGGCGAAGCGCGTAATGGAGCCGTCATCGGCGCCCCAAAGGACGTCGATCATGTGTTCATGTCTTTTGCCTTCGACCACATAGGGATGCGGGCCGTCCTGCGCCTTGATCCGCCGGGTGTCGTCGCGGGCAAGAAGGATCGTCACAAGATCCGACTCGAGCCCGCTCTCCATGCGGTGATAAGTATTTGTCGCTGGATCGACCATCGCGACGCGGCTCGATGAGATCGTCGTCGAATGCTCGTCGTCGTAATCGTAGTCGTCCTCGTCCTCACGTTCGCTGCGGTGAGCCTTCGGCGCGACGTCGCGATCAGTTTCCGCGCGCTGCGGCGGGGTGCCGCGCCACGTGCCGATCGTCTCGTCATATTTCCCAATCTCCTGCCATGGCAGGTGCCGTCGAGACTGCGAAATGGGTGCGCTGGTCGACTTCGCGCTCGAAGATGTCGAAACCCTGTTCTCGCAGGTGCATGGATTCAATAATGTCGGCAATCATGGTGCGTCCTTATGAATGATCCTGGAAAGACGTGACGGAGAACACCTCCGGCACGCCGCCGCAATCCGGCGCCTTATGCGGCTGCATGGACGATGTGGAAGCCTGCAACATCGTCCACATGGTCCTGGAGTGCGACGATGCGATTGCATAATGTGCGAAGGGAGCAGGGACGCAGCTCGTGTCCGGTCGGCTGCCAGTCGTTGAGATCCTCGATCTCGGACCGCATGGCGGAGTATGCCGCAAAGATGCCGAGCGGTCCTTCGACGTGCATCTTCGCGTACTTCTTCTGAAGCGCGACGCTGGACGCGGAGAAGCAATGCTCGTCGGCTTCGAGGTCGAGAGCTTCGATGATCTCCTCGACATCGACGACGCCGTACTCCTCGTCGAGTTCGGACAGGTAGGTGCGGGGCAGGATGGATTCGATCAGGTCGCGCATGACTCACTCCTTGTGCTGCGGCGAAACTTTCGGATTCGGCAGGACGACAAGCGGCCGGATCGGCGTCGCGAAGAGCGCACGGATCCTCGGCCTGCGATGCAGTCCGGTAGGCTTGCTGGGAGGATTGGCCGCGTTACGGCCGCACGGACGTCAGCCTATCGGCTTCGAGACGGATCCGAGCGAGACGGGCGCGGCAGGGGCGGTCCTCGGACCGCAGGGGAGCAGCATAATCACAGGCATCTCCGGAAGGAACCGCCGGGCCTCATGGCACGACGGACAGGACGAACGAGACGACGACGAATGTTGCGTCAGGCTATCTGTGGGAGTTCCGCGTTGTTCCGGGAAACGTTGTGAGCGAAAGCCGTGAAGGCTGTAATCTCGTAACCAGACATTTCGAACCCTCATTCCAAAATCGGTGGAAAGAACTTCGGGACGGCCGAACCCTCATCGCGGGCACGGCGCAGCTCTGTCGACGCCTACGCGGCAAAGCGGGCGAGTGGCCCGGCTATTATCGACATGACTGCAGTCATGGCATGCTCCTCAAGGCCGATCCGTCGACATGGCGGACCTTACGGCCGGGCCGGACCATAATGCGACAATGCACGTATTGCAAGAGTATTTTACAATGACCTGCAGGCTGGCTCCGTTTTGATCCGTTTCCAGTCGCGACGCCCTTTCAGTGGGTTACGACCCTCTATGCTTACCGAACTGTCAACTTCTCTCGAATCCTGTCCCCTTTTGGGATCAGGGCAAGCCGCCGAAGGATTCAACTAAAGAGGGCAAGGATTCGCGTCTATAAGGACAAGCGGGAGGCGTCATGGGAATCGGTGTCTGCCGCTTCGCCGCAGGACGGGTCTACGACTTCAACATGCCATGGCGACTTGATGATCGTCTTCCAGATCGCGTTTTCGGTGAGCAGCTTGATGGCGGATATCCCTTCCGCCGCCGGAAGCTGCATCAGGCCGAACTGGTCGAGCGACTTTCCGAACGTTCGTACGATCTGCGACGCGGCCCAATCGGGATCCTCGACGTGCCACGCGGCCAGGACTCCGTGGCACGCTCCGGGAGACCGGTGGTCAAGCACGGACACGACTTCGACGGGCGTGCCGTGTACGGCGCCGACGAGCAACAGGTCCGGCGTTTCGTGCGACCACAGGACATGGCACCAGCCGTCGCGGGTGTCGACCGGCCGCGGGTCCTCGGCGGAGGTCGTCTCGCGGAAGTACTGTAACATGTCCGGCAGGGCGAGATCTTCCAGCAGGTCAAGAATTCGCCCGGCCTCGCTCGACCGTGGGGCATGCTCCTTCAAGGTGCGAAGATGTTCGAAGATTTCGTGCGCGAGAGCGCGCGAAGGCTGACCGAGATGGTTCGAGAGGGTAAACCAGTCACGCGAACTCTCCCCGGCGACCGATTTGAATGTGCCTTCGAGAACAAGGGCTGAATACCGCCAGTCGCTCGGCTTGACGCCAGGCGTAGCGTCGATGAAGCCGAGCATGTTCTTCGCGCTGCGACGACGCTTCCCAAGATCTGTCGCAAGTTGGGGATAAACTCCCCACCCGTATGTGTAGGGATAGTTGTTAGGCGCGTTCATGAACCTGATCGACATGGGACCTCCGGGTCAGCGTATGCCCCAACGTCTCTTCGCACGGCGCAAGGCACAACACGGGTCGGGCCCTGACCCCTCGCGGGACTATGGCCGCCTGCCGGGAACAGGCCATTTCGACTGGATCACGTCGTCGTTCGCGGCCTCGCCGACATACCAGCCGACGGGTGGCTCCACATGCCAGACGTCCGCGCGGGGATCGTAGACGCCGGGGAGCGGAAAGTGCTGGTGGATCAAGCAGAAGTCGGCGGGGTTGAGCGTGGCGATCGGAAGCTGGTGGGCGATGGAGAGGGCCGCCAGCATGGTGTCGCAGCCTAGGTTGACTCGGTCCTGTTTGATCGTCCTGCCATACCTGTCCTTCTTCTCCGGAGTGAAGAAGAAGTGCTTGAGGGGAGGGTGGGCGGCCATCGCCCCGAGAACGCGGGCCGCGGCGACGTCCATTTCAGGCTGAACCATGCGGCTGGCGAGAAACTCCTCGAACCAGGCGAGCAGTTCTAGCGCCTTCTTTGGATTGTGCCTCTGCACGTTTCGGATGCCATATTCAGTCTCGTAGATGGTGATCCACGAGACGGCGAGCGATCCGCGAGGTAGCTCCCCCAGCCACTCCCATATCCATTCCGGAGGCTCGGGAAGATAGGCTACGCTGATTATGTTGGTATCAACCAGGATCTGCGCCACCGGCTCGTCGCTTCCGTTGTGGGTCCCAAACAAACGGAGGTATGCTAACCGTCTGGCGCCTGCTAAAATCTTACCGTTCGAGTCTTTGTGAGTGGCGAATGGGTAAGAGTGTGATCTGGACGGTGGAAGAGGCCGAAAGGAATCTTGCGCAGGTACTGGAGCAGGCCAGAACCAGCGGGCCGCAGCGGATACGCTCCGAGACGGGGATTTTTGTGCTGAAGATCCAAGACGACTTCAGCAAGCCTGATGCCGCTGAATCGCTTCTGAAGCTTCGTCCTAAGGCATAGATTTCGGCCTTTTCGATAAGGATTCGTTCACCATGCGGATACTTAAACATACGCGTGCGGTTAGGTTTCAGCGACGAGTTCATCGAACAGGCTCATTTGCCGGTCGTCGAGTTCCTCGACGAAGCGGCCCCGCCATGAGCGCAAGCTGATTGAACGCTTCTTCTCCTAGCTGAAGCACTTCCGCCGCATCGCCACCCACAACGACAAGCTCGCACCAACTTCCTCGCCACATGGTGAACGTTGCTGCTCGTCGGCTCCGGCGAGGTCGAGCATCGCCGATCTTATGGCCGACGCTGGACTGTCCCACTGCGGCTTCTACAGCCACTTCGAACCCGCGACGCACCGCCTCAGCAGGGGGCAGCTTCCCGAGATCCAAAGTCGCGGCGTGAGCGGTCGAGAGGCAAGCTGCTAGAGATCGTAGGTGGACAAGTGGTTGCGTTGAAGGGCCGGGAGTTGGATCGCGGCGGAGTAGGCGCCCGTCTCATTCGTCTCTCTTGTTCGGCGATCCTGCCCGCTTAACGCTGACTACCGCGCAATAGCCGATAAACTGATAGGTGACTGGATCATCTATCGGGAGAAGCGAGGTTGTGGCCGCATCCGGCGTATATGGCGCGGCATCGGGAGAGGTTCAGCTCGGTGTAAAAGCACCGAAGTCGCGATCAAGGGATGATCAAACTCATCGAAATGGGAAAATGGCAGGATCTCGCGGGCCGAACTCGAATTCGATCCAATCGTCGTCCTCTTCATCGCTGCTGGGAATCACAGAGACGCTGCTCGGCCGGAAGCCCTTCTTGAGGGGAGGCCCTGTCGGATCGCGCTCCCTGTCGAAGAAAGAAAGCTGTAGGCTCAGACGGGATGCAAAAGGTATTCGCCGGGACCCGATCGGTTCCCGTAGAGACGGTGCGGCAGGTCGCCGGGTGAGGCGGCTACCCACTTCGTGTAGGTTGTAACGTTCCCTTAAGTTGTTATGATCAGAAGTAGAGAATCCGAGGGCCATTTGGGATTGGGGACTTGCATGCTGCCGGGGGAGGACCTGAGTGCCGTTTGGTGGCGACGGATCTCGACTTCATCAGCCCCGACGCCATTCGAAACGATCCGTACTATAGGAATGGCTTCGTCCATACGGGCTGAAATGGTTCGCGGGGGGTGCACGTGGCAGGCGGGCAGGACGTATGGGCGCTCTCCATCCAGCGCTCCGAAGCACGGGGGCCGTTCGAAGAGGAGGAGATAGGACGCCTCCCGGCGATGTCGCGAAGGATCGCCTCCGCGGTCGCGGTGGGCAGCGCGCTCGGGTTCGCGAGGGCCGAAGCGGCGCTCGCGGCGTTCGACATTTCCAACAAGGCCGTCGTGATCCTGAACCGGCAGGGCGAGGCGGTGCTGCTGAACCGGGCGGCCGAACGCCTTCTCTGCGATGATCTTCATATATGCAGAAAGCATCTGACCTGTCGCGACGCCACCGCGAAACGGACGCTCGAGGCCGCCATTCACGCCGTCTGCACGTCGGAACCGGGCGGCGATCTCCTACATCCGATCAGGATCGCGCGCCAGAACGGTGCGCCGATCATCGCCTTCGTCACTCCGGCGAGGGGCGTCGCGCTCGACGTCCTCTCTCCCTGTCAGGCGTTCGTGATCCTGGTCGACCCCATGAAGCGGAGAATTCCGCCGCCGGAAGTGCTTCAGAAGCTTTTTCCACTTACGCCGACCGAGGCCAAGCTCGCCCACCGTCTCGCCGCGGGGCACAAGCTGCACGACCTCGCTGCGAAGAGCGGCTTTTCGTACGAGACGGGCCGCAACCATCTGAAGAACATCTTCGCGAAGTTGGGCGTCAACTGCCAGTCCGACCTGATCGCGGCTTTGGTCAGCATCGCCGCGCCGCTTGACATCTTCTGAGCGGAGGCGCGGAAGACCGCGTCATCCATTAGAAGTTGTTCGCCCCCTCCCAATTGGGTCATGCGCGCCTCTCTCGCGGGGAATATACAGCGAAGTCCGTATCCGGGGATCAAAGCCAAGGGGTGGGACGTGCCATGCCGACCGTAAATCGCGAGTTTACCGTTCTGGAAGGCGAGGCGGCAGCCTTAGCTATCGCAGATGAAGATGTTGAGTCATACACGTACACTGTCCGCAGCAGGGATGGCACCGCACAATTGATAGGACCCGACGGCGAATCCGACTACAGCCTCATCCAGCAGTCAGGGGGTGGCGGCGGTCCGTTTTCCTTTTCCATTCCCACCGCCGACGACGATATATACGAGGGGAAGACCGCCGAGACGTTCTTTCTCGATTATACGGCGAGCATCACAACGCTTGAGGGCGAGGATCCACCTACGCCTGTCGTGACGCCGTTTTCGGGGGTGATAACCGTCAACATCGACGATTCCGCCGACACTCCGAAGCTGGAGATTCACGAACTGACGGTGAAGGAAGACGAGAAGGGCCCTGTCATCCTGAGCATAACGGCGGATCATCCCGCCGCCTTCGACTACACCATCCATGTCACGGTCGGCGGCGACGGGGATGTCGAGCCGACTGCGTACGACGTCGTCATGCACGCCATGGATCAGATCGCCACCGTCCAAATCGGCCTAGTGGACGACTATGTCCGTGAAGTTTCGGGGCCGAAGAGCACCGAAAACTTCGAAAACGTCACCGTGACGGCGACTAGCGAATTCGACACACAAACAGCGGAAATCAAGATCGTTAACGACGACGGACCCGTACTAACCATCGCGCCAGTATCTGGTGCCGCGATCGTCGTTTACGAAGGATATCAGACCGGGCAGGCCATAATCACACTCTCAGAGGCGGTGCCATATGACATTCTGGTCAAATTCGCTCCCGTCGACCCGCTTGGATCTTCCGAGATAGATCCAATTCCCGTCATCATCCCCGCAGGGAGCACCAAGGCTACCGTCGACGTGGTCGTCGCGATCGAGGACAATATCCACGAACTCACGGAAAAGGTTGTGCTGAACGCGACCGCCGTCGCTCTCTCCGGCGACGAGAAAATCTATTTTAACACGTCGGGGGGGACATCCGCCAATATCGACGTCCATGTCAGAGACGCGGTTCTGCGGTACCTCGACCACAAGGGGGACTTCACTGAGGCCGTTGCGATCGCAAATAAGGTGCAATCTGCGAAGAAGCTGGTAGCAGACGGATTGAAACTGTTCGCCCAGAACGCGGACGATCTCGCGCTTATCAACACATTCAAGACTGCGGCGAGCACAATTTCGACTGCCATGAGCGCGGTCGCGATCACCGCGACCTTCGCTCAAGAGCGCAGCGCTGCGCACGGGGCTCCCAACGAAGCCGAACTGACCCGGTTCGCAGCGATCCATGCGACGGTCGATTTCTTTGATCTGGCGGTAAAGACGGCCTTTACGTCAGGTTCAGCGGCCTTTGTTGCCGGCGTCATCGAGGGCCTTGCCCTGACGTCGGTTGCAGCGCCCATTCTGATCGCGGTGGGCGCCGGCCTGGCGACGAAGTTCACCTACGACATGCTTTCGCCCTACGTTAAGGACATTGTCGCCGACGTGCTGATCAGGAGCTACGACGGCATTCCCCTTCCACCGCAATCCGTGATCGATAGCCAGGACGGCGGCCATACGTTCGCAGGCGACACCGGTGACAATCTTTTTCTAGTGTCGGACACAAACGCCGCGATCTTCGAATCCGCAAGCGGCGGGTTCGATGCCGTAATAGCATCGTCGAACTTCAAACTCGCCGCGAATATCGAGGGTCTGATTTTGGCCGACGACGCCAGAGTGGCGATTGGAAACGAACTCGACAACTTCATAACCGGCAACGGAACCGACAATCTCATTGATGGCGGGGCAGGGAGGGACATCTTGTCGGGTGGCGCGGGCGTTGATTCCTTCAAGGGCGCCGCCGCCGATCTGAATGGCGACCGGATCTCCGACTACGAGCACGGCGAGAAAATCCTCATCGCAGGCGGTCCGACCGCGATAGGCGCATACCGTATCGAACATACGACCACAGACACGCTCATCCAGATCGACGCCGACGGCGACGGTGTCTTCGAGAGCACGATCACGCTCTCGGGCGTTGTCACCGGGGCGCTGTCGGTGAAGCCCGAGAGCGATCCAGGCGTCACGAACGACGACACCGGCATGGTCTATGCCAGCCTTTCGATCGAGCAGGTCGGCATCGTCCTCGTTGGCACGGACGCACCTGAAACGCTCAATGGGACGGGCGGCGACGACGAGATCTCCGGGATGGCCGCCGCCGACGTCATCCTGGCCGGCGATGGAAACGACATCCTGCTCGGAGGCGCGGACAACGACGTCCTGGAAGGCGGTTCTGGAGACGACACGGCGGTCTACAGCGGACGGCAACAGGACTATCTCGTCACCTTGAACGGCGATGGCAGCATGACGGTCTCGGACCTGCGCGCCGGCGGTTCTGACGGCGTCGACACGCTCCGGGAGGTCGAACATCTGCAGTTCGTCGACTTTTCTGCCACGGCGTCGGCTGGAACCGCCGGTAACGACGTCTTGCAGGCAGACGCCGGATCCAGCATCCTCCTCGGCCGCGAAGGCGACGACAATCTGTCATACCAGACGGGCGACCATTTCACGCCGGTCTATGTCTCCATGGCCGGTGGCGAGGGTTCGGACGTTCTCAGCGTTGGCGGCGTGTCGGCTGGCTCCATCACCAGCCTCGAGGGTGGCGTCGGCGACGACACTCTCTCCTTCAAAGGGTCGGGGGCCGTCGCCCTCGACGGGGGCGACGGCAACGACACGATAGTCGCGACCGGCTACTTCCCCGACGAGAACAGCTACGGCACTCCCGTCACGACGATAAAGGGCGGAGACGGCAACGATAGCATCACCCTGCAGTGGGTCTACGGAGGCGGCGTCGATGCGGGGCCCGGTGACGACACCGTGAGGCTGGTCGGCACCCAGGATTCCCTCCCGGTCACGCTTGGCATCGGCCGCGATACGCTGCAGCTCAACGAGACGACGTCGCACGCCACGGTCACAGACTTCGTCGCAGGGGCCGGCGGCGACGTCGTCGACGTCAGGGCGCTTCTTGCGCCGCTGCAAATCGACGGCAATCCGTACATCGGCGGTTACGTCATGCTAGGGCAGGACGGGGGCGATGCCATTCTCTGGTTCGACCCGGATACCAGCTCGGGGTTGACGGGGGCCGTCGCCCTGGTCCGCTTCCAGAACACGAACATGGCCGACTTCACCGCCGACAACTTCAATCCGCCGTTCCCGCTCCGCGGAAGTGCCCCGACCGACATCCTCATCGACAATCATACGGTCAACGAGAACGCCGCCGGCGAAACAGTGGTCGGAACGCTTTCGGTATTGGACACGGACGTCGGCGACAGCCAGACCTTCGCCCTCGTCGACGACGACGGCGGCAGGTTCCATATCGTTAACGGCAACCAGATCGCGGTGACGGACGGGGCATCGATCGACTTCGAGGCGCAGGCCGTCCACGGCGTGACTGTCCGCGCGACCGACGGCGACGGACTTGCCTTCGACAAGGCCATCTCGATCGAGCTGGTCGACGTCAACGAGGCGCCTCGGATCGTTTCAAACGGCGGCGGAGGCCTCGCCTCGATTGCCGTTCCGGAGAACTCGACGTCGGTGACCACGGTCGTCGGCGCCGATCCTGATTCCGGGGCCACGCTGAGCTATTCGATCACAGACGGGGCGGACGCGGCGCTGTTTCAGATCGACGCCGCGACGGGCGCTCTCAGCTTCAAGGCTGCTGCGGATCATGAGAACCCCGGCGACGCCGATCATGACAACGTCTACGACGTGACGGTAGCGGCATCCGACGGTTTACTGTCCACCACGCAGGTACTTTCGATCACCGTCCAAAACCTCGACGACAACGCCCCCGTCTTCACCTCGAGCACGAAGGCGACGGTGGCGGAACACACGGCCGGCACGATCTACTTCGCGCAGGCTTCCGACGCCGACCATCTGGCACCGCTCGTCTATTCTCTGGGCGGCATCGACGCCGGTCTTTTCGCCATCGATGCAGGCACGGGAGCCTTGAGCTTCAAGGCCCCGCCGATTTTCGCCACACCCGCGGACGCCGATGGCGACAACGTCTACGACCTCCTGGTCACGGCCTCCGACGGAATCCATTCGACCGACCGCGCGGTGGCGGTCAAGGTCACCGACGCGAGCCAGCCCCGCGACATGGTCATCGACGCCACAACGGCGGCGCCGGGCGCGTTCGGCACGGCCTGGGGACTGCCGCTGCAATACAACGGCCAGTACGGGGACGGCTGGATCACCTTCATCGGCGGCTATGGCGTGACGTTATCCGGCGACACCTCGATAAACACGGACGGAACCTTTTCAGTCGTGCTCGACGGCTCGTTCACGGTCTTCACGCTGGGCGACACGGGGCACACCGTGATCGGAACCGGCATCATGCCCGAGTTCAGCTACACGTCGTCGACTGCGGACGGCGACGCCGCTTCGCAGGACCAGGACGGGATCTGGCACCTGACCATCCACGGCAGCCCGCAGCCAACCTATCCGCCTCCTGGGCCGTTCGGCGATTTCGTCGCCAATCTCGACCATGTCATCTACAACGGCTCGGTGGGCAATGACATCTTCGACGCCACCATCCTTGAAGCCAACATGGTGATGCACGGCGGCGCCGGAGATGACGAACTGTGGGGTGCGGTTCATCGTGCAAACCAGGTGTACGGGGACGCAGGCAACGACATCGTCTACGGCATGGGCGACGGAGACTACGTGGACGGCGGCGCCGGAAACGACGAAGTCTCCGATGGCGACCAGTTCGGAGACGCGACGATCCATGACGGACCTCAGGTCAACTACAACCACGACACGCTCGTCGGCGGAGACGGCGACGACAACGTCCTGAGCTATGCGGGCGGAGATCTTCTGGATGGTGGCGCGGGCAACGACTATCTGCAGACGAGCCCGGACCTGGAATTCGACGACACGCTGATCGGCGGTACCGGAGACGACCGGATTAACGGCGGACTGGGCGTCGACACCGCGGAGTTCAGCGGCTCCCTGTCGCAGTACGACGTGGTCCAATCGAGCGACGGCTCATATCACGTCTCTGGCCCCGACGGGACCGACGTCGTCCTCAACGTCGAATACTTCCGCTTCGACGACGGCGTGTTCGCCGCCGCCGACACGCTGAACAAGCGGCCGTCCATAACGTCGGACGGCGGCGGCGACTCGACGGTGGTCTCCATCGACGAAAACACGACGGCCGTGACGACCGTGACCTCGGTCGATCCCGACGCCGTCCTGCCGCCGACCTATAGCCTCGCGGGCGGCGCCGACCAGGCGAGGTTCCAGGTCGACAGCGCCACCGGCGCGCTGTCATTCGTCACGGCCCCCGACTTCGAAACGCCTCAAGACCTGAACGCCGACGGCAGCTACGAGGTCGTCGTCCAAGTGACGGACAGCCGTGGCGGGATCGACACGCAGGCGATCAACGTGGTGGTTGGAAACGTCGACGACAACGCACCGGTCTTCACCTCTTCGACCGAGGCGACAGTCGCGGAAAACGGCGTCGGAATCGCATATGGCGCGCACGCCACCGACGCCGACGCGCTCGGAGCGCTGTCCTATGCGCTGGGCGGAACCGACAAGGACTTCTTCAACATCGACGCGGCGACCGGCGCAGTCAGTTTCAAGGCCGCTCCAGACTATGAGCAGCCGGGCGACAATGGAAGAGATAACGTATACGACGTCGTCGTCACGGCGTCGGACGGCGTTCACTCGACCGACCACGCCGTGGCGATCTCGGTGACGAACGCCGTCGATGTGGTCGGAAGCGTGATCAACGGAACAGACGGCTCGGAAACGCTGGTCGGAACTGCGGGCGACGACGAGATCTACGGGTTTGGCGGCAACGACGTCATCCGGGGCGGCGACGGCGACGACTACATCGTCGGCGGGGCGGGCAGCGACGCGATCGACGGCGAGGGCGACGTCGACACGGTCTCCTACGCCTTCGGCGGAGAAGGCGTCGGAGTTGGCGTGACCGTCAACCTCTCGGACGCGCAGCATGGATCGCAGGCCGCCCACACGGCGACCGACACGTTCGGCGACTCGGACACGCTGACGTCGATCGAGGAAGTCTTCGGCACGATGCAGAACGACGTCATCTTTGGCAGCACGGACGGCGGCTACAACGGCTTCTGGGGACTTAGCGGCAACGACACTCTCGTCGGCGGCGCGCACGACACATGGGCCTACTACCACCGCGACCAGGACTTCGGAGGAACGGCAGGGGTCGTCGTCAACCTCTCGGATGTCCTGCACGGCACGCAGGCCGCCCGTTCCGCGACGGACGGCTTCGGCGACACCGACACGCTCGACAACATCGACAAGGTCCGTGGCACCGTGCATGCCGACATCGTCTATGGCAACGGCACCAACAACCAGTTCCAGTTGCTTGATGGCAACGACTTCGTCGACGGCGGCAACGGAAATGACATGGTCGACTATTCCAGGGACAACCGCTCCGGCACGGCCGTGCACGGAGTCTTCGCGAACCTGTCGGGACAGGCGCAGGCGTCGTTCCTCGGCACCGTCGCGGCTGGTAACGCCATCGGTCTTTTCGGCGACATAGACTCCCTCGTCAGCATCGAGGAGGTGATGGGTTCGGAGTTCGCCGACGTCATGGTCGCCGTGAACGATCCGGAGAAGTATCAGGGCTTCTGGGGGCTGGCCGGAAACGACACGATCGGCGGCGGCGGCAAGAACACCTGGGTCTACTACTTCGACGACGCGAGGTTTGGCGGTGGTGGCGGGGTCGTCGTCAACCTGTCTGACGTCTCGCAAGGCGGTCAGGCGGCCCATACCGCGACCGACGGCTTCGGATCGACGGACACCCTCGTCAACGTCGGAAGCGTGATGGGGACGGCGCAGGCCGACGTCTTCTACGGAGACCAGAACAAGAACCAGTTCGAGCTCAACCGAGGCGACGACTTCGTCGACGGCGGCGCAGGCGAAGACTTGGTCAACTACAGCACGGACAACGACGGCAGCGCCACCCACGGCGTCTTCATCAACCTGTCGGACTTCACGACGACCTCGCAGCTCGGCACGGTCGGCCCTCACAGCGCCATCGGATTATACGGAGACGTCGACACGCTGCTCAACATCGAGGAGGCGATTGGCTCCGAATTCGACGACGTGCTCGTCGCCGCCGCCGATCCCGACAAGTACCAGGGCTTCTGGGGGCTCGCCGGCAACGACGAGATCCGAGGCGGAGGTGCCAACACCTGGGCCTACTATGACTTGGATGCGTCGTTCGGTGGCACGAACGGCGTCGTCGTCAATCTGTCGAGCTTGCAGCAGGGCGGCCAGGCCGCCAACTCCGCCACCGACGGTTTCGGTGACACGGACCAACTGCTTAACGTGGGCAGCGTGAAGGCCACCGCCCTCGACGACGTGATCTACGGCAATGCGAACGCCAACCAGTTCGAACTCGGGGCCGGGAACGACTTCGTGGACGGCGGCGCGGGCGTCGACACGGTCAACTACAGCTTCGACGACGACGGCAGCGCCACGCACGGTGCGTTGGTCAACCTGTCCGGACAGGCCTTCACGACGCCGCTCGGAACAGTCGGCCCGCGCAGCGCCATCGGGCTATATGGAGACGTCGACACGCTGCTCAACATCGAGAACGCCATCGGTTCCGACTTTGCCGACCGACTTATCGGCAACGGACAGGACAATTTTCTTGACGGCGGCGCAGGCGACGACACGCTTCTCGGTGGCGACGGCGCCGACACCCTCGTCGGAGGGCGCGGCAGCGACACGATGGACGGCGGAAATGGCATCGATACGGTCGACTACAGCCGCGACGCAGAGGACGGTGCGACGCAAGGCATCGTGGTGAACCTGCTCGGCAACGCTGCCGCACCGGCGCTTGGGCTCGGAGCTGACAGGGCACGCGATTCCTTCGGCGACATCGACGTCGTCACAAACATCCGTAACGTCGTCGGCACCCAGTTCGCGGACGTCATCTATGGGGGCAATCACGCCAACACGCTGTCGGCCGGGGCTGGGGACGACATCCTGCTCGGCGGCGGAGACAACGACTTCCTCGAGGGCGGAGACGGCACCGACACCGCGATCTACGAAGGGAACCGTGCAGACTACCAGGTCACGGTCAACGCCGATGACAGCGTAACGGTCGCCGACCTGCGCGTTGGAGCGCCGGATGGCGCCGACACCCTGACCGACATCGAGTTACTGAAGTTCGCGGACCGCACGGTCGGACCTGCGGAGAATTCGTCGCCTGTCATCGATGGCGGGACTACGGCTTCCATCGCCGTCGACGAGAACATTGCCACTGTCACAAGGGCCACTGCGAGCGACCCGGACCGCGACAGCCTTGTCTACTCGATCTCAGGCGGCGACGACGCAGCGAAGTTCCAAATCGATACCGCGACGGGAGACCTGCGGTTCCTTGCCGCTCCGGATTACGAAGCCCCCGCGGACGCGGATGGCGACAATGTCTACAGGGTCGTCGTTCAGGTCTCGGACGGGCGAGGCGGCGTCGGCACACAGGCGATCGAGATCACCGTCGGAAACACGAATGACACGGCTCCTGTGTTCACCTCTGCCACGGCGGTCAGCGTCGCAGAGAACACCTCTGGAAGCGTCTATACCGCACAGGCGACGGACGGAGACAACCTCGGTGCTCTCGTCTACTCGATGGGCGGCACAGACGCGGCGCTCTTCAACATCGATGCGGCGACCGGAGCGGTCAGCTTCAAGACGGCCCCCAACTTCGAGTCTCCATTGGATACGGGTGCTGACAACATCTACGACCTCCAGGTGACGGCATCCGACGGAGTGCAGGTCAGCAGTCGGTCCGTCGCGATTGCGGTGACGGACGTCAGCGAATCCGCGCCGCCGTCGGCACCAGCCGGCCTTGACCTAGCTGAGAGCGATGACAGCGGGAATTCAAATGACAACATCACGAACATAGCCCAAAATCTAACTGTCAGCGGCCTTCACCAGCCCGGTGCAACGGTCACACTTTTCGACGACACCGATAACGACGGACAGTTGGATCAATCCGAGACCAGCGTGACAAGCTCGTTCGCAAACGCCGCATTTTCGCTCGACATCAGTTTGTCTGAGGGGGCTCACCACCTAAGGGCGGTCCAGATCGACGGGCAGGGCCAAGTCAGCGACAGTTCCGACGCATTAGAAGTCACCGTCGACACCACCGCGCCCACGGCGACGTACTTGATCCTCAAGGACGTCGGCGGTAACACCGGCGGCGGCGTAACGATCAACGACAATACGCTTCGCGTTGCGGGCATCACGCAAGCGGGAGTCCGGGTGGAAGCTTTTGCCGTTCCCTCCGCCGGCGCCGTGATCGCTCTTGGAAGTGTCTTGGCCGACGCCGGGGGTTCCTTCAGCATACCCACGCCGATCCTGCCCGACGGGACCTATTCGTTCAAGGTGACGGCGATCGACGTCGCCGGCAATGCGCTGACACAGACCGGGCCGTTTGGAGTCACGATCGTCGCGCCGGTGTATTCGATCTCGGGAACGCCGTCGATCGCGGAGGGTGGAGACCTTGTCTTCACGATTTCGCGGACCGCTTCCACCACCAACGAGGCCGTGAACTACAGCCTGGGTGGGACGTCGACGCCCGGCGCAGACTTTGGCGCGGTCACCGGTAGCATCAGTTTTGCGGTCGGGGAGAGCTCGAAGACCCTGACGATCTCGACCGCGGCCGACACGTTGATCGAGGGATCTGAGTCAGTCGTCGTGTCGCTGGCGTCGACGAGCAACGGCGGTAGCATCAACCCCACCGAATCGACGGCGACGGGAACGATTGTCGACGTAGCGCCGGTCGGAGTCGAGATCTTCGGGACCGAAGGAGCGGACACCATAACTCCAGCTCAGACCGTACCCGGACAACCACTCCCCACGGGTCTGGGCGACGTGATTCACGGTCTCGGCGGAAACGACCTCATAAACGGGGGAACCGGGTCCGATACGATATTCGGCGACGAGGGAAACGACACTCTGCTAGGAAATTCTGGCAACGACACCATTCTTGGCGGATCGGGCGATGACACTCTGGCGGGTCAGTACGACATGGACGTCCTGAGCGGAGGATCCGGCCGGGATGCGTTTTCCTTTGCAACGACAGACATCAACGGCGACACGATAACCGATTACGAGAACGGCGAGAAGATATACGTCTATGGCGGCCCTGGGACGCTTTCCAGCTACCGACTGACCTTCGACGGAACGAATTCCCACCTCGGAATAGATACCAATGGCGACGGGACGACGGACGTCTCGCTCAACATCGCGGGGCAAACGACCGGTCATCTGTATCTCAGCCAGGAGATCGTCGGCGGCAGCCCCTATCAGGTGCTGCAGATCAACTATCCCAAGCTCGACCTTAACGGCGCCGCCACAGGCACCGGGTCGACAGCCACCTTTGTCGAAAATTCCGCGCCCGTGGCGATGGCCCCGAACGCGACCGTCTTCGACACTCCGGCTGAAAACTTCGCAGGCGGCTCGCTTCGGATCGCCAATACGTTTTCAGCCGGAACCGACCAGCTATCGATCGGGAACATAGGGACTGGAATCGGGCAGATCAGCCTTAGCGGGTCTTCGGTGCTCTACCAGGGCGTGACGATCGGTTCGTTCTCTGGCGGCGCCGGCGGCGTCGATCTGGTCATCAACTTCACGAATGCGAACGCGAACCTCCAGGCGGTCCAGGCCTTGGTGAAGGACATCTATTTTTCAAACCCATTGGACAATTTCTCGACAATCAGCCGGACGTTTACATACGTTCTGACCGACGCGTTCGGAGACCAGAGTTCGGCCGCCGTCACCGTCGACATGGTCGGAGTGAATGATCCCCCGGTGCTGACGCTGCCTTCGAGCCTGGCATATACCGAAAACCAGGGTGCCGTGTTCGTCGCGCCTGGCGCGACCGTCAGCGACCTGGATGCGGTCTGGTTTAGCGGGGGCGCTCTTGACGTCGCATTTTCCTCGGGTGGGTTTTCAGGTGACCAGCTCACTCTCGCCAATATCGGAACTGGCGCAGGACAGATCGGCATTTCAGGGAACACCGTCACCTACCAGGGAGCGGTATTGGGCACGGCAAGTGGCGGACAAGACGGAAGCTCCCTTCATATCAGCCTTGCGACTACTACCGTGCCGACTTTTGACGCGGTGCAAGCCCTTCTGCGCGACGTCCAGTTCCACAGCACCTCCGAAGATCCTGCCGCAGGTCCGCGGACTCTAACATTCACACTGAAGGATGGCGGGTTCGCGAACAATGGCGGAAGCGATACCGGTTCCGCGGCCGTCGCGGTCGCTATCGCGGCGCTCAACGACGCTCCGAACCTTACCCCGGACACGCCGGCGCCTCTCACCTACACCGGAGCGGCGGTAGGCTTGCTTTCAACCGCACACGTCGTCGACCCTGACAATCCAGCCAATTTCGGCGGGGGGCAGATCACGATCGCACTGGCCGGCGGAGATCCAGGCGACCGCTTCAGCATCATGAACAACCTCCCGACCGGTAACGTGCAAGTCGGCGTCGTCAACGGCGTTTTGCATTTCACGGTCGACGGCGTGGACGCCGGTATAGTCTCTGGGCTTGGCACCACCAACATGGCGTTCTCGCTCAACGCCAATGCGACGGCGTCGGTGGTCGACGCGCTTCTCAAATCGCTGATTATGGACAACGTCAATCAATCGATCACGGCCGCGCCGCGGTCGGCAACTATCACCTTCAGCGACGGGGGCAACACAGGCTCCGGAGGCCCCCTGACCGACAGCGTCTCGATCCAGTTCCTGCCTGTTGCGACGAACCACGCGCCCGTCATCACCTCCAATGGTGGGGCCGACAGCGCTTCGATCAATCTTGCAGAAAACACGCTGGCCATCGCGACGATCGCCGCCACTGACCCGGACAGCGGCCAGACCCTGATCTATGCGATCGCCGGCGGCGACGACGCGGCCAGGTTTACGATCGACGCGGCGACCGGCGCCCTCTCGTTCGTCTCCGCGCCGAACTACGAGGTTCCGGCCGATGCCGACGGCAACAATATCTACGCCGTCGTCGTCTCCGTCTCGGACGGCTTCCTGATCGACAGCCAGTCTATTGCAGTGAGGGTAACCAACGCCAACGACAACGCACCAGTCTTCGCCTCTGGCACGACGGCCGCCTTCGCGGAGAACGGCACGGGCGCGGCCTATGACGCGGATGCCACCGACGCGGACAATCTTTTGGCGATAACCTACTCGGTGGGCGGGGCCGACGCAGGGCGGTTCAACATCGACAGCGCGACCGGGATCGTGACGTTCAAGACCGCACCTGATTTCGAAACGCCGGGAGATGCGGGTGGAAACAACGTCTACGACATCGTGGTCACCGCTAGCGATGGAACGCTCTCTGCCAACCGCGCCGTGGCAATCACTGTCACCGACGTCGCCGAAGGAACCACCATCACGGGAACGCCGGGCAACAACACCCTCAATGGAACGTCTGGCGACGACGTGATCAACGGTCTCGCCGGCAACGACACACTGAACGGGCTGGCGGGCAACGACCGGCTGATCGGCGGAACCGGCACCGACGTCCTCGACGGCGGAACCGGGGCCGACGTGATGCAGGGCGGGGCAGGCGCAGACACCTACGTCGTCGACAACGCCGGCGACGTCGTCGACGAGGGCGCTGCAGGATCTGGCGGCACCGACCTCGTGCAGTCGTCGATCAACTTCAGCCTCGTCGCGTCCGCAGTGCTACTTGGCGACGTCGAAAACCTCACGCTGACGGGCGGGCAGGGCGTCAACGGCACCGGCAACGCGCTGGCCAACGTCATCACCGGGAATTCCGGGGACAACATCCTCGAGGGACTGGCCGGCAACGACACGCTGGTTGGCAACGGCGGCGACGACCAGCTCTTTGGCGGAACTGGCAACGACACGATGCGGGGTGGCGCCGGGAACGACGTCTACTACGTCGACAGCACGGACGACCGAGTGGACGAGCAAGGGGGGAGCGGAACGGACCAAGTGGTCTCTTCCGTCGGCTACAGCCTGTCGTCCGGCCGGGTCACGGGCACCGTCGAGAACCTCCTGCTGGCCGGGATCGCCACCATCGATGCGACGGGCAACACGCTCGACAACTTCCTGGGCGGCAACGCCGGCGACAACACCCTCGATGGCAGAGCCGGGGCCGACACCATGTCGGGCGGCGCCGGTAACGACACCTACATCGTTGACAACGTCAACGACGTGATCATCGAAGGCGTCGATGGCAGCGGCGGTATCGACATCGTCAGGGCGGCACTGACCTACACGCTGTCGAATTCGGTGACGCAGGGTGGGGTCGAAAACCTCGTGCTGACCGGGAGCGGAAACATCGATGGGACCGGCAACGACCTGGACAACTCGATCACCGGCAATAATGGCAACAACGTCCTTGGCGGCGGCGGCGGAAATGACATACTCGACGGTGGCCGCGGCAGCGATACGCTGCTTGGGGGCGCAGGCGACGACACGCTGAACGGAGGAGCGGGCGCGGACAGCCTCGACGGCGGCACGGGTTCCGACCTCATGTCGGGCGGCGACGGCAACGACCTCTACGTCGTAGACAATTCCGGCGATAGCGTCCGTGAGGCGGCAGGCGAGGGAACCGATACCGTGCAGACGGCGCTCGCTACCTTCACCCTTTCCGACAACGTCGAGAACTTGGTCTTCACCGGAACCGGCGGATTCAACGGCACGGGCAACGCCTCGAACAATACGATCACGGGCGGGGCCGGCGCCGACAACCTGAGCGGCGGAGGCGGCAACGACATGCTGTTCGGCGGAGCCGGAAACGACGTCCTCGTCGGCGGTGCGGGCGCGGACCAGTTTATGTTCAACACGGCGCTGATTGCGGCCGGGGTCGACTCCATCACCGACTTCATCACGCGCGCGGCGAATTCCGGGGTGCACGACCGGATCGTGTTGAGCAACGCGGCCGGCATGTTCACTGCGCTTGCCGACGGCACGCTGACCACAGCCGCGTTCGCGGTCGCCAACGGCGGCCAAGCGCAGGATGCCAGCGACCGGATCATCTACGACCCGACCAACGGCTGGCTGACCTACGACAGCAATGGCAACGCCGCGGGCGGAGACCGGATCCACTTCGCGACCCTGGACCCCGGTCAGGATCTTCGCGCGGCGGACTTCCTCGTCATCTGAACGAGAGGCGGGCGGGGGGCTCGTCCCGCCGCCCGCGAAATTGCTTCCCGCATTGGTGAGGAATAGCAGATGAGCCACCTGAAAGCTGCCAATGCCAATAGACGCCGGGCAACCCCCGGAAGCCAGCCGGCCCGCGACGCCCTTCGCGCCCGCATGCGCGACTTCCGGCTTATCGGGGTGTTCTCCGCCGCCATCAATCTGCTGACCCTGACCGGGTCCTTCTACATGTTGCAGGTCTACGACCGCGTTCTCGCCAGCCGCAGCGTCGAGACGCTAGTGGCCCTGTCACTGGTCGCCTTCGTCGCCTTCGCGCTGCAGGGCGCTTTGGATTCCATCCGCCTGAAGATGCTGAGCCGGGTCGGGGCGCAGTTCGACGAAGACCTCTCGAGCCTCTGCTTCAAGGCCTCAAACCTTCTCCCCCTGCGCGGCGGCGCAGCCGATCAGGCGGGCCAGCCGATCCGTGATCTCGACCAAGTGCGCGGCTTCCTCGGTGGTTCCGGACCCGCCGCGATCTTCGACCTTCCATTCATGCCGCTCTTCGTGGTCGGCTGCTTCATCCTCCATCCTTGGTTGGGTTGGCTCTCGGTCGCGGGGGCCGTCGTCATCGTCGGACTGGCGCTGACCACCGAGGCGCGGCTCCGCGATCCGGTCCGCCGTCTGGGCGGCACCGCCTCGAGCAGGCAGGTCCTGTCGGACAGCACGCGGCGCAACTGCGAGACCGTCGAGGCGATGGGAACACACGGCGCTCTCGACGCGAGGTGGCGCAGGCTCAATCGGGAACACGTTCACGTCACACTGAGGTCGAGCGACGTGAACGCCACGCTCGGCGCCTTCGCGAAGATCTTCCGAAGCATCCTTCAGTCGGCGATCCTTGGAACCGGGGCCTATCTCGTGATCAACCAGGAAGTCTCCGGCGGTGCGATGATCGCCGGCTCCATCATGACGGCGCGCGCGCTCGCGCCGATCGAGACGGCGCTCGCCAACTGGAAGGGGTTTGTCGCGGCGCGGGCCGCCTACAAACGGCTGAAGACGTCGCTCGCCATCGCGGTCGAGCGCGAGGTGGTGGAACTCAGGCCGCCGACGTCGAAGCTGAGCGTCGAGGGACTGGCGATCCTGCGCAGCGACGGCGATCCGATTCTGATCGGCGCGAATTTCGAGCTGAAGGCCGGGGACGCGCTCGGGGTCATCGGGCCGAGCGGCTGCGGCAAGTCATCGCTGGCACGGGCCATCGTCGGGGTTCTCGCTCCCGCCAAGGGCGTCGTGCGCCTCGACCGGGCCGCCCTTTCGCAGTGGGACAGGGAGAGGCTCGGCCGCCACATTGGATACCTGCCGCAGGACCTCGGAATGATCGACGGCACCGTGGCCGAGGTGATCTCGCGCTTCCAGGTCGAGGGGAACTCCGACCGGATCATCGACGCCGCGACGATGTCCGGCGCGCACGACCTCATCCTCGCCCTGCCGCAGGGTTACGACACGCGGGTCGGAGAGGGCGGCGTCCTGCTGTCCGGCGGCCAGCGTCAGCGCATCGGGCTAGCGCGGGCGCTCTATGGCAACCCGTTCCTGGTCGTTCTCGACGAGCCGAACTCGAACCTCGACGCAGTCGGTGACGCGGCCCTGACCGAGGCCATCGAAAGCGTCCGGAAACGCCGTGGCATAGCGATCGTCGTCACCCACAGGCCGTCGGGGCTCGCCGCGGTCAACAAGGTGGCGCTCCTTCAGGACGGTGAGGTGAAGCTCTTCGGACCAAGGGACGAGATGCTCGCCGCCTTGTCACGCCCCGCGGAGGCGACGCCGCTCAGAGCAGTCGGAGGTATGCAGGACAATGGATAGCGAAACCTGGAGATACGCGGACCACCGCTCGTCGTTGCGCCGATACGGCCTTTCGGGTCTGGCGCTCATCGCCGTCTTCGCCGGGTCGTTCGGCGCGTGGTCGGCGTTCGTCCCGCTTTCCGGCGCCGTCGTTGCGTCGGGACACTTCGAGGTCGACGGCAGCATAAAGAAGGTCCAGCACAAGAGTGGAGGCGTCGTCTCCGATATTCTCGTCCACGACGGGCAGCGCGTGTCGGAGGGCCAGGTGGTCATGCGCCTCGATCCGACAATGGTCCGTTCCGAACTTCAGATCGTCGTGCATCAGCTCGCCAACCTCCGCATGACTGCGGCGAGGCTTCGCGGCGAACGAGACGGACTGGAAGAGTTCCATCGTCCGGCACGCATCCTCCCGCCGGAGGAGGCCGTATTCGAGGACGAGCTCTTCAAGCGCGAGACGCGGATGATGGTGGCCCGCCGCGAGGCCCGTCACGGTCAGGAGGACGGACTGACGGAGCGCATCAACCAGCTCGAGAAGCAGATTGAGGGCCTGAATGTCCAGGCGCAGGCCAAGACGCGGCAGCGCGAGATCGCCGGCGGAGAACTGAAGAGCCTCCATAACCTGCTAGACCGGCAGCTCGTGCTCGTCGCCCAGGTAAACACGATGGAGCGGACGGCGACGGAGCTTGACGGCGACATAGGCGAGATACAGGCGACGACGGCTGAAGCCGGGGCGAAGATCGCCGAGACCAAGCTGCAGATCCTCAATATCAACCAGGTAGCGGTCGCCGACGCCGGCAAGGAGCTCGCCGACGTCGAGGCGAAGATCAGCGAGCTCGACGGCAGACGGATACAGGCCCTAGACGCGCTCGAACGCGTCGAGATCAAGGCGCCGCGGGACGGCTTCGTGCACGAGCTGTCGGTCCATACCGTTGGCGGCGTCATCGGGGCCGGCGAAGTGCTGATGATGGTCGTGCCGGAGCACGTGCCCCTGAAGGTCGAGGTGCGCATCAGTCCTCAGGATATCGATTCCATCCATTCGACCGACAGGGCCTTCGTGCGGATCGTCGGGCTGAACCATTCGACGACCCCCGACCTGCGGGCAGAAGTCTCGATGGTCGGCGCCGACCTCGCACAGGATCCGGCCACGCACGTGACCTACTACCCGGTCGAGCTGAAGCTCGAAACGGGAGAGGTCGAGGCGCTCGGCGGCGACGTCAGGCTCGTTCCCGGCATGCCCGCGGAAGTGTTCATCACCACCTCGAGTAGGACGTTCGCGGAGTATCTGTGGAGGCCGATCCGCGACCGGGTGTCGCGCGCAATCCGCGAGAAGTGATGGGCAAGGGTGTTGGTACTCTGGGAGGCGTCCGCCGCCTACGCGACGAGTTCGGCCTGCCGTCGTCTTTCCAATCGCTTCTCCTGCTTCCGGTGCCAGTCACGGAGCGGGCCGGTCCAAAAGAGAATGCATCTCTTGGTTACTTTTAAAGCTTTGCGTTGTACCTTCTGATTCTCATTTCATACCGACGAGACTTTGATGAGCGCCGAACCAGAGTGGACTGAACGGGTCGAAAAGCGTGGACTCGATCCTCTTGGAATGCAGAATGCCGGCGTCGCACTTTACCAATCACTTGTTCCGGGTATCAGTAACGTCACTTTGCGAATACGCTACTACGGGTACTACTGTTGGGTCAGTGACGCCTACGCGCGCAATAAAGCGTCCACCGACTTTTCCGAGTGGCGTTCATGGGTACGGCGAGCCGAAGCTCTTTTCGCACTCGTAGCTTCTTACCATGGAGGAGAGGGCGGCGTCGGCGGCGTGGAATGGGCCGACCGGAGACTTTCTCTGGAGGAGCCGGAGATAGACTTCGCGCAGGCAGCTTCAACCGATCCGAACGTGACCCGCTATCTCCGGCAGTCTCTCGGCGTGTTCGGCGGTGCCTACTACTCGCAGATGGTAGAGGTCGGACTGTTCGTCGAAGGGGACCATGGCATCCAGCGGGCGAGCAACAGTCTTGGAGTGGCCACAGCCGCAGCTTTTCGAGAGGCCGTTGGCGAAGAGGTCGAGGCCATTCTCATAGAGTGCATTCAATCCGCCAAGGTGACGCCTCAGCTCCTGGACGAGCTTTGGCCAATACTTCCGTCGCAAATCTCCGAAGGCTCCGGGGAACTGGCCATCTACGAGCAGCTTCTTCTCAATAGGGAAGGCTCCGATGCGACGGTCGGCGACCTGAGCCGGACAGCTTCCCTCAAGCTGGTTTTGAAGACGGCCAAGGCGTCCTCCAGTCGCCCTGACCCGATGTCTGTCAGGTGGCATCTGTTTTCGTCGAAGACGTTCGGCGACCATGATCTGGACCGTCAGCGCGTCCGCTGGGAGGCCTACCACTGTCACGACTTCATGCAGATCGCGGCTGCGGCCCTGCTGGAGTGGGCGCTAGCTCTAATTGGAGAACAGGACGCCGGACTCACACTTGCCGAAATACGCGGCGAGGTCTGGGAGCGGCTAGGTTCGGGCGAAGGCGTCGACGAAGAGTGGTCGACGTACCAACGGAGCATCGATCCAGACACGTTCGACTATCAGGAAGCGTGGTCAAGACTGAACGGACGACGTGGCACTCCGGAGGAGAAGGCCTGGGACGCAATTTCTGCAATCGCCGCGTTGTTCGAGCGTGTGGCGCGGGACGAGGACCTCGGCGAGGTCATGCGCCGCGAACTTCCCGGCGCAGGGAATGCCAGGTCGATCCTCACGGAGATGAAGTGGTTCGCAGATCACGCCGGCGAGCCCGTTCGCGACCTCATCGCGGCGTATGTCGTCGATCGAATTATTCTGCGGCATAGTTGGGTCGCAATGCAGAAGCTCCGTAGGCAGAAGGACTATACGTTCCTGTTCGAGGTGCGTGACGGACGCCTCCTGCGACGGAACGGCTACGCGCCGGTTGCGACCACTCCCAGACTGAACCCCGCCATCCAGTTCTTGGTCGACGTTGGACTTGTCGATGACGATGGACTTACGGAACGAGCGCGCGAGCTGCTCGGAGAAGAAGCATGAAGTATCTCGATCGAATGGCGCGCCGGAGCGGTGGACGCCCATATCATTCAGCCATCTCGACAACGTTTGCCGTCGAGTTCGCGGCTTTGGAAGAGGCCATGTTGCCACAGCTCATGGCGAGCGGTGCAACGAACATCCTCGTTATTGCCGACGAGCGAATGGTGTCCATGTCCCTATCCGACGGCTCCCGCCTTCCGTCGCGGTTGGGACGCGACTATGCCCTGGCTTCGCCACCGATCGCTGACGGTCTCTTTCATCCCAAGATCGTTCTACAGCTCGGGCGCAAGGGGGGACGGCTTTTCGTCGGCTCGGCCAACGTCACCGCTGCCGGTCTCGCGGGGAACGCCGAAGCCGTGATCGAGATCGAGTGTGGCGACGAGTCTAGCCCGGAAGGTGACATCGTTCGGGCCGCATGGTCCTATCTGCAAGCATTGGCGATGGACAGATCCCGGTCGGCGACAGACGCCATCGACTGGACCAAGGACAGAGCCCCCTGGCTGCGCGACAAGGGCGAAGCGAGCCCGGTGACGCTCGGAGACGGCACCGTGATGGCATTCCTGACAAATGGGGGTGCCGCGGGGATCGGTCAGCAGTTCCTCGACCTCGTCGGCGACGCGCCTGTGGAGGAGCTCGTCGTCGTCAGCCCGTATTGGGACGAGGAGCTGTCAGCTCTCAAGTTTCTTCAGCAGCGCCTTCACGCAGGGAACATTTCCATCTTGCTTGATGTCGAGAACGTCGGGTTCCCGATCGGGGCGGCGCGGCCGCCCGAGGTGGAATTCAGACAACTGCCGCGCAGACTGACCGGTCGCTTCGCCCATGCGAAAATCTTCATCGCATCGACCAAGGAGCATGACCACGTGCTTGTGGGAAGCGCGAACTGCACGGCGGCCGCGCTCGGAACCTTGGGGCAGTCAAAAAGCAATGCGGAGGCCTGCATCTATCGGAGGCTGCCGGCCGGTAGGGCGTCGGAAGCGCTTGGACTTGAGGAGAGCCTTGCGCAGGACCCGCTCGACCCTGAGGAACTGATCCCATCAGGTGAGACGCCTCCGATCCCTCTGGAGGAGTTGAAGTCTCGAAGACCCGGTTTCTTCGAGCTTGACGGCGATATACTGACCTGGACGGTTCCCCGCGGAATACCGGATCGCGGCTTCATAAGACTGCTGGATGGAGATCAGGATGTCATTGATTCCATAGCGTACGAAGTCGGTTCGCAGTCATCCAGCCTGACATTCCGCATCACGGGCGAGCGAAGGAGCGCGGTCAGCTTTGCGACGGTGGAGGCGGGACCTTTCATTTCCAACAGAGCGTATGTAACGCAGCGTTCGGTTCTCAAGAACCGGCGTCGCGAAATCGCGACCGGCTCCGTCGCGAAGGCGATCGAGATCTTCGATGCGAATTCCGACTTCGAGCTCTGGATGCATCAGGCCGCGGACGAGCTTGCGAGGGCTGACCTTACCGAAATCACCGACCAATCTTCTTCGACGCCTCGCGCCTCGAGTAGCGCCCGGACGGAGACGAGAGAGCAAGAGACGCGGTTCCTTAGCTACGAAGAGTTCATGAAGACACGCGTCCCGGACGAGCGATCTGAACATCGGCAGAACGCCTTGTCTGGAAAGCACTCCGACAGGATCCGGCAGTTCATGAATGACCTTGTCGGCCAGTCGAAGGTGCCGCTTGAAGAGGATGCGACCGAAGGCGACGATAGCTGGCTTGATCTCGGAGACGAGAACGAGGACGCCCATACGGAAGTCGGGACGCAGCGGGCCGAAGCCAACAACGGTAAGGATAAAGATGGATCCTGTCCGGAGATCCGGGTCGATGCCAGAGAGTTCGAAAAGATGGTCGCTCTTTATGTGGATCGGTTGGCCGCAGGGAAGGAGCCGCTGGGGGCGCCCGACGTACTGCGTGTTCGCTTTTGGCTGATGATGCTGCTTCACAAGGCTCGGACTGCGTATTTGCCGAACGGGCTGGAGGCCACGACCGAAGAACGCGGCTGGCCCCGGATGGCGTTCAGGGTCATCTCGTCCTTCTTCTGCGGCAAGCACCCTCCTGTGAGACGGCTGATGATCGCCCGCGAATATACCTCGATGCCGGAGGATTTCCTCGAATGCTGGGCGACCGTCCTCTGGACGTTGGACGCGATCGAGGCGGCGTTACCTCCTTCACCGAAGGCCGACAAGTTCTTGCCGTTCGTTCTCCGCGTACGAGCGGAAGTTACGAAGGTCCTTGGGTTGACTGCCGTCGAGCTCGGCAGCGACATCGTCCTCAATCTGCGGCAGGCAATGGACAGAACGCTCGGCGCGAAGTTGTCTGCCGATGTTGGTGTCTTGTCGCCGGCGCAGACTGCGATCATGACTAGAAAGAAAGCGGAAAGCGGTCATGACCCAGCCGAGCGTCGCAGAGATAGACATCTTCGGTCGGATCCTGCGATGTGACGCGGCATGGGAAGCCACCCAGGCGGCATCTGCTGCGAGCACAACGCTGCCATGGGGGGAAGGAGTTCGAGGCGTAGAACTTCCTTAAAATCCTTCAGTAGGTCGACGCGGAGCGCTCCATCGTGCGGTTCCCATGGTCGCCATCGACGAAACCGGCCGCACCGCTCCGAACCTACTTCAGGAAGTATAGTAGGGCAGGCGTGTCGTCGAGCTATAGGAGCATCCCTCATCAGTCCCAACGACGTGGCTGAGGCCTTCTCCGTAACCGCTGTTCCACCCCCACGTTGTCCTGTCTGCCCTGATCTGTGTGAAGCGGTCGACGAAGCTGTTCATGGATGAGACCCGTGCGCCGGTGCTCGATCCCGGTTCCCGCAAAACCAAGACCGGATACTTCTGGGCGCTGGCCCGTGACGACCGACCGTGGGGCGGAGGTGCTCCCCCGGTGTGGCTTTCACCTACGCTCCAAGCCGTGGCGGGCAGCATGCAGAACGGATACTGCAAGGGTTCACGGGCGTCCTACAGGTGGACGGCTACGCGGGATATAACCGGCTGATCGCACCGGATCGTGTCGGTCCCGACCTATTGCTGGGCGCACGCGCGGCGCAAGCTTGTCGAGATCACCCGCAACGGCTAGGCACCGATTACAGTCGAAGGCGTGAAGCGGATCGGCGAACTCTATCGCATCGAAGACGAGCTGCGTGGTCTCAATCCAGAAGCCCGGTGGGCCGGAAGGGAGAAACGATCAGCACCGTTGATCGCCGACATGGTTCAGAACACCCAGGTCAACTCAATCCGCCCGCAAAGCAAAAGCTGTCGGCCAGACATAGTCGCAGGCGGTGATCGTATCTACTTCGTCGCCCAGTTCGTCCGAAATGGACAACACGGCTAAACGTGTTTCGGGCCACGTTTTCGCCAAAACTTCCATTAGAGCCACAATTTCGGACATCCTTTCGATCAATGGTTCGCTTTCGACCCGTGGCTCCGAGGCATACAAATTCAATAAGTAGCAGCGGCCTCCCCAGGAGCGGAAACATCGAACTGAGCTTGGCAGCACGGCCATTTCGACCACAGTCGTCTATATGCCTTCCAACGGACTCCAGTGTGCTTGTTCAGCCCTTCAACTGTGACAGCAGCATTGGAGGCACCGCCTCCCGCAGTCGCCATGTCACGTTAATTGGGTTCTCGCCGGACCAGGCCCCGAAATCTACTTCGCCGCAATAAATGAAAGGTGCCGGTTTCGACCCGATCTTCTTGGTCTTGCGAACCAACAGATGGATATGAAAGCCGAGCGCTTGGTGGTCGCGGATCATCTCGCCATGCTTCGATCGTTGTCTGGTCCTGTTCTGGCTTTGCCAGGAGAATTCCGTGGCTGAGACGAAGAGATCGGTATAGCGGTGCTCGTTCATCATCCCTTCCTTCTCCAACGTGACCATAACAAAGATGTGAGGCGGTTTTGGCACGAAACCAGCGTTCCACGTCGCCTGATCGAAGGTTAGTCCGAAGGCCGAAGGGATGGCTTCGCGCGAATAGCGCTCCCAAAGTCGCAGGCCGGCCTGTGCTTGGCCCTGTGCGCCCATTGGCTCCATTCGCCAGGCATCATTCTGGAACCGGAGGCGGACACGATCGGCTTTGCCCGGCAGTCCTGCATCGTCGCCGAACCATCCGCGCAGGATGGCGGGTAACTGGTTGGATGGCTCGCCGACTCTCCGCACCACATTTATCGCGATCTTAGCGACCGTCGCTTCCATCGGCTGATCGTTGACGACAACGTCCAATGGACCTTCCGGTAACTGTCCTGCCCCGTCCGTCGTCGCGAGGAACAGGATAGGCCGTCCGCTCGCGTTTCGGGCGACGCGGCAAACCGAGTCCGTCAGTTCACTGGTGCCACCGCTTCTGCTCAGATATTGCGCGAGACGCCAATCGAGGATTTCCCGCAGCAGATGGCCGAAGGTCTCCCTATCCCGTGGCGAGCTCGCCAAGCCGAACTGGCCCCCATCCAGAACGAAATAGGGAGCGCCGTTGCCATCCCGCAGCTTCGTCAGGACATCCATCGGGAACTTGAGCAGCAGCGCTTTGAGTGCCGCCCGATTGGCTAGATCGACAGAAAAATCCTGCTGGAGCTTGTGAATGCGGGAGGCCAGCCGCGCTACCCGCTCGACGATCTCGTCGACGGTGCAGCGGTCCTGCACAGTTTCGTCGTCGAACAATGCCAGCGTCGTCACGAGCTTGTAGCTCCGGGTAAGTTCGGTCTTCTCCATCTCCTGGAACAATTCCCGATGCTCCGACCAGGTCGCTTGCTCCAGATCATCCAACCCGCGCATACGTTCCACAAAACCGAGCCAGGAACGTTCGCTGCTACTTCTCGGATTGTTGCCTGAGTGGAAAACCTCGGACGCCGTCGGCCGGACGCCATGCCGCTCCAGGAAGTCGCGGTAGAAATCTTCCAGCGCGTTCTCCGTGCTGGCTGGTTTGACCAGCATGCGCAGTATATCGATCGCCGCAAGATCGTAGGTCACTTCGCAACCGATCGGCAGACTGACCTCATCGCTTTGCAGCCTTTCCAGAAGCTCGCGGATGCGACCGTTGGACGATGCATCGACTTCGGCGATAGAGGCGATCGCGCGAAGCTTGGTGAGGAAGATACGATGGTTCCCAATATAGTCGATAACGACGAGATGATCCTTGTTCGCAGACCTTCGCAACCCGCGGCCGAGCTGTTGCAGCCAGATGATGGTCGATTCCGTCGGCCGCAGCATCAGCACGGTGTCGATGCTCGGAATGTCGACGCCTTCATTGAACATGTCGACAGCAAACACCACCTCGACTTCGCCCGCTTCCAGCCTCTGTAGTGACGTCGCCCGCGGTGCCGAATTGCTTCCGGCATGAACGGCGACGGCTGAGACGCCATGCCGATTGAAGAAGTCGGCCATGAAATCGGCATGCGTCTGGGAGCAGCAGAAGCCGATGCACTTGTTGCCGCCTCGCAGAAGGTATTGTTCGAGCGCGTTCTGCGCGCGTGCTTCCGTGGCGACGGCGGCGGTAAGTTCGGCCAGGTCGAACTGGGTGCTGCGCCAGGGGATGTTCCGGTAATCTACGTTGTCCGGAACACCGAAATAGTGAAAGGGGCATAGATGCCCGCCGTCGATCCCAAGATGAATGCCTGCCTGGAAAACGAGATTCTCCTGGCATAGGCCGAGAAGATCGGCCCCATCGCTCCGCTCTGGCGTCGCAGTAAGTCCGAGGAGGAACTTCGGCTCAAAATGATCGATAATCCGTCGATAGGTGCTCGCCGCAGCATGGTGAAACTCGTCGATAACGACATAGTCGAAGGCGTCCGGTCGGAACTGTCTGATCCGGTTGGCCTTGCCGAGCGTCTGAACGGAGGCGAAAAGGAGATCGACGTCCGAATCCTTGTAATCGCCAGACAGCCTGCCGATCCGCGCTGTCGGCCGGACACGCCGGAACGTCTCGACGGCCTGGTTGAGAATTTCCTCGCGATGGGCGACGAAGAGGATGCGACGATATTCGATGCGATTACTGTCGAAGGCCGCCAGCCAAGTCTTGCCGAGACCCGTTGCGAGAACCATGAGCCCCGCAGTGAACCCGTCCTGCCGCGTCCGCTCAAGTGCTGCGAGAGCCTGCTGTTGGACGGCGTGGGGTTCGGGAGCAGGCAGCGGCGGCTCGTATGCAACCCCCGCTTCCTTGAAACCCAGCGGATTCCTTCGGTTCTCGTAGTGGTCGATCCACTCAGGCGTGACGGCCGAGGCGTTATATGAATTGAAGAGGTCCTCGAAGCTATCGGTGATCTGGGGGAAGGCCGACCGGTCGTGGCTCGAAATGACCTTGTAGTTCCACTCGATCGATGTGGTGAGCGCTGATTCCGACAGGTTGGAACTGCCGACGAATGCCACACCCTCCCTGTCCGACAGGAAGATATAGGTTTTGAGGTGAAATCCCTGCGCCGCGGCCTCGAAAACCCGAAGCGTCAGGTCACCTTCCAGATCGGCCAGCCGCCGCAGCGCCATGGGCTCGGTCACGTCCATATAGTCGCCAACGAGAATTCTGGCGCGTCCGCCACGGGCCAGGAAGTCCTTCAGATGCTCGACTATCAACCTTGCGCCGCTGTCCAGCAGGAACGCCACAGCAATGTCGCAGGCGTCTGCCTGATCCATGTGCAGGACGAGGTGGGGCAGAAGGTGATCGCTTCCACCGGTGACGAGGCGCTTCACCGCGTCGGTGCTGCCGAACTCCTCGACCAGATAGTTGGCCTTGTGCGGGATGACCTGGCGAACGCCGCCTCTCGGATCATCGACGTCGCCGAGGTAGCGTGGAATGACATGCAGGTGGAAATGGAAGATCGTCTGGCCCGCGGCCTCCGCCAAGTTGAAGCCGACGTTGTAGCCGTCAGGTTGATGCTGGCGTTCGATCTCAGCCTTTGCGCGGTCGATGCTTCCCCAGACGGCATGCCTTTCGTCCTCGGAGAGATCATCCCATGTCGCCGCATGCCTTCGTGGAACGATGAGCAGGTGCCCCGGAGATACTGGGAAGCCATCCCATAGTGCGACGACATGATCGTCCATGAAGACGATTCGCTTCAACTCCGCGGTGCAGAAGGGACATTGAGTCATCCGCGCACTATGGGCGGCGTGATCGACGCAGCCCAGGACGGCTGATGCTTTTCCACATATTGATTTTCGAGGGTCTGGAGCCCTGCTCGGCACCTGGCGACCTTCCAAAAGAGGAGCGCTGAACTGCAGTTCGGTGCTGAGAAGAAGCAGAGCGGCTAGAAGGCACCACTTTAGGCTGGTAGCGGGCTGACGCTCTAGTGGGTAGCACCCGACGAGGTCCGCGACTCGGCGGTAACCGCAACCACTGTGTCTTGTCTGGATTCGGCGTCGGCCACAAACTCTCTCGTAGCCGTAGCCGTAGCCGTAGCCGTAGCCGTAGCCGGACAGGGCCGCCTCCAGCGGCAGGCGCTCACACTTTGACGCTAAGGCCCTGTATAATTGGTACGGTAGCCACAATCTCCTCAAGGGCGTCTCGCATCGCATCCATCACGGCTTCCATGAAAACTTCAAGTTCGTCGTCGCTGAACTGGTCAAACTGTGAGCCTAGCAGTGCGCGGAATTCCGGGTGGCGCGCGATTGATTTCCGTCTGCCTGTATCTTCCGTCATCGAAAAACTCCAAAGTGAAGGGGACAGGGTAGCGGCAAGGAGATAACGAATGAATATTGTCGGCCCGGAACGCTATGAACTCACCTACGATGAGGATTCGTTTGCGGTACACTGCAAAGATAACACGCCGAAGTTCTCGGGTATTGCCGCATCAAAGATGCCGAAACTCTACATCGCCAGCATCACGACGTTCCGGTGTATGTAGGCATTACCAAGCGCCGGATGAGCGAGCGGCTGCGATATGGGTGCCCCTGCCTGATCGAGACTAGCGACATCCTTCACCATCGGTGGATAGAGCTGCGCAGTTATTGATTCTCCGCGAACGGTCGGCTAGCCTCGGGATATTCGTCAGGCGGGCCAGACGAATAAGAAGATGAGGCAGCCGAAACTGCCCGAAGAAGCTCCAAGCGGTACTCAAGCCGCCCGCCACTTTCCCTTGTGAATGAGCACGCGCCGTGATCGGCGAAGCAATGGCTATTGGAGATGACAATGAAGCTCGCCGTTGTAAACGGAGTCCGCCGGGAAGCTGCGCCGGCTCTGGTCGGAACCTGCCCCGGATGCGAGGCACCCGTGATACCGAAATGCGGAGAAATACGGCTCCACCATTGGGCACACCGCAGCACGATCTCATGCGATCCCTGGCGAGAAGCCGAGACCGAATGGCATCGCGCGTGGAAGAACCACTTTCCAATCGAATGGCAGGAAGTCTGGCATCGGGGCGCTGATGGCGTCGTCCACATCGCCGACGTGAAGACGCCGAATGGTGCCGTACTGGAGTTTCAGCACTCGCCAATCTCAGCAGAGGAAAGGGTGTCGAGGGAGGCGTTCTACCGTCCGATGGTGTGGGTGGTGGACGGCACTAGCCGGAAAAGGGATCTGTCTTCTTTCTGCGATGCGCTTTCCTACGCCCGATCTGCCGAAACGAAGCTGAGAGCGTGGATCATTCCGCTGGGTCTTTCCTCTATCGTCGACCGATGGACCGGCAGCGGATATCCGGTCGTCCTCGATTTTGGAGACGTGGAGTTTCCACGCCGGTGGCTTCCGGAATCCGGACTTCTATGGTGGTTACGGTACGTTCCCAAGATTGGCGCGGTGGCGACACCTACCTTCCGACAAAGTTTCATCGATCACTGGCTGACAGGTGTCTCCATTCGAGGGCTGGCTCGGATCGAACTGCGTCGACCGGCGAGGTCACTGGGTGGACCGCCGCGCTTCGAAGCCAATTTGGCACGGGAGCGAGCGCGGACGTCGAGGTTCTGACGTGCGCTGGGAATATCCTTGATAGGCTGCGTCGCATTGGCTTGCCATGATTACCTCTACGCGGGTGCCTAGCGGCGCTGGAAAGTCGACGCTCGCACGGCTGCGACGGCAAGTTGTGGTCTCATCCGGCTTATTTTGCGCTGCACCGAGAGAGGTTTAGTTCGGTGTGAGGCAACCTGCGCTTATCGCCGAAGGTGGTTCTACCGTGATGCAGGCGGTTAGCACAGTTTTAGAAGAGACAAGTGCTTTACGCTCGTCGGCCGGTTCGACGTCTGCGCGGCGCGTTTTAGGCCGTTGACTTTCCGAAATGTGTTCCCTATATGTTCCAGGATGGCACACGAGTTTCGAATATCCACCATCCGTTGAACTGAACGCTGCTTACGCGGCCGGTATCATCGTGTGTTGGATTTTCGAACATGGAAAAGCGTGCTGCTGACCACTCCGTTCTCGACGCTGCCTTTCGTGAAGCGTCGCTAAAAACCTTCTTTCCCCTATCAACCGTCCGCTGCCCTGATCGACCTGCGTTCAGGAACCAGATCGCTCGCGATCTTGGCTGCCTGCTGGATGTGGACGATACGGTCGTCGCTTGGTCCTGCCTTTGCTTCGGCGCCCACGTCGAGGACCGGGTACATGTGGTCGATTTCATGGTCGACCATTTCGATGGAACACGTGAGTTTCTGGACGTCGCCGAGTTCTTCGGAGACCCCGCGGTAACGGAGACGCTCGCCTGTATGAAGCGGCGGCACCGGTTCGTCACGCTGGGTGAAATCTATTCCGGACATCGGCTTCAGAATGCCAGGGATCTGCTTCGTTATGCACGGCATCGCACGCCCCTCAACGATCGCGTACGACTGCTCGCTGCATTGGACGATGCTGGCACCATGACGATCGGCGAAACGTTCAACCTGTTCCGCGAGGTGCCGCCTCTGTCTGCGATCGCGTGGATGACGCTTCACCGGTTCATTTCCGTCGACCTTGACGAAGCGCTGATCGGGCCTGAGAGCGTTATTCGTCGCCGAAGCAACGAGGTGACGCGATGAACTTGCCTCGCACAGCACCGGTGACCGTCGCCAACCTAACCTACGCCGTGGCCCTAAGGGCCGCGATGCGGCTCGGCGGCGCCTTCCGAGAAGGGGCGACCGCCCGGCAGATCGTCATCATCCTGAGACTACCGTCCCACGCAGATGAACGCGGCTATGAGACCGCGGCGGCGCAGCTCGTCAAGCGCACTCCCGAGATTTCCGGATTCCGGATCGCTCGGGCGGAAGTCACGCGAAGGGGTCTCCTTGACGTCAAGAACCTGGAGGAGGCTCTCGATCTGGGGCGTCCGCTCATCTTCTTATGGCCGTCCACGTTGAAGGTGCCGGCGCACCTCCTCGCGGCAGCGGACAGTATCGTCGACGTTCATCCGGTTCGCGCGCATCACCTCGTTTCCGCAGTCAAGCAAGTCGAAGGGCGGAACCTGAGTTCCACCGAGGCGGCCAAGCTTCTTGACTACCCTCTTGCTTCGGTGTTCGCGGCGTTGCGCACAGGACGTCCGATCGATTTCGCCTTGGAGCGGCTCCTTGCTTCGCGCCCGGCAAGCGGTTCGCCGTGTTCCGGCCCCAGCCTCGATGAACTTGAGGGTTACGGAGCTGCCAAAGATTGGGGGCTTGCCCTGGCTGAAGACGTCCGATCCTGGGGCAGGGGTGAAATTCCGTGGTCGGAAGTCGATAGAGGAATCCTTATCAGCGGTCCTCCCGGATCGGGGAAGACGTTGTTCGCCTCCGCGCTTGCGCGTTCGTGCGGTATTGAGATCGTGGCAACTTCCGTAAGCCGGTGGCAATCGATGGGGCACCTCGGCGACATGCTCGGCGCCATGCGGAAGAGTTTCCAGGAGGCCGCTACAAAAAAACCATGCATCCTGTTTCTCGACGAACTCGATAGCATCGGTGACCGAACTGTTTTCAAGGGCGATAATGCCCAGTACTCGACCCAGGTCGTGAACGGCCTTTTGGAGCTGGTCGATGGGCATGATCGCCTCGAAGGCGTCGTGCTCGTGGGGGCGACGAATTTCCCCGAGAAGATCGACCCGGCGCTTCGCCGTGCAGGTCGACTGGATCGGCACACGGCTATTCCTCTGCCGAACGTCGAAACCAGACGATCGCTGTGCAGGCGATACATTCGCCATGACATGCCGCAAGACGCCATCGACGAGATTGTACAAGCGACCACCGGATTTAGCGGCGCCGACTTCGAACGGATCGGTCGTGACATCCGGCGGCGGGCGAGGGTGACCAGAACAGAGATCACGGTCGAGATGGCACTATCGGTGCTGCCGCCACCATTGAAGATCGAAGGCGAGCGACGGCGAACCGTGGCCGTCCACGAGGCCGGTCATGCAGTCGTTGGCGTAAAGGTCGGTGTCGGACGCCTGGGATCGGTCGTGGTTGCTCGTGACGTTCGAGCGATCGGAGCGGCTGCGGGTTTCGCCCACTTTGTTCTCGATGAAGATGTCGAGAGGGACAGGCAAAACTTTCTGGATCAGATCGCGATGCTGCTGGGAGGAAGACTGGCCGAAGAAGTGGTCCTCGGATCCGCATTCGAAGGAGCTGGCGGCGAAGGTTCGGACATCCAAAAGGCGACTGACCTCGCCACTCTTATGGAGGTCCAGTTCGGTATGGGAGAAGCGTTGGGATACTTCAAGGCCAGTTCCGCCGCCGACCTCGACGCCATCCGCCGCCAGATCCCGGCGGTGCGGGAGCGCGTGGAAAAGGTTCTTCTGAAGCAGTGGGCGCGGGCTAGAGCAATCGTCGAGCAGCATGTCGACGCCATCGAGTTGGTGGCGTTACGCTTGGACGCCGAAGGTCATCTCCATGGCGCGGAGGTAGAGCAGATGCTTTCGGCGAAGCTGCAGGAGACCTCGCCATGACGAGGGCGAGCGATGGAACTTGGAAGCTCGTCGTGAAGGGCTTGAAGGCCAAAGTAGTTGCTGATCGTAAACAGACGATAGCCAAGGTGCTGAAAGACGTCGGGGGCGACGCCGCACCGGTTCGTCAGGCGAGGCGAGTGCTGTTGACGATGTCGGTCGATGCGCTGTCTGGAACGCCTCGGTTCATCGACGTGCACGGCGAAGGAGAGGTATGCCTGATCTCGTTCAGTGATCTTCTCGAAATCTTGGCCGATCCTCCGCCATCCTTGGCGGAGGTCCTAGGGAGGAAACCAGGGTAGTCACGACTGCGTTCGGTTTGCGTCTTACTGCGCAATTCGCGCTAGTGAGCGTTATTTGAACGAGAAGCCAAACTCGTTGAATTTGTTACGCAGCGTCGATTCAAGATCAGATCGCGTTCTGGCCGCATAGGATTGATCCCGTAGTTCCTGAAGAGCATCGAGCGGGAGCTGGTAAAGCCTGTCGTGCGCTAGGGGATCTTTGAATCCGCGCGCATTGATGAAGGCCGATATCGACTCCGCTATTCCCCTAACTACTCCTGCGTGTTCTGCCGTATCCACTGCTTCCTTAAAGGCCGGAACGAACTTCATATCAACGTCGAGCATGTCGCAAATTTTCCTTGCAAGAGGGAATTCAAGCCTGCGAAGCGCCACCGCAACCAACAAGTGGGCTTTCAAATTCTTGGATTTATGTGGCTCAGCTTCGCAAAAGTCGTTCACCTTCTTGGCGACTTGCAGCCAGGTATCTCTCGATACCGTTCTGTAACAGAGCACCCTTAGGATCCAGTCAAACGGCCTTGTGCTTCGAAGGAGGTCGATGGTCGCTCTCTTGCCAAGGTCACGCAAATCCTCCCAGCCGTAGCTGAAGGTTATGCGATCTTTGCGCAGTGGCGGAAGCATCTTTTCGGGTTTCTCGTCGCTGCCGACATAAACGAGGATCTGAATGATCTCGCGATCCATTTTAAAGTCGAGGGAGAACTGCCGGGTTAGTAGCCAGTAGTATTCCAACATTCGCCATGGCATCTCATCGACGTCCTTTGTCTGGAATTCGACATGATAGACTGACGGTCCCACAACGACGGTATCTACCGACCGTCCGTCATAGCCGGCTATCTCTGCGGCAAAGGCATCCCCAACCGGAAGTTCAAGCATCTTTCTCAACTCGGAGTCTTGGGAGAGCAAGAAGCTTTTCAGGGCAATGTCGTATTTAGACTTTTTGCTTTTGAGTATATCATCGTAATTTAAATCCTGCATTTGCGTTCCCTTAGCCTTGCAATACTGTGTTTTCTTTATTTTCTTTCATGACGCCTCGGTCCGCCGTGTTGACCGGCTGGAGCGGCGGCACATCGGCAATCATCAAGCGCCCTTGTTCCATCGGTGAAGTCACAAGAAGCGTTTCATAGGCGAAGCGTTTTCCCGTAAGCGCCGACCGGACGGCAAGTCCGATCGCCTGACCGATGACAGGAGGCACGGCGTTCCCGACTTGACGTGCGGTCGAATCCTTGCCCCCGACGAAGTCCCACCAGTCTGGGAATCCTTGCAATCTCGCCCGCATACGAAGAGTGAGCTGTGGAAGGAAGCCAGGGCCGGCAATGTCAGCTTGTTGTTGCGTTGGAGCGGCGTCGGCGACGGTGGCGATGTCGATGCCCTTCCTCGCCCAGCGGGCCGCCTCCTTCTCACGTGAGCCTCCCTTTCGTCCGACGACCGTCGAGGCGAGCGCGCCTCGCAGCTCGATGCCATTTCGAACCGCGACATGGTTTCGACGGGCTTCCGCCCAGTCCTTCGCACCGGTCCATCCTTTCGCCCCCATCAAGTCTTCGAGGACGTCGCCAAGATTCGAGCGCCACTGTGGGAACGTCGGCGGTGCCCGGAATGCAGCCATTGCTCCTTGACGCATGCCCACGAACAGCATTCGAGTGCGCTCCTGGGCTACCCCATATTCCTCCGCCTCCATCCGTACGATCTGTACGGCGTATCCAGATTCCTTCAAATGTTTCAGAAAGTTGCCGAGGTGATCTGCATGCTTCGCATTAAGAAGTCCGGTCACGTTCTCAAAAACAAAGGCCCGTGGGAGGATTTCTCGAACTGCACGTGCGCCTTCGAGAAGCAGGTCCCTGGGATCGTTCTTTCCCAGGCCCTTCCCATCGACCGAGTACGGCGGGCAGGGTAGTCCTCCGACCAAAAGGTCGACGCCCGCCGACCTGTATGGAGTGAAATCGATTTGACGGATGTCGCCTTCGACGACGTTCCAAAGGGGTCGGTTCATCCGGAGCGTGGCGGCCGCATGCTTGTCGAACTCATAAAGCGCGAGGGGGTGAAACCCAGCCTCTTCCAGACCCAAAGACATCCCGCCCGCGCCCGCGCACAATTCGACGACGTTCAGCTTCCCAGTGGGAAGAGAGGTGAGCGGTCCCGGCTCTGCGGTCGCGACGTCGAACGTGATCGGCGCGACGGTCGAAGTGATAGGTTGAATGCATTCCTGAAAGTGCGTCGCCCATGTTGCGTGACGGCTGGATCTGTCGAGCGCCATCCCGAATTCTCCGCCGAAACGTCCTTCAGCCAGAGCGCTGATCGCTGCATAGGCGAGCGACAGGCCGCGATCGGCATGCATCGGCAGCCTGAGGACGTCCGCGAGCGGAAGGTCGTACGAGCCATATGCAGCCACGAAATCGGGGAGTAAAGCGTTCGCCGATGCTTGGATGCGTGCGTGCGCAACCAGACGATTCCCCTCAGTCATGTCCTTCGGGCGATATGCGTGGAGGAGAGAGAGGAGTTCGGCTGCAGCCTTATCGACAGCGCGAGTGGCGTCGAGCGCTCTTCGCCGCGCCGACCCGGTCGAACTCCGAAAGCTCGAAGCCACCAACTGCTCCGCGAACGTCTTCTTCTGGTTTCGAAGGTTGGCACGAATGGCCGCGACGTCACGCGCGCCCATCGTGGCCCCGCCCGCAATCCGGGAGACGACTTCGGTTCGCGTTTCGTCATCCGCGGCCGCCAACGCTTTCAGAACAGGGAACTGAATGCGGGCTTCGCGTAGAAGTTCGCTTGAATCCTTCAAGGTCTTGTTGACCTTCAGAAATGTGCCGGCGTCTGCAATATCCATTTCGCAGCCGGCATGAAGGAAGGTCACAACCTCTTTCGGTGACAGATGCTCGAGCAGTCGCTCGACTTCCCCCGTCATCTTGAAGAGCCGGTCAGACATCTGCTGTTGTAGGTTGCGGATTGCCTTCTTCGCATTGCTGAGCGCTTCGCTTTTCAAATCGGTCATGTGCAACGTCTCGTATGTGAAATCGGACGTTTCATATCGGCACAGGTATTGCTGGCGAGGCAATTTGGCCGTTAAAATTGTTTGCAACTGTAGATTTGTGCGGGATCTGACCGACAGCAATGTGTGCCTGGGATACGGTGTCCTTGGCCCGGTAGGAAAAACCGGCTGGCACGAATCTCGGCATCGCCTGACGAGCACGGGTCAGTGAGAGGCATTTTTGGGCGCCGTATCAAGGCACCGTCGCCGGGACCAGCACAGCAAGTTCCCGGCGATATACGGTATCGATCTGCGTCGGAGCATTACGGATGTACCTGAGCGCTTCGGCGCGAGGCCCTTCCGGCAAGCCATTCAAATATGCCGCGACCTCTTCGACGGATGGAACTCGGCCTTCTGTCCCTTTGAACTTCGGGGGTAGCGCCGTCCAGATCACCGCATCCACGTCTCGATCCGCCGCCCATTCGGAAATTCCGGGGAGAGACGCGGGATCTGCCTGTCCAACTTTCCATTGCCCGATATGATGGCGATGGGGCTTGCCCTCCCGATGCCGAAGCATTTCCGCGGCTTGGTCCAGATCGTCCGAGTTTATTTCGGCCCATTTAGCGATGACTGGCTCGGCGGTCGGGAAAATGACAAGGGTGATACGACCGTTTTCCTTGCCTGACTGACGGACGAACTCAACCCGTATGGTGGGGCCATCAGGAAGCCATTCGGTTCGGAGCGAAAGTTCCCCTGGATCCCATACAAGGGAACCCCAGCCCAGACACGCGATCTTCATTGACATCTCCTAGTCCCGATAATCGGTATGTGAAATAGCACGACTTGGACGCTTGCGCACCGCACGCAGCGGCATCTTGCTAGTTCGACTGGTCCCATCGAACGTTCTGGAATGGACGGTCGGTCTGCGTCGCTATGGCGGCGACGCGCGGGAGGATCCGGGGAAGCTTTTGGCCAGTCTGAAGGGATTCATGGCTCAGCCGGGCTACGTTCCCGAGGACCATGACGACTGGTACTTCGACGTGTTCGATATGCGAAGTCAGCACGCAATGCAGGCGTTTCATATCTTGGTGGACGACGCCGCACTGGTCAGAAAGGCGTTAAAGGTCGACGATCTTTCCGAGGAATTCGGCGCGGTCGCACACCTCGACCGCATGTGGGTCGACCCGGCGGTGCGTGGTCGACGACTCGGCTTGAGGTTGATGCGCGAGGCGCAACATGCGCTTGGCAGGTCCGGTCTACTCGTCATCCTTAAGGCCCATCCGGACGGGGACGAGGTTCCAAACACGGCGCTTCTGAGGCTGGCCGCCTATTATCAGTCGGACAAGCAGTTGGGGTTCAAGCCAGTCTCGAAGCGCAAGCGTCCTGGATGGCTGGTCGGATCATGGCATGAACCTCTCGTTCACGATGGCGACTCGACCTTTTACTTCCCCGATTGAGACCGAGTGTCGCTGGTCCTCCTCAGGTACCATTCCGCATACTCGGTCGTCCTCGCAAGATGACGATTGAGGTCCGGCGCGCCGTCAGTCCACCAGACCGGACCACGCTCACCCAGCGCGACCTTCGCAGCATCGACCGCCTTTCGCGCCGCCCGCTTTCCTTCCTCATCCCCGTCAGCGTCTTTTACCCGCCGGCGCGCGGACATCAGCTCGGCAACCAGGTCCTTCCGTTCGTCCTCCGACAGGTGAGGGTTCGTCCTTCTCCAGAGACGCCCACGAACGACGATGTAGCGGCCATCCGGGGTCTCGAGCACGCCCTCTTTACTCCTCAAAGGAATCCTCCCCGCCGATGACGACAGGCTTTCCGCGCAAGAGTACATCGAGCGTGACGGGGCGCAGGCCCTGCGCGTCGACGCCGACGTCGAACTGCCGAGGCATGGGCTTCAGCCGGCCGTGAGAGTGACCGTGAAGATTGATCGACTTCTTGCCAATCTGGTTCCATGTCCGGAAAGCGTAGTGGCAGAGGATCAGGTGATGTCCGTCATGCCTGATCTCCGCGTAGTGCTGCACGCTCTCCCAACTCGACGAACCGGTCGTCGTCGCCGGATCGTTGTTGCCGGCGATCAGATGCTTTCGGCCGTTCAACTTCTCAAGCAGCTCCGTGCAATCGCCGGCTTTCGCCGACATGACGTCCCCCAGATGCCAGACTTCGTCGTCGGGAGTAACGGTCTCGTTCCAGTTTCGGATCAGCGCGACGTCGTGGTCGACCATGTTGGAGAACGGTCGTCGATCGAGACGGAGGACGCGCGGGTCGCCGAAGTGAGTGTCGCCGGTGAAATAGATCATCTGCCATACCTGGTGCCGAGGGTTCGATTGTCGACGTGCCACATAAAACTGTGGGGCCTCCGTTCATCAGGAACCGGTCAAAGTCGACGCGGCGTGCCTCATTCCTCGTACCGGCCGCGCCACCAAGAGTCCGTGTCGACACCTGAGGCAATTTCCGCAAGGGCGAGATTTCGTGGGTCTTCGGTTGGAACGACGAAATCGCAACTGAAAGGAAAGCTCTTGTCCATTTCAGCGCCTTCACCACGTCGTAAGTCAGAATTCGATCCCCACTGCAAACTGACGGCGATCGATCCCGATGCCCGATACCGTACGGAAGCGGCCGTAATTGCGACGACCTCGGTATGCTCCGTGTAGACCTCTTCGATGCCATGGTGGGTGGCTAGTTCGTCGAGCTCCTGCAGAGTCTCCGACATGAGGTCGTTGACCGCTTCCTCATCGAGTGACTCTATCAACGGGTCAATCAAGGCTGACCGATATTCGAAGTAGGCTGCGAATAGGTCGACGACGTCATCAACCACAGGTGCGACCTCCCGATCCTGAAGCTGGAGGTTCGTAATCAAGGTATCCTGTCGAGCGTGGACGTGCTTGCTTAGACGATTGAAGGATCGGAGCACACGTGACCGGATCGGTCGAGGATTGAAGCCGAGTTCTTCCGACAGAAATTCGTCTGTGAGACCTCCCTGCAGCCAATACTGTATGCGCTGCGCCCGAACCGGTCCGTCTCTTTTCGGTTCCAGCTCGAACCACGAACAGCTCCCGACCTCGTTGCCGGGCGCTAGAGTCCCCATGATGTGTTCGAGGAGGATCCTGATTGACACGGAAAAGAACACCAGGCGTAGCGGATTTTCCGTATCAACGAGCACCCTTGCTGCCGCGGTAAGTACGTCTTTCGAAAAGCTGTCTATCTCGAGTTCAACGAGCTGCAGCAGTTTGTCGGCGGCTGCCATGTTTTACTCCCGGTATCGCGCAATAAACTTAGGAAGCGGGGGGCGTACAGTCTACGCTAATCTTCGGGCCGCATGCGTCCCGTCACCATCGGGCGGTCGATCTTTAAGGTGCCCTAAGCTGACGGGAACAATAATTCTACTCTTTGTGAGGTATCACTCAGATTCAGATTGCACTTTTGAATAGTTCAACCAAATTGGCTCGCGACGCCATCACCCACTGCCGAGCATTGCATATGGAAGAACGCGACTACCGCAGAGACGCCCTCCGAATATTCTTCATAATCCTGACTGGCTCCTCCGAATTCAAAGATCCTTCGTATCCGGAACACGATCGCGTTTTCGCCGGGGAATCAAGGCTGCAGGCACTGGATTTCTGGGTCCGTTACCCGGACTATCTCGCTGATGAAATGCTTTCGCAGTACGAACAGGGCCACGACGTCTCTCTTCTCGCGCAGGTGAGGGAGATCTTCGAAAACGAGGAGCCAAGTCTCCGCAAAATACCAATGCTGAGACGATACTTCGGCGCATACGAGCCTTTGGACACATCCCTCGGAATACTCAAGTCACGGGGACTTGTAATGCCTCGCACGCGCAAGGCGATGGACGGCAAGTCGAGCCATGACTTCCTCACAGGGGCGTTATCGAGGCGGAAGCTCGACGAGATCGTATCGGCTTTTCCAACGCTCGAGTGGTATCGCGCAAGAACCGACCTCGTATTGAACGTCGCGAACGGCCGGGGTGGATTCGACCTCAAAAAAAGGCAGCACGCACAAAAGGAATATCATGAAGCGCAGACCGGCGATCTCATACCGACCATCGCGGAGCGCGTCCTGAAAAGACTAGAGGCATTGGAGGAGCTTGTATGACCGACGGCACCATGATCCAGCCGGACGACGACGGCAGGAAGGCCTGGTTGGAGATGATCGCAGCAAAGGCTGGAAGCGACGTCGACCATGTCAAAGACGTCCTCGCTCGCAATGGGATATCCGCGCGGCAGACCAAGGCCGTGCCACAGAGGCTGACAATCACTTCCATCCAGTTTTCAGGATTGAAGGGAAACAGCTCCGTTCCGTTCGACTTCAAGTGGGATGCACTGGGACCGGGCGTCTGGGCAGTCCTTAGCGAGCACAACCTTAGAGGAAAAACCACGGTTCTCAATGTGATCAGATGGACGCTGACCGGAAAGCGATCCATCCGCGACGACATGGATCCGTGGTTCCGGAATGTCTCGGTGGGCTTGACACTGGACGGACGAGATTTTCGCGTGGTCGTGACCGATGCTCAGAAGGACGCCGGGCAGCTTGAGAGGATTACCGACGGCAAGGTTCTCGTCGTTCGAAAATTCTGGGACGACGAATCGTTCGAAGCCACGATGTCGGACTTCTTCATGGGCGAGCTAGGGCTCCAGCCAATCCTCAACCACACGGAACGAGATGGAAAGAGCTTGGAGACGCCCCACGGTTGGAACTGGCTCTTCACCTCGATGTTGATCGAACCGAATCCCGCAGCCACCTTCGGAAGCCAGGCGATCGCAGGCATGCCGATCCGCATGATGCAGATGTTCATGGGTCTGCCTTGGGCGAACACGACGAACGACATAAAGGCGGCCCAGGGGAGACATGCGACGAAGGCGTCTCAAGCGAACACGCTCTCAACTGGGATTCGCAGCAGGACGCAGCAGCGGATCGACGAGTTGAAAAGTAAGCGGGACGATCTTTCCAAAACGCCCGTCAAGGATTCGACCGCCACGAGAAAAAAGCTCGCCGCATCCTCCGACGAGTTTTCAAAGGCAGACGGCCGGCTCAGGATGCTCGTCAATAGTGCCAAGCTCATCGAGGACGACGTCGCGGCCGCCAGGACCGCCTACGACGAAAGCCGCCGCTCGCTTCTCGAGCTGAAGGACAGCGTCGCCGCCGGCTACATCTTCCGAACGTTGAAGCCCGTGTGCTGCCCGAGTTGCGATGAGACCTTCACTAGCCAAAGAGAGCGAGAGCGCCAGGAAGCCCACGTGTGCCTTGTGTGTGGAACTGCCGAACTCGAACCTGAGGATTCGAGCGAGGCCTTAGAGCGATCGGAGGCGGCGGTAAAGGAGGCCGCCGCCGAGTTGGCCCGGCAGGAGAAGCGCGCCGCCGCTGCCGACGATCAGGTCAAGCGCACCACCGCCGACCGCGAGGCGGCCTCGAAGGCCTGCGAAACCTTTGAGAAAGAGCTCGCAGACGCCGACATGACCGAAGATCCGCGGGTGGCGTTGCTGCTCATAGGGGCGCAGTTGACGGAGCTCGAGGCATTGGCAACGGCGGCGACGGAAGATGCAGGCGATGAGGTGAAGATCATCGACGCAGCCGAGGACGTCACGAAGTCGATATACAAGGCCGAGCAGGATCGAATCCTGAGGCGTGTATCGGACCTGACGACGGAATACGCTCAGAAGTTCGGTATGGTGTCCCTTGAATCCGTCAATCTCAATGGCGCTGGACAGATGCGATTGGTCAAACTCGGCACGGACACGAGCTTCCGACACCAGACCGACGGCGAAAAAGCGCGGTTGAAGGTCGCCGCAACTCTCGCCATGCTCAAGATATCCGAGGAGGAAGGCGTCGGCCGCCATCCGGGCTTGCTGCTAATCGACTCGCCGAAAAGCAACGAGATGATCGACAAGGATTACGCGATGCTCATCGAGGGTCTCATGGGCCTCACCGATGAGCTGAAGACCGTGCAGGTGATCTTCACCGGTATTGCCCAGCCCGTTGTGCTTCGTCTTATTCCCCAGGATCATCGTCTTCACGCAAAGGGCGAAGACTATCTCTGGTGAGACGATGCAATCGCTTGAAGAAACAATGGTGGAACTGCTTCGGCGCGGCGATCGTCCGACCGCTGCCGACTTTGGCGGCGTCGGGGAGATCGTCGCTCGCGTGAGCGAGATTGCCTCCTCGGACTTCGCCTCCGAATTCCTTTCCACGGTGGTAGAAGAGGGGGCGTTCTCGCAAACATCCGAGACGACCTCCTTCTTCGTGGCCGAAATAGTTCAGGCCGTCACCAACGACATTGCCCTGAATGAGATGATCGACGCCGTAGCTCGGATCGTTCCGCTAGGCGAAGGCGCAACCAGACGCCTCTTCGACCACCTTCTCGCGGCGGCTCTCGACAAAAAGCTTGGGACGTCGTTTCGGACGGCAGCCCTTCGAGGAGCCCTGCTATTTGCCGGCGGAAGCTCCGGAAGGCTTGCGAAACTCGCTGGCGAACTGAGCTACCACGGCTGCGACGACGATCCGTACTTCATCGCGCATTCTCTCCGGATCGCCGGCCTGCTGTACGCGAGCGAACCCTCCGCCGCTCTGCGAGATTTGATCACCGCCTCTGTCTCCTTGAAGGAGGTAGCTGACCAAACCCAGTTTGAACTCGGGATGATAGCATTCCGCACCGCTACCGACGAGATCGCCCCGAAGGACGTCGCCGCAACACTTGCCGACGCCCAGAATCATTTCGATGCCGCTGCGCACGCGAGGTCGTCTCGGCACGACGCGGTTGCGTTCAGTCATGCCATCAGTGTCTTGCGCGGGTTCTACGACGATGCCGCTGTTCCAGACTTGAAGGTTGCGTCCGCCCGCGTGGAAGAAGCTGCCTCGATGTTTCACAGCTACAGCGTCAAGGAAGTTTGGCCATTCGATCAAGGCCACGCTCTGGAGGTGGCGGCACTTACGTCCGTCTCAAGGAGGGTCGCCGCACTTTCGTCGTCCATGGCCGATCCCATCTGGCTGGAGGGCGCCGCGACGATCGAGAACGAGCTGATAGAAGCCTACTGTGCCAACAGGTCTGTTATCGGTGGGCGCCCGGAACGGGGCCTGGGAGCGATCCTTAGACCACGGATAGAACGCGGCCTGAAATCAAATCCGCGCCACGCGGAAATGGTTCAGACTTGGCTCCGTCGTTTTGCAGTTGGTGCGCCGCCGGAGTTCGAGCCGCTTGCCCAGATCGTTGCTGACGCGCTAGATACGCCGCGATCTTTCACTGATGCGGCGGACGGCCAGCCAACGTTCGTCGCCGTCGTCGAAAGGCTAAGATCCTCGTCGGTCGCAGGCGCCCAGGAACTTGCAACAGCGATCGAACAGAGCGCGATCGTGGAGGCGATCAATTCCTCCGACAACATCCAGCGGATCCTTGCGGATATAGGTTCGTCGTTCGATGGTCTCCCCGACTTCAAGGACGTCGCGCACGCACGCTTTCTGATGATCTGTTGGAAGCTGCTTCTCTTCATGGAGCACCGGCTCGACGCCACGGCGGCACAGGATCCGACGGGCGCGTATCTCTTTCAACGGGCAGGCGAGCCGAAGCCTTTGGAAAAGAAGCTCCAGTCGGATCTCCTCGCATTCCTTCATCGAGGCAAGATGTCCGCAGGCGACGAGATCAGGGGAGTCGCGGGCGGACGGGCCGACGTCGAAGTGAAGATGGATCGCCATCGCTTTATCGTCGAGGTGAAAAGGGAGCTTTCCGACGGAAGCTTTGACGCAATCATGCGAAACTATGGGGGGCAGGCCAAGACCTACCAGGCGACGAACGTAAAGCTCGGCTTCTTGTTCGTGCTCGATCTGTCGAAGGAGACCCAATCAACGCCGGACATCGAAAACTGCGTTCAAGTAAAGCGCGGCGTACTGTTCGACGACGGTATCGACCGAGGAATGGTCCTCCTCAGGATGCCAGGTAACAGGATACCACCCAGCTCTTCTTGAAACGACCGACCAAAAATCAGCGTAGCAACGACGGAGCAACCTCAGACTGTGGGAACTGGAAATTTAATGAAAGGGCAGCGATCCCCGTTGCCGTCTCGACTACATTTTGCAATGGCATAGCGGCAGGGCGCGATGGGGGTGGTGAATGGCTCGGAATGTTCTTTGGACGGCACAGCGGCATGGGCAGGACTGGGATGACCCCTATGTCTTGAGCGCTCTCGAGTGGATGACCTCCTTCGTCGCATCGACGGACTGGAACCGACGGATTGCGCAAACAGAAGGCTTCTTCGAAACGGCGAAGCGAAGCTGGGCGTCCGGAGTTCGCGTTCCATTGTACGATCCGGCAGACGGAATTGCCTGGTATGCCCATCAGGCCAACACCTATGGAGATCACCGTTTCCGTCCGGAGCTGTTCGAGCCCGAGGCATACCGTATCGCTCCGCTGTTTCGGCGTATCGGCATGGTTTTGGACGATCTGAAAAAGGTTGGCGGCGTGGATGAGCGGGTTGCACGACTGATGTCGGATGGCCGGATGCAGCCCGACGACGGTATTTACGAACTGCTCGTGGCCGCTGCGTATTCAAGGCGTGGTTGGGATGTCTCGTTTGTTCCCGAGATGCCGGGTCTCCGAAAACAGCAAGATTTGATTGTTGAAAAGTCAGGCTCAAGCTGGGCGGTGGAATGCAAACGCGCCGGCCGGTCGGACTATGCGCGAAAGGAACGTGATGCCGGGCATCAGCTAGCCGATGCCGTCCACGACCTGTCGCTTCGAAAGAACCGATCCATGCAAATCATGGCGGTTTTCGAGGACGAGGTTGCAAACCTCGATCCGTCGTACCTGGAGGAAAAGGTGCTTCGCTTCATGCGGAGGCCTGGAAGCTACAGTTGGCATGACGAAGGGGGCTTCGGCGTCGTCAGCGACGTCCAATGGAAAGGGCTTCGGCAAGTTCTCCGGGTCGACGACGTCAGTTTCGGCAGCAGTCGAATGATCGAATTGTTGATGGGAACCCATGAGCACGACGTCGACTACAGCTTGGGTGGCGCCTGGACGGCTGCAGAGGGTAGGCCTTTTCATGCGACCAGCGTGCAGCATGTCAGCCTTGTCGGGTGGAGCACGAGCTCCGAGGAGTCCGCCAGACGAAAGGCGCAGCATTTCCGCGGAATAGTCGGAAGGGCATGCGAACAGTTGCCCGGCGATCGACCGGGGGCCATACATGTTGGCTATGAAGCGGTCGGGGGAAACACAGTCGATGGTCTCCGTCATCGTCTGAACAGAGAGCAGATGAAGGATTTCGATCCGGGAAGGAGCCAGCTTCAGGTCGTTTATGGGAACTACTTCATGCCCGAGCACGTAACCGATCGCAACGAGAGTTCCGCCGTCACGGAGACGATCGCATGGTATCCCGTAAAGGATTCAACGAGCGAACTGCCGTACCACATGTTGTTCCTCGACGATGAGCCCACTCCCGGTACTCACTTTCGTACTTAGCCCCCGGATCCCGGCCAGCCCTTTCGGTGTCAGTCGACCCGATCCCAGCGCGGCCGGTCCCGGTCCATCGGCTCACCGGCCGAAATGGTGATGGTAAGCGTCGCGGCGGGCAGCAACCGGCCGGCCCAGCGACGCTCCGCGAGCTTTTCGGAAATGATCCCGACGACTTCCTCGTCGCCTCGCACGATCATTGAAGCGAGGTCCTCGCCCTGTTTGTACAGCTCGATACCGTGTCGCAGCCGAGCTCCATCTGAGAACCCGCTGCGGAGGTGAGAATCGGCACCCGGAATGTGCTGAACGATGAACCAGGAGAGAGGCGTGGAGCTCGTCAGAAGTCCTGCATGAACATCGCCCAACGTCTTCGGGCATCGTTCGACGCCGGCGACAAAAATCCCCGCGGCGAGCGTGGGAGAGCCATTCAACACGTCATCCCTTACCTGGAGACCATTGGCATAGTCGAAGATCTCCGACCTCAATGCCCTCGAGCGGAAATATGACAGTTCTTTTTTGGTCTGCTGGTCGAGCCCCTCCGGACGTGGGCAATAAAGGAGATAGCGGAAGAAATCGTCGTCGACGAACCGGACAAGGTCTCGGATCCGTGCGTCCTGATCTGCGTCGAACGCGTTGAACTTCGCCCTCGGCTCATAGCGTCGGTTCGGATCGTTCTTCGTCTCATAGATACGCTTCGCCTGGAGAAGCCACGATCTCTGACCCGACAACTCGGGCTCGTAGTGATTTTCGTATCTGACGATCAGCCCCAGATCGGCCTGCGATACAAGGTTTTCGAAGTCTTTTCGATATCTGTGAGTTTCGAGATTGAATGCGACCGAAGTCGGATCGGAAACCACAGCAAGGTCGTCACGCAGGTTCCGGATATTGTATCCGATGCCTTCATAGACCTGAACGTCTTCGTCGAGCAGATCGACGAGCGCCGCAGTCATCATTTCCTCGTCCCGAGGCCGGGGGTACGTCATGTAACGGGTTACATGCCTGTCTATGGCGTCGAAGTATCTCAGGAGCTTGTCGATGGCGTATGGCGATAGCATAAAGTCCTCCTCCAGGTCGCGGATGGATTACGTGGCGTATCGCTGGTTGTCCAGACCACGGTCATCGACGGGTCACGAACGGGCGCGAATGTCATCCGCCGATTTACCGAGCAAGGACATTCGCTGTCGAAACTCACGGATCAAACTGAATGGCAGTATTCTCGGATTGCTGCAGATCACAGGAAAACGACTTACGACAACATGCTCGATATCGCCGGAAAGAGTATGCCCGGCCAGGACATGCTCTCGACGCCGGTCCTTATCGAGAGCGCGTTCGTACGAGCGGACAAGGCGCAGGTTGTATCGGGCAAATCGCTCTGGGCTTGCCTCAAGGTAGCCGAGATCCAGAAAATTGTTTTTGCACTGGATGTTCCAGATGACGCCGTCGCCTAGCGCGATGACGTCGAATTCGTGTCGACCAATGCGCTTGATCTCCTTTATCTCGAATCCTTGCTCCCGGAGCTCATTTGCCACGGCTTTCTCGAAGATAAAGCCCGACCTGATTTGAAACCGCTTGATCTTGTCCAGGGTTCTTGCACGCCAGTAGTAGGCGAAGCGACTGAGAAGCGTGACGGTAGAATAATACACGTCGTTGACCCGAACGAGCGGCGCGTAGGTGTCGGTACTTTCCGAATAGCTGGTACCTCGGAACACCAGGGCGTCCTGAAGGTCTGGACTGATTTCCATCCGCTTGAGGAGCTTTATCATGTCCCTTTCGGGAATCTTCACCCAGAAGTCTCGGTCGACAAAGTTACGGGAGATGTTGCGTATCAACGCCGCGGCTCGTCCGAACTTCGTTTCGGATAGATCGAATTCCGAGTAGGCCGCCTCCAGTAGGAGCAGATCGTTACGAAGCTCGGCCGCTGAGAAAAGGCGATTAGGCCTAAGTCTTTCAGCTCCTGCAAGCATCGAGCGACCCTTCTCGTCGAGTTCCATCTCGGTGATTCTGGACCGCTCAGGTTCCAGAAAGAGACCGTCCAGACTCGCAAATTCGACTGCGCTTCCATCGCCGATATCAAGCCGGTCGGTCGACGCACGGATCAGCAACGCATTGCGTGCGGAGGTGAGGGGGATGGCATGGAACTCGATGATGGGGAAGAATACGACGACTGGGTCCACGGGGCGCACCAAGACGGCGCCGGTGCAGGCGTTCGGAAGACGGTGAAGGAGCGACACGCAGGCGCGACGTCGCGACTGAAGGTAACCGATCAGCGTTCCCAACGTGGTGAAGGACGAAGCCAGAAGCGGTTGCCCATGCTGCCGGAGCGATGTCCCCAGCGCGTTGAACTGCATCATCAGGCTTGTAAAGCGGGCGACGTATTTGTCGTCGAACCTTTTGGCGAGACCGAGCCGGACTCTTTGAAAGTGAGATGTCGACAGGGTGAGCTGAAGAACCGGAAGCCCGAAAAGCGCGGCAGCGAATTCCTTCTCCCATTCGACAGTCAGAAGATTTACCGTTTCTTCGATCGCCCTGATCGTATCGAGCCACGCGAATGTCGCTGTCGCACTGTCGAATTTGGATAGCGTTTTCGCAATGATCTGTTCTTCACGAACAATGCGTGCGTTCAACGCATCCGTAGGTGGATGGGGGCCTAGAATTTCCAAATTGCGCCTCTTTCGGTTTGGCCAACCAATCTCATCGCCCATCAGGTCGGATCTGATCTTTACTGGAAAAACATCCGATCCGCTTGGCCAAGAGGATGCTTCCGAACTAACTGAGGAAACATCGGCAAACCTTTACGTTTTCTGTGAAATGACGTTTTTCGTTCTTGACTTGTTCCGCAAGTGATTTCAAATCGACGGTGCGAAATCTACGGAGCCACCGAATGAGCAATTTGGAGTTACGCGAGTTTCATTCTTTTCTCGAAACGGTGATCGAAGAATCATCGCGGGAGCAGCGTTTCTCGATCGAGCAGGTCGTAGGGAACATACTCTCCAAGCACCCTCAACGATTGGAAAAGATCAAGGATGAGGTGATGGCCCTTGGTCTTCGGGCGCTCATCAGAAACAACTGCCGTGCAAAAGTGAGTTCGACCAACAATGGCCCGGACATGTTCGGGCACTACCATGTCGGAAAGCGTGTCTCGGTTCCCTATAAGGACGAGAAGGGCAAGTTGCGGTGGGATAAGAAGCGCCGCACCGAGCTTTCGTTCGACGACCTCGACGAGATCATCGCGCGATGGGACGACAGTCTGCCGAAGCAGTCGCGCGATCGGAAAGACTTCGACGAAATCGCTCGTCGCGCAGCTCCTTATCGTGCCGTCGCTAAGACGATCGGCGAAGCCTTGGAAATGGCTGAACGGGATGGGATTTAAGCAGTATTAAATTATCCGATCAGACGGCTGGAAGCGAAGGTGTAAATCGGGTCTGACCAGGTTTCCGGGCGGGAGTGGCCGAGAGATCTCAAAGGATATCGCTCAAAGATTGCTAGAGCCGAAGGGAGCTCTTGCGATTCCTCCGAGCGGAAGTCCTTTGGCGCGACGTCGTCGACTTCGATCGTTCCCGCTTCCGATATGGAAGTTCGGATGAAGGATTGGACAGCGCCGTCCTCTACGGCAACCGCTGTCAGAAACCCCGTCTCCTCGGCACCGGTATCCACCGCAATGCGGTAGTTGTAGATCTCAGGGAGGCGGGACGCCGTGACCGTGTGGCCGTGAATGACCGGCATGCCGAAGTCGTAGTCCAAGTCCAAGAAGTCGGAGCGTATCGTCGTCATGTCATACGGGGACTGCCCGCTGAAGCTTACCTCCGGACGAAGTCCGGCGTGTACGAAGACGTGGCCCTGATCCACGACAAGGTGTTCGGCGTCGCGCATGGCTGCAACATGAGAGGGGTGGGCCTCGAGCGCCGCCAGCATCTCCGGAATCATGCGCTTAAGTTCGTGCCAATTTTCCGCTGGCGTCACGTGATAGGAGAGGGCCGTAGCGACACCGCCGTTGCACATCCAGTTCATCAGGTCGTAGTCCCGATTGTAGGGATTGTCGGTGAACTTCAGTACGAAGTTTTCATGGTTTCCACGAAGTAGCTTGCTGCCGGGAACATCCCGGAGCGTAGTGACGACGAGGTCCATGGCCCGCCGGCTTTGAAGACCGCGATCGATGATGTCTCCGAGGAAAATGATCTGATACGGCGTCGACGTCGAAAGCGAATCCTTCCGGAAATGCGTAAGGAGAGCGTCAAGGAGATCCGCGCGGCCGTGCACGTCTCCGATGGCATAGGTTCTCATCTGTCTCATTTCCTATCGAAGTCGCGCCTAATTACGCTGCAGAACTTTCGCGGCGGTCAAAGGATTCGATAGAAGTTGACGGAAGTGTTTGCGATGGACACTGACCGGGCCACATTTGTGAGGATGGCAACCATGGCGGATAGAAACCAGACCGAGCGGCTGGGCGTGAATGCGGTGGAGGGCATATTTCTCCAGATGGGCTGGATATTTCGCGAACAGACGATCAGCGACTACGGCATCGACGCCCATGCCGAGCCCAGGGAGGACGGGAGCCCGACCGGCCAGTTGATCGCTCTGCAGATCAAAACCGGAGAATCCTACTTCCGAAAGCGTGGTGACAATTTTGTCTTCTATGGCGAGCGGCAACACTTGGATTATTGGCGACGCCATGTCCTGCCCGTTTTCATCGTTCTCCATAACCCAACTACGAAACAGACCATCTGGCAGCGGGTGGAGCGCGACCTTGTGACGGAACATAGCGAAGGAAGATGGTCGATCGAGATTCCGACAGAGCAGGTCTTGAACGCCTCGGCCAGCGATTACCTTCGCAAGGGAATATCTTCGGATCCGAAATCTGTCCGACGGGTTCGAATGCTGTTGGATCTCCCGCTGATGCGGGAGATAGCAAAGAAGCAGGAGGAGGACGCTGTCTTTCTGACTGTCGACGAGTGGGTCAACAAGTCTCTGAACTTTCGCAACAGCGCTTTGTTTTATGGCGACCCTCACGGTGAAATTGTATACGAGTTCGATAGATGGGTTGCGTTCAGCGATCTCGGAAACTTCATGAACGAAAGCTTTCCCTGGATGGACTTCGAGTATGCGGAACCTATCGACGAGGGTTCCGCGGAGGTCGAGGGCCACATCCTCGAGGTTAAAGTGAACTCGCTTGGTCGAGCATTTCTCGAAGTCGAAGATTACATGGAAAACGGAAGCGTGCCGATCGAAGTGGATCGCTGGTATGAACTAGATTCCGACAGCTATGCGGAGGACGACCGAGACTGAAGGTTGTACTGATGGCGGCCATCCATGCCTTGTCTATCTAAAGCGGAGCAGTGAGCCCCCTTCCTGACATGGAAAACGACGCATCCAAAACGACGCCATTTGTTAAGAAATGGACGTCATAAACACGGTGCTGGCGACAGGCCGGATGGTGTTTCCTGATGCACCGTCCAAGCCTGTTGCCGAGGAGCCGGACGCGGCCTTCGTCAAGCGGCGTCCGAGCTTGATGTGAAGCGAGATCACTTCCTGCCGTTCTCTCTTCACCGTGAGATATAGCCCTCGCGCAGCTTCTCTATCTTGAGACTCCACCTTCGGGTGGGGTCTCTCCGCTCGCAACCCATGCGGCCGGTCGCAAACGTACCCAAGAACGCTCTACCGGATCAAACACCCCCGGAAGTTCGAAATAGCTACTGACTACGGCAAGATCCTGCAGTTTCACCGAAGCGATTGGAATTCCGGTCGCGAGCGATGCAGCGGCCACCCAAGGGTAGTGCCCGTACGTCGGGAGCTTAGCGCGGTCGTTTGGAAGCCAGGTATGTCGCAACGGACCGTGACCAAGGATTCGCGCCATCGCTCTCGCAATTTCGAGATCGTCCCCGACCAGCGTCTCGCATCCAGCCATCAGCGCGTCAATTTGGTCTTCAAGAATTCGCGCCTTCCCTGGGTCTCTTTCGGCCAGAGCTCCAATTCCACGCTGTATCGTCAGATGAGTGGCGAAGGGAATGACGATCTGCGACCGTTCGAAGAATTCGCGCACTCCAGGTTTCGGACGCGGCTTCAATCGCTCGCTAAGAAGGCAGGCTGTAACAAGGTATTTCAATGTCGTCTCCTGATGGATTCCGCCGGGTGTCGCCCGACGGAAGAGACGTACGGCGCCAATGGCGTCTGCGAGGTTAACGACGTCGGAGCGTTGAATCTTTTTCCGCGGCGAATCCCATCGCGGTCATAGCCGAGCTGGTCGAAAGATTATGTCGGCTCGAATCATCGAACTGGCAAAGGCGCCATACCGAACGCGACCGATGGACAGAGAGGAAGTAAACATTCCGAACCGCCGGCCCACCTTTGAAAAGAGCGCGGGATTGGCGAGCGACGCAGTGGGTTTCGGCGCGCTCTCGGTTGCGAAACGGGGTGCGTCCGGATCGGGATGCCTTCCGCCGCCGCGCCAGATCCCGCTGTCCAGCCAATCTTCGTAAAAGAGCAGCCACCTGATCGTCCAAGCGATGATCTTGTCGCCGATGTATTCCGACGGATCCCATGGATCGTCGCCTGGGTCCCAGGCGCAGAGCGCTGGAAGGTGAGGCGGGTGCCGATATCGGTAGACGTGCGGAGTGGGCTCACCCGTTCGGCGGGGATCAGGCGCGACGAGCGGATCGATCACTTTGACCGTCACATATGGATGATTGATCGTGACCTCATCCAGATCTTTTGCCGGGAAGTACCTGATCCATATCTTATACGCCTGCGAAATCGGCGTCAGTGTGCCTTCCCACATGCCGATCCAGTCGGCATCAACGGTGAGGCGGAACGAAGGGTAAACCGCCTTTAGGTGCCGATCTTGCTCCTTGACGGAAAGAGGTGCCAGTGCCCTAGTCTCCCCAGGGTTCGCTTCGAGGCGTCGGTCGTGCGTAGGCGGGAGCGGCAACGGAACTGATTGCAGCGACCGTCCCCGTCCCAGCGGAATGCATTGCCCGACCCGCGCGGTCGTCCGCGACCTGCCTGTCCATGAACTCCCTGATCGAGTCCTGCGCCGGTCGTTCGCCGAACAGCTTCTCCAGCGTCTTTCGCATTTCGGGGAGCGGAAGGCCCTTCTTAAGGCGCTCGATGTCGATCGCGAAGGCCCGGAGTTCGTCGATGAACACTCGTTGTGTCGTGACGTTTTCAGGCCAACGGTCGGTCAGCTTGTCATATGGCTCGCAAGCCGGGTTGAAGGCTTCATAAACCGCTCCACGCCGCCCCGCAGCTTCGAGCGCGAGTATGAGGCGATCGATCTGGTGCAATAGTTCATCCGAAAGGCTCCGGGTCTGGTTGGCGTTCAGGGCGACGGAATGCGCGAGCACGACCGAGGGCGGAAGGCGGAGAGACGCATGCCGAGCGTCGTAGGCGAGGTTGCGCCACCGCTTGACAAGCTGTAGCGCGATCACGGCCTTCGACTTCCGGTAGGCCGGGGCTTGCTCCGGAACCGGTTCGGCGTCGGCATCGTCTTTCCGCGCGATCAACCGCTCGAAATCCAGAGAACGCCTTTCGAAGAACTGGCCGAACGCTGCGTCCGCGGGCGTCCTCGAGTTGAACCACTCCGAAAATCCCCATGGGTCGGCGATAAGCCGATCTTTCTCGTATCCGTCCGCAACGCGTTTCGAGTGGAATATGAAGCTGCCCCGTTCGGCGAGGGCCCAGCAACGGACGGCGGGCGTGACGTCGAGGTGTATGCCCTCATAGAGAACGGTTACACAGCGGCTCTTGCGCTCCGTCTTCGACCAGTAGCGCGAACCAGGCTTGCCCTTGATCGCCGAATGGAGTTCGGAGAGGACTTCTTCCGGATCGGTGTCGGCGGGCTTGCCGAGCTGAACCATCGCGTCGATGTCGAAGTCGGCGTTGTTGGCATGCCGAGCCGTAGTTGCGCCGATCGCGAAACCGCCCTGGGGATAGAATGCCTCTACGAGACCAGCAAGCGGGCTTTCCTCGCGTCCGAGCCATTCATGGATCGTGTGATAATGGCCTTCTGCGAGGCGATGATCTGTCGGCGTGAGTTGGATGCGGACCGCAATGTCTGCCAACAACACGTCGAGTGTACTGTATGAAGCGATCTCTCGAAGGACGGGATCGGTATAGTTCATCGAACGACTCCTTACGCTTGATGGACGATGTCGAGCGTCGGGCGAGAACCGCCCAAAGCCCGGTTGTGGTCGTAGATGCGCATTGGCAGATGGGCTTTCGGCATCCATACGCGTCCGAGCTCGACTGCCGCAGAAACCGGAATGGCGGGGAACACGTGAAGGAAGTCTGCGCCGGGGTGGTGGCCTTTGGTTGCCTCCAGCACCCGGCGAACCTCTTGCCTCCAGATCTGGAGGTCTTCTGGCGTCCGCATGATGTCATTGTACGCAGCCACTGCCGATAGGGACCAGATCGAGACGTCGTCGCCCAGCACCTCGAAGACTCGCTCGTCGCCTATGGCTGCGCTCACGCCAAGTTTCAGGGCAACCTTTCCATGAACCTTCAGGGCCTGTGCGACTTCGAGCTTTAGCGATGGACCGGCCTTATCCCATTCCCAGCCCTTGGGTTCGCGAAGGAGTTGGCGGACGTGAGCCTCGGAAATATCCGAGATCAGCCGGCCGAGCTCGATCAACAATGGCATGGGGGCCAGACCGAAGACGGCCAAGCGGTTGATCTCGCCGCGCTCGAGACGACCCTTTACACGCTCGAAGTATTTATCCCGCAGGCTCTTCTGGTGGACCGGCCAGTAGCTTGGGTCGTTATCCGGGATGCCGAGATCGGGAATGTCGAGATCAATCATTCCTCCATGTGCCGGGTAGAATTCCGGGAGCAGGGCGCTCTTAACGGTATCGACATTCACAGGCGACTCGTTACGCCCGATCCCGGCACCGTAACGGATCACATGGCAGGAAGCGTCACGGCGGATCGACGTCACCGTCTCGATCCTGCTTTCATGTTCCTCCTTCAATCGACGAAGCAGATCGGCCGGATACTCACCCCTGGTGTCATGGCCATCGATCAGCCTGTGATGGACGTCACAGAGCAACATCAAATTCGCCGGATCCTTGGAGAGCCTGGCGGATAGAACCTTGTTCCCGCGGGCGCCCTTCGGAGCGTCCGCGACAATGTGGGCGATATAGGCTGCGTTGAGATCTGATTTGCCGGAGAGCAGGTCGCCGATGAGGAGCTTGCAGAAGGCACAGCGCCCTGCCGAGCGTGCCCAGACGATTGCTCTCACGTTCGGTGGAATTGCCGGCCTTTTAGGCCGTGCCGCATCGGCCGACGCCGCCAATGGGGCATCGGCATGTGCATCAAGAAGCTGTTCAACATCCGTCATGCTATTCCTCGACTTTACGCTGAATGAGTGCTGCATTCATCGAAGTATTTGAAGGCAATTAACTATAATTGGCCAGCCCGGAATATAGAGGTATGTGAAAGCAATCGTTACATGCCCGAAACATGCTGTTTTCACTTCCCGATGCTTTAGTTTTTCTGAATGTATCTCCGTTATATATTCCGCAGTGTTTACTGAGGCTCTTCAATTAATTCGCCCCGCCCGCAATCTTTGCATTGGGCGAGGCGTAATCTGCGTCATTTCAATGGCTGCCGGTCAAAATGAATGGCTGCCTACAAGTAGGAAGAGCCTACTCAGCTGCACCCACTCGTAGCGCCACAAGTGTCGCACTTCTCGCAGGTGCCATTCCGCACCATCGTAAAATTCTGGCACTCCGAGCACATGTTGCCGGTATAGCCCTGCATGATCGAGCGCTGGCGGCGTTCGGCTTCCCGCTTCTTGGCTTCGGATTTCGCCGTTGCCGCGTCGGCCGCCGCCTTGTCGGAGAAGAGGGCTGTCGCGTCGCTGGTGATTTCCTCGGTCACCTCTTCGGCGATCTCTTCCGCCAATTCCTTGGCGCGCTCCTCGTAGTCGCGCTTGAAGGCAACGATTTCGGAGGTGGAGACGGCAATCGTCGTCTCCAGCTTGCGGGCCGCGCTGCCTGCAAAGGCAGTCACGGTGCCGGTGGAGGCGGCGCGGGCAGGGGCGGCGGTGGCCGCACCCTTGGGTTCGCCTGCCTGGCGTTCGCCGCCGGTGCCGGACACCAGTGTCGGCTTGTAGCCGCGGGTCCAGCCGGTGGAGAGCAGGTTGGTTTTGCCTTCCTGGATGCCCTTGCCGAGTGCCGTGTTCGAGAAATCAGACGTATCGACATGGGCCAGGTCGTGGCGGCCGAGATAGGAAACGGCAAGCTCGCGGAAGACATAGTCGAGGATCGACGTGGCGTTCTTGATCGCGTCATTGCCGATGACCATGCCGGCCGGCTCGAACTTGGTGAAGGTGAAGGCCTCGACATATTCCTCGAGCGGCACGCCATATTGCAGGCCAAGCGAGATGGCGATGGCGAAATTGTTCATCATCGCACGGAAGGCAGCGCCTTCCTTGTGCATGTCGATGAAGATCTCGCCGATACGGCCGTCGCCGAATTCGCCGGTGCGGAGATAGACCTTATGTCCGCCGACGGCGGCCTTCTGGGTATAGCCCTGGCGGCGGTTCGGCAGCTTCTCACGTTCGCGGGAAACACGCTCGACCACCCGCTCGATGATCTTCTCGGTGACGGTGACGGCCTGGGCGGCGAGGGGCGCCTGCAGCAGTTCCTCCAGCGCATCCTCATCGTCTTCGTCTTCGATCAGCGAGGCATTGAGCGGCTGCGACAGCTTCGAGCCGTCGCGATAGAGCGCGTTGGCCTTGAGGCCAAGCTTCCAGGAGAGCATGTAGGCGTTCTTGCAATCCTCGACGGTCGCCTCGTTCGGCATGTTGATCGTCTTGGAAATCGCGCCCGAGATGAACGGCTGGGCAGCCGCCATCATGCGGATATGGCTTTCCACAGAGAGGTAGCGCTTGCCGATCTTGCCGCAGGGATTGGCGCAATCGAAGACCGGCAGGTGTTCCGCCTTCAGGAAAGGCGCGCCTTCCAGCGTCATCGCACCGCAAACGTGGATGTTGGCGGCTTCGATGTCCTTCTTCGAGAAGCCGATATGGTCGAGCAGGCTGAAGCTCATGTCGGCCAGCTGTTCGTCGGAAACCTTCAGCGTCTCCTTCAGGAAGTCGGCGCCAAGCGTCCACTGGTTGAAGACGAACTTGATGTCGAAGGCGCTCTTCAGCGCGGCGTTGACGGCTTCCACCTTCTCGTCGGTGAAGCCCTTGGTCTTCAGCGTCGATGGATTGACAGCCGGCGCCTGGTTCAGATTGCCATGGCCGACGGCATAGGCCTCGATCTCGGCGATCTGGCTTTCGGAATAGCCAAGCGTGCGCAGCGCGTCGGGCACGGCGCGGTTGATGATCTTGAAGTAGCCGCCACCGGCGAGCTTCTTGAACTTGACGAGGGCAAAGTCGGGCTCGATGCCGGTGGTATCGCAATCCATGACGAGACCGATCGTGCCTGTGGGCGCGATGACCGAGACCTGGGCATTGCGGTAGCCATGCTGTTCACCGAGCTCGAGCGCCTTGTCCCAGGCCGACTTGGCGTGGGCGACGAGATCCTGGTCCGGGTTTTCCGAATGGATCAGCGCGACCGGGTTAATCGACAGGGCCTCATAGCCGGAGGTTTCGCCATGAGCGGCGCGGCGATGGTTGCGAATGACCCTGAGCATGCTCTCGCGGTTCGGCGCGAAGTTCGGGAACGGGCCGAGTTCGGCAGCCATTTCGGCCGAGGTCGCATAGCAGACACCGGTCATGATCGCGGTCAGCGAGCCTGCAATGGCGCGGGCCTCAGTGGAGTCATAGGGAATGCCCGACGACATCAGCAGGCCGCCGATATTGGCGTAGCCAAGGCCGAGCGTGCGGTATTCGTAAGAGAGTTCGGCAATGCGCTTCGACGGGAACTGCGCCATCATCACCGAGACTTCGAGCACGACGGTCCACAGGCGAACAGCATGTTCGTAATCGGCGATGTTGATGCGCTTGGTGGCCTTGTCCTTGAACTGCAGCAGGTTCAGCGAGGCAAGGTTGCAGGCCGTGTCGTCGAGGAACATGTATTCCGAGCACGGGTTCGAGCCGCGGATCGGGCCGCCGGCCGGCGAAGTGTGCCAGTCGTTCATCGTCGTGTTGAAGTGGATGCCCGGATCGGCCGAAGCCCAGGCAGCGTACGAAATCGTTTCCCAGAGATCGCGGGCCTTGAGCGTCTTCATCACGCGGCCGTCCTTGCGGGCGGTCAGGTTCCATTCGCCATCATTCTCGACGGCGCGCAGGAAGTCGTCCTTGATCGAGACGGAGTTGTTGGAGTTCTGGCCGGATACCGTGAGGTAGGCTTCCGAGTCCCAATCCGTGTCGTAGGTCTTGAATTGGAGATCCTTGTAGCCCTGGCGGGCGAACTGGATGACGCGCTGGACGTAGTTCTCAGGAACCTGGTCCTTCTTGGCAGCGCGGATTTCGCGCTTCAGGGCAGGGTTCTTGTTGGGATCGTAGCAATCGCCGTTGTCACCGCCTTCGCAGTTGAAGCAGGCCTTCATGATCGCCTTCAGATGCTTGGCGACGACCTTCGATCCGGTCACGAGAGCCGCGACCTTCTGCTCTTCCTTGACCTTCCAGTTGATGTATTCCTCGATATCGGGATGGTCGATATCGACGACCACCATCTTGGCGGCGCGGCGCGTCGTGCCGCCC
>Ga0102590_1000417_pt1 | contig 98324 bp, 86 predicted proteins | sample AraplaMF_Col_mMF_FD_76859 | JGI IMG/M metagenome (GOLD analysis project Ga0102590, IMG submission 76859) | Arabidopsis root microbial communities from the University of North Carolina, USA - plate scrape MF_Col_mMF | ecosystem: Host-associated > Plants > Roots > Endosphere | place: USA... | reverse complement strand
ATTCCCCACTGCTGCCTCCCGTAGGAGTCTGGGCCGTGTCTCAGTCCCAGTGTGGCTGGTCGTCCTCTCAGACCAGCTACAGATCGTCGCCTTGGTAGGCCTTTACCCCACCAACTAGCTAATCTGATATCGGCCGCTCCAATTGCGCGAGGTCTTGCGATCCCCCGCTTTCACCCTCAGGTCGTATGCGGTATTAATCCGGCTTTCGCCGGGCTATCCCCCACAACTGGGCACGTTCCGATATATTACTCACCCGTTCGCCACTCGCCACCAGGATTGCTCCCGTGCTGCCGTTCGACTTGCATGTGTAAGGCATGCCGCCAGCGTTCAATCTGAGCCAGGATCAAACTCTTCAGTTCGATCTTGATAATTTACTCAATGAATTGAAGTGAACTTCACTTCATGAGCGTTTAAGGTCCATGAGACCTCGAGTCTTTCGACCCTTCGGCACTCGCCTTCCAACGCCCACACTTATCGGCTGTATGTTTTTAAAGAGCTGCCGCGCCACTCGTCATTCCTGACTCGCCGCTTGCTTGCCTCGTCGCGCTTCAACTTTCGTTTTGCACTTCGTTCAGCAGAGCCTGCGACTGTAGCACGACTTTTTGCGTTTTACTCGGCGTCGGCGATTTTTTCATTTCGCTTTCTTCGAGCCTGCTCGTCATTCCTGACTTGCCGCAAATCGCTGAGTTCTCATCAGCGAAGCCCACGATTATGCATTGGTGCCAAGGGGTCGTCAATACTCTTGTCCCTGCAATTTTGTCGGGTATCTCTGAAATGCCGCGACACACCGAGAGTCCCTTCAAACCGCCGCCGGGGCTTCGCAGCCGGCATGCCATCGGCGAGAATCCGCGCCCTGCCCCCGTTGGGAGGCGCGACCGGCCGTCTGGTGGCAAACAGCGGTCGGCGTTGATAGAGCCAACATACACAAGAGACCCCGATGTACGACACGCCCTTCGTCAACAACCCCTTCGAATCCGCCATTGACCCCGGCACCGTGCTGCAACGCGTCGAGCAATCGGCCGGCATCGCCCAGCTCCAGCGCCGCGTGTTCGCGCGCGCCGACAAGCTGCGCGGCGTCGCCGCCGACCTGATGGAGCACGACGCCAAGATCGAGGCCCTGTTTGCAAACGGCGCCCGCGCCGGTGCCGCCCCCAAGAAGACAGCGAAGACCAAGGCCGAAGCCTGATCCGTCTCACCCCCGCACGGGCCCGGTTCACCCTCGAACCATGGCGCCCGGCGGACCCCGGGGCAACAATGCGGGAGCATGACGGCCCTCCCCTCTCCTTCCTCCGACAAGACCCACGACGACGCGGCTTCGATGCCGCGTCTCGCTTTCGCCGTCGCCTGGGCGTTGTTCTGGGTGCTGATGATGACCATCGGCGTGCAGGATCACCTGCGCCAGGGCGGCACCGGCCCCTGGAAGCCGCTGCTGTGGGAAGGCAGCTCGATGCTGGCGGCCAGCCTGGTGGTCTGGCTCCAATGGCAGCGCGCCGGCCGGCTCGATGCCCTGCTGGCCCGGCCGTGGCGCTGGTTCGCCGCGAGCCTCGGGTGGCTGCCGCTCGCCGCACCCTGCTTCGTCGCGGCGGTGTATGCCCTGCGCCATGCCGTCTACGCCGCGCTCGGCCAGCCCTATGTGCACGACCCGTGGCCGGTGGTGTTCCGCTACGAGGTGCTGAAGTTCTCGATGTTCTACCTGCTGTTCGCCGCGGTCTTCTTCGGGCTGCGCTCGCATGCGGCGCTGGCCGCCGCGCGGCTGCGGCTCGAACGCGAGCAGCGCCTCGCGCAAAGCGCGCAGCTGCTGCAGCTGGCCCAGCAGATCGAGCCGCATTTCCTGTTCAACGCGCTCAACACGATCGCCTCGACGATCCACACCGACCCGGCGCTGGCCGACACGCTGCTGATGCGCCTGGCCGCGCTGCTGCGCGCCGCCACCGACCTGGCGCGACGCCCCGAGACCACGCTGGCCGACGAGCTGGGCCTGCTCGAGGCCTATGCGTCCATCATGCGCGAGCGTTTCGCCGAACGCGTGGACATCGCCTTCGACGTCGACCCCGGCGCCCGTGACTGCAAGGTGCCGTCGCTGCTGCTGCAGCCGCTGCTGGAGAACGCGTTCCGCCATGGCGTCGAGCGCCGCCTCGCCACCACCCACATCGTCGTGCGCACGCGCCGCACCGGCGAACGCCTGTGCCTGGAGGTGCAGGACGACGCCGGCGAGCTGCCCGACGCGCCCGCGTGGGGCGTGGGCCTCGGCAACCTGCAGCAGCGCCTGTCGACCCGCCACGGCGAGCGCGCGTCTCTGACGTTGCAGGCGCGCGACGGCGGCGGCGTGCTGGCCCGCATCGAGCTGCCATGCGAGTGCTGATCGTCGACGACGAGACCCCGGCGCGCGAACGCCTGCGCCGCCTGCTGCTCGCGTTCGACGACATCGACGTCGTCGGCCAGGCGCGCGACGGCGACGAAGCGCTGGCCGCCGTCGCCACGCTGGCGCCGGATGCGCTGTTCCTCGACGTGCAGATGCCGGGCGCGAACGGCATCGACGTCGCCGCGTCCTTGCCCGAACCACCCCCCGCCATCGTCTTCGTCACCGCGCACGGCCACTATGCGGTGCAGGCCTTCGATGCCGCCGCCGTCGACTACCTGCTCAAGCCGGTCGAACCGCAACGCCTGGGCCAGGCGCTGCAGCGGCTGCGCGATCGCCTGGGCGCGGCACGACCACCGCTGCAGCCGGCGCAGCTGCTGGTCGCCGACCGCAGCCGCACGCACGTGGTCGCGGTGGCCGACATCCTGTGGCTCGAGGCCGCCGACAACTACGTGATCCTGCACACGCCCGAGCGTTCGCCGCTGCTGCGCCGCACCTTGTCGGGCCTGCTGGACGACCTGGGCGCCGGCTTCGTGCGAACGCACCGCGGCGCCGCGGTGGCGCTGGCGCACGTGGTGCAGCTCGAACCGCTCGGCAAGGGCGACGCGCGCATCACGCTGCACGGCGGGCAGGCCGCGCCCTGCAGCCGCCAGTACCGCGACGCGCTGGTGTCGCGCCTGGCCGCGCCGCGCTGATCCGCTTCGCCACCTGCCGGGGGCGCTTCGTCCCGCCGCGCTGTCCGACGGCCCGCGTGCGGCCTAGCCTTGTCGCATCCACCTGCGGAGACCTTGCCATGCCGGACCCCGTCGCCCTGCCCGCCCGCCAGTACGCCCTCGACTGGCTGCGCATCGCCGCGTTCGCGCTGCTGGTCCCGTACCACGTCGGCATGTACTACGTGAGCTGGGGCTGGCACATCAAGAGCCCTCAGCTCCACACCGCGCTGGAGCCGTGGATGATGCTCAGCTCGCCCTGGCGCATGGACCTGCTGTTCATCGTCTCCGGCGCTGCCACGGCACTGATGCTGGGTGGCGGCCAGGCGCCGCCGCTCGGCTGGCTGCGCCGGCGCAGCGCGCGCCTGCTGCTGCCCTTGCTGTTCGGCATGCTGGTGATCGTGCCGCCGCAGTCCTGGCTGGAGGTGCAGCGCCGCTTCGGCTACACCGGCAGCTACCTCGACTTCATCCCGCTCTACCTGCGCGGCGGCAGCGGCTTCTGCGATGCGGCACAGGGCTGCCTGGTGCTGCCGACCTGGAACCACCTGTGGTACCTGCCCTACCTGTTCACGTACACGCTGCTGCTGTGGGCGGCACTGCGGCTGTGGCCGGGCCTGCTGCCTGCCATCGCGCGCCGGGCGGCAACCGCACTGGCCGGCCCGCGCCTGCTGTGGCTGCCGCTCGCGCTGCTGTTCGCGTGGCGGCTGCTGATGGCGCGTCGCTTCCCGGCCACGCACGCCCTGGTCGACGACGCGTTCATGCACGGCCAGTACCTGGCGATGTTCTTGTTCGGCGCCACCCTGGCGCAGGCCGGCAGCCTCGCGCAGGACGCGCAGCGCTGGCGTTGGTGGGCCCTGCTGTCGGCCGCGGCCGGTTGGCTCGCGCTGCAAGCGCTGCTGCCGTCGGCGGCCGGCCTGCCGTGGCTGCGCGGCCTCGCGTTCACGGTGCTGCAATGGGGCGCCCTGGTCGCGGCCATCGGCTTCGCCCACCGGCACTGGAACGTCGATCACCCGTGGCGGCAGACGCTCGCCGAGGCGGTGTTCCCGCTCTACCTGCTGCACCAGACGCTGATCATCCTGCTGGCGCACGCGCTGCGGCCCTGGGCGCTGCCGTTCGAGGTGGAGGCGCCGCTGCTGGTCGCCGCGACCTTCGCGCTCGGCTGGATCGGCTACCGCCTCGCGCTGCGCAGCGGCCCGTTGCGCAGCGCCTTCGGGCTCAAGCCGGCAGCAGCAACTCGCGGCGCTCGCCGAACTGCCGCCATCCACCGCGCGTGAAGGCCCGGGCCATGCCGGTGTTCGACCGGTCGGTGTCCGCGATCAGGCGCGGCAGGCCGGCAGCGCGCAGCAAGGCGGTGGCGACAGCCAGCAACGCATCGACGCGCCCGCGTCCACGGTGCGCCGGCAGCACGCCGATGTAGCCGATGCTGCCGAAGTCGGCCCCCGCCACCGGCAGCACCAGGCCCACCGCGGCGCCCTGCGCATCGAAGGCGATCTGCCACCAGCCCGGGTCCACGCGCATGCTGCGCAGGTCGGCAATCAGCTCAGCCGCGTGGGCGTCGGCACCGCGCGCCGCGACGGCCTCGATGTCGATCTGGTCGCGCGATGCAGCCGCCACCTCGGCCACCATCTGCCGCAGCAGCGGCTCGTCGCCGGCGGTCACCGGGCGCAGGTTCAGGTCGCCGGTGTCGACCGCGGCACCCGGCGCCGACGCCGGCACCGCATCGAAGCGCAGCGTGTCGCGCTGCGTCCTGAAGCCATGGCGCGCCAGGAAGGCCAGGCGCGCCTGGCCATGCGTCTGCCATTGCGGCGCGCGCGGCGGGTGGTCGTGGCAGTGGCCCACGGTCGTCAAGCCCGCATCCGCCATCGCCGAGCGTGCGCCATCCAGCAGCGCCCGCCCGAGCGCATCGGCGTCGCCACCGTCCCACGGCAGGTTCAGCAGCACGATGTCGATCGGCCGGCCGACGCGCGGCAAGGCCCAGAACGCCACCCGCCCGCAGGGCCGACCGCCGCGCCAGGCGACGAAACACCACTCGGGACGCGACGACCCCGACGCGAACAGCCCTTCGAGGTAGTGCGCGGTGTCGTCGACATGTTCGGCGGCGGTCTCCACCGCGGCGAACTCGTGCACGCTGCCGGCCCGCCGGATCTCGACCGTCATGCGGGCCTCCGCTCGAAACCCTCGAGCACGTTGACGGCGTTCACGCCGACCTCGGCCACCGCGTAGCCGCCCTCGAACACGAACAGCGTCGGCAGGCCGAGCCCGGCGACGTCGCGCCCTACCTGCAGGTAGTCGGCGCTGCGCAGCGCAAAGCTGGAGATCGGATCGCCCTCGAAGGTGTCGACGCCCAGCGACACCACCAGCGCCTGGGCGCCGAAGCGGCCGATCGCCTCGATGCCCGTGCCCAGCGCCGCGCGCCAGCGTGCGAAGTCGGTGCCGCGCGACAGCGGCAGGTTCAGGTTGAAGCCCTCGCCGGCCCCGCTGCCGCGTTCGTCCGCGTGCCCCAGGTAGAACGGGTACTCGGTGCGCGGATCGCCGTGCAGCGACACCGTCAGCACGTCGGGCCGCTCGTAGAAGATACTTTGCGTGCCGTTGCCATGGTGGTAGTCGACGTCGAGCACCGCGACGCGCTCGAAGCCGCCGTCGCGCAAGGCCTGCGCTGCCAGCGCCGCGTTGTTCAGGAAGCAATAGCCGCCGAAGAAGTCCGCGCCGGCATGGTGGCCCGGCGGCCGCGTCAGCGCGAAGGCGCTGCGCGTCTCGCGCCGCAGCAGCGCCTGCGCCCCGTCCACCGCGCAGGCCGCACCGGCCCGCGCCGCCTGCCAGGTGCCGGCCACCAGCGGCGTGCCGGCATCGAACGAGAACAAGCCCATGCGCGCCGCGAAGTTGTCGGGCAGCACGTCGGCGCGGAAGCCGCGCACCGGCCACACCGACGGCAGCGCATCGACCTCGGCGTTCGCCGGATCCAGCGCCACCCAATCGGCCCAGGCATGCGACAGGAAATCGAGGTAGCGCGCACTGTGGATGCGCTGCAGCACATCCAGGGCCACCTCGCCCGGCTCGCGCAGCGCGCCCAGCGGGCGCCGCCGCAACTCGGCCAGCACGTGGTCCAGCCGGCCCGGCACCTCGTGGCAGGGCACGAGCCGGCCGCGGTACATCTCCTGGCGCCCGGCATGCAATTGATGGACCGGGTTGTGGATCGTCAGCATCTCAGTCTGTCCCTTCGTTGGCGCTGTCCTCGAGCGGCTTGAACAGGTCGTCGAAATCCTCGGCGTTCAGCGCCGCGTCGCTGGCCACGCCCTTCAGCAGCAGGTCGGCGAGGCCTGCCTTGCGCGCCTGCAGGTCGATCATCTTGTCCTCGACCGTGCCGCTGGCCAGCAGCTTGTAGACGAACACCGGCTTGTCCTGCCCGATGCGGTAGGCACGGTCCACCGCCTGCTGCTCGACCGCCGGGTTCCACCACGGGTCGTACAGGATCACGGTGTCGGCGGCCGTCAGGTTCAGCCCCACGCCGCCGGCCTTCAGGCTGATCAGGAACAGCGGCACCGTGCCCTGCTGGAACTGCGCCACCAGGCCGGCCCGGTCGTCGGTCTCGCCGGTCAGCAGCAGGTAGGGCAGCTTCAGGCGCTGCAGCTCGGGCTCGATCAGCGCCAGCATCTCGGTGAACTGCGAGAACAGCAGCACGCGCCGCCCGTCCTCCACCAGCGTGGGCAGCAGGTCGAGCAGCAGCTCCAGCTTGGCCGACGGCGCGTGCTTGCCACCGGGCGGCGCGTCGCTCTTCAGCAGGCGCGGGTCGCAGCACACCTGGCGCAGCTTCAGCAGCGCATCCAGCACCATGATCTGGCTGCGCGCAAGGCCCTGCTTCTGGATCGCGTCGCGCAGCTTCTCGTCCATGGTCGCGCGCACGGTCTCGTACAGGTCGGCCTGCGCGCCCGCCAGCTCGACGCGCAGCAGCGTTTCGGTCTTCTCGGGCAGCTCCTGCGCCACCTGCTGCTTGGTGCGGCGCAGGATGAACGGCCGCACGCGGCGCGCCAGGTGCTCGGCCTGGAGCTGGTCCTGGCGCTTCTCGATCGGCTGGCGGTAGCGCTCGCGGAACTGCATCTCGCTGCCCAGCAGGCCCGGGCACACGAAATCCATCAGGCTCCACAGCTCGCCCAGGTGGTTCTCGAGCGGCGTGCCGCTCAGGCACAGCCGGTGCTCCGCGCGCAGGCCCTTCAGCGCAAGCGCGGCCTGGCTGCGGCTGTTCTTGATGCGCTGGGCTTCGTCGAGCACGACGTAGTGCCAGTCCTGCGCCGTCAGCACGTCGATGTCGCGCACCGCCAGCGGGTAGCTGGTGATCACCAGGTTCGCCTGCGCGATGCGCTCGAAGTGCTGCATGCGCCGCGCGCCGTGCAGCACCAGCGTCTTCAGCTGCGGCGTGAAGCGGTGCGCCTCGGCATGCCAGTTCTCGACCAGGCTGGTCGGCACGACCACCAGCGACGGGCGCTCCAGCCGGCCCGCGTCGAGCTCGTTCTGCAGCAGCGTCAGCGTCTGCAGCGTCTTGCCCAGGCCCATGTCGTCGGCCAGCACGCCGCCCAGGCGCGCGCGGCGCAGGAAATCCATCCACGCCAGCCCGTCGAGCTGGTAGTGGCGCAGCGTCGCCTGCACCCGCGGCGACGGCGCCACCGGCGGCAGCCCGCTGCCGGTGCGCAGCGCGCGCAGCTCGTGGATCAGCGCATCGAGGCTGGGCGGCGCCTTCACCTTCGCGCCGTTGGCCAGCGCGTCGAGGGTGCCGAGGTCGAAGCGCGACAGCTGCAGCACCGCCTCCGACGGCTTCAGCGTGACCTTCTCGAACACGCTGCGCAGCCAGTCGAGCAGCGGCGCCAGGCGCTGCACCGGCACGCGCAGCAGGCGCTGGCGCGCCGGGGCGCCCAGCGGTTGCGGCGACGAGCCGTCGTCCGGCCACGGCACCAGCACCTCGCCGCTGCCGGCGCGCAGCGCACTGTCCACCTTCAGCCAGCCGCCCTGCACCAGGCCCACCAGCAGCGGCACCAGGTTGACCGGCTGGCCTTCCACCGACACCTTGAGGCCGAGGCGGAACCAGTCGCTGCCGGGCTCTTCGTGCAGGTCGACGGTCCAGTCGTCGGCCTCGTGCAGCTCGTACGGGAAGTCGTCGTCGACCTCGACCTGCCAGCCCAGCTCCTTCAGGGCCGGGATGTGCTGCGTCAGCAGCTGCGGCCACTGGTCGCGCTGCTGCGGCACGAAGACCATCGGCCGGCCTTCGAGGTTGACGCCGTAGCCGGCGCTGAGCAGCCGGCCCGAGCCGAAGCTGGACTGGCGCTGCATCGCCGCGCCGGCCGCGAGGCTCCAGGGGCGCAGGTGCAGGCGCTCGGCCATCGCACGCACCGCGTCGGCTTCGGCATCGGCCTGGCGCTCGAAGCGCGTCAGCTGGCTGGCGTGGGAGCCGGCGCCGCGCGTCGCATCGAGGAAGGTGGTGTCGGCGCCGCCGGACGGCAGGTGGTAGTCGACCGGCACCATGCCCGGCACGCGGTAGCGCAGCAGCAGCTGCACCGAGGCCTGGCGCGGCGCGTGGTCGCTGACCAGCGGGCGGTTGCCGCGCGTGCCGAAGCGCTGGTGCAGCATCGCCTCGGACGCCGCGTCGACGCAGGTGCCCAGCCGCAGCACCGGCACCAGCGGCAGCACGCCCAGGTCGCGCAGCGCGCGCACCTGCTCGTCGGGCAGCGGGAGCTCGATGCCGCGCGCGCTGGCCAGGCCTTGCAGCCGCTCGGTGAACTGCGGCAGCAGCTCGGCCGGCACGGGCGGCATGCGTGTCAGCCAGTCGAGCAGTTGCGTGCTGGGCGGCACGCCTTGCAGCGCCGCAGGGCGGATCGCCAGGCTGCTCGCGTCGATGGCGCGCGGCTCGGGCAGCAGCACCAGGCGCACGGTTTCGTCGGCCGGGCCGCGCCACTGGGTGTGCCAGTCGCCGTCCTCGTCGGCCAGCCAGTGCAGCGACACCGGCAGCGGCGTGTCGATGCTTTCGGCGGCGGGGCCGGGCGGGTGCGGCAGCTCGTCGAGCGCCGGCGGCACGATCCAGGTGCGGCCGCTGCCCAGCATCAGCTCCAGCAGGGCGAGCGCGCCCGGGCCGCGCAGCGGTATCGCGCCGGTGGTCAGCTGCGCACCCAGCATCGGCAGGATGGCCGAGAAGATGTCCTGGTCGGCCGGCGTGACGTAGGCCGGGCGGTTGCGCAGCATGTCGATCACGCTGGGCGAGTGCGGGCGGTGCGAGCCGAGTTCGCCGGTGCGGCGCAGGCTGCCGAGGTGCAGCGCCAGGAACAGGCCGCTGCCGCGCGCGCGCAGCACGTACATCAGCGTGCGCTGCGGGGCGGTCGCGGGGGCGGCGGGTTCGGCCGGCGGTCCGGTCGGGATGTCGGTCAGCTCGGCCAGCCACGAGCGCACCGGGCGCGGCAGGTCTTCGGCCGGCGCGGTGGTGCTGGCCGGGCGCACCACCGGCGCGGTGTCGAGCCGGCGCGGCGGCGCGAGGCCGGGGTTCTTGCGCATGCGCAGTTCCAGCGCCTCGAAGGCCATCAGCGCGGCGGCCACGTGCTTGCAGTTCATGCCGACCGGGCACGAGCAGACGCCGCGCACCTGCAGGCCCAGCCGGCGGTCGACCGGCAGCTCGATGCGCTGCTCGTAGACGTGGGCGCCGCTGCCGCGCATGCGCGTGAGCAGCGCCGGGCCGTCGACCTGCATCGCCTGCAGCGACTGTTCGGGGTTGAGCGCCATCGCCCGCGTCAGCGTCACGCGGTCGAACTGCTGGCCGAAGTCGAACTCGGGCGGAATGGAAAATTCGGTCATGGGCTGCGGGGCATTGTCGTTCAGGCCGCGACAGGCTTCCATGCGATGCTCGCGGCCATGCACAGACGCGTTTTCATCGCCGCGGCGGGGGCCGGCGCGGCGTGGCCGGCGCTGGCGGCCACGCCCTCGATGGTGCGGCCTCGGCCGCTGGTCTTCCCGGCCGATTTCGGCGCGCACCCGGCGACGCGCACCGAGTGGTGGTACGTCACCGGGTCGCTGCGCGCGGGCGACCGGCTGTTCGGCTTCCAGGTCACGTTCTTCCGATCGGCCACCGGGCTGGCGGCATCGGACAGCCGCTTCGCGGCCCGGCAGCTGGTGTTCGCGCATGCGGCGCTGAGCGACGTGGCGGGCGGGCGGCTGCGACACGACCAGCGGCTGGCGCGGGCGGGGTTCGGCATTGCCGAGGCGGCCGAGGGCGACACGCTCGTCTCGCTGCGCGACTGGTCGATGCGGCGCGACGGCCCGGCCGATGCGGGCCGCTACACCGCCCATGTGCGCAGCGACAACGCCGGTTTCATGCTCGACCTCGCGTTCGCCACCACGCAGCCGGTGCTGCTGCAAGGCGAGGCCGGCTACTCCCGCAAGGGGCCGCAGCCCGGAAACGCCAGCTTCTACTACAGCCAGCCGCAGCTTCGTGCCACCGGCACGCTGACGCTGGACGGCCGCGCGATGCCGGTGCAAGGCCGGGCCTGGCTGGACCAGGAGTGGGGCGACCTGATGCTCGATCCGCAGGCGGTCGGCTGGGACTGGATCGGGATGAACCTCGACGATGGCAGCGCGCTGATGGCGTTCCGGCACCGCCGGGCCGACGGGTCCACGCTGTACGCGGGCGGCAGTTTCCGCGCGGCCGGAGGAGCCGTGCGCAGCTTCGCCTCCGATGAAGTGCGCTTTGTGCCGGGCAGGACATGGACCAGCCCCGCTTCACGTACCCGGTACCCCGTCGAATGGGCCGTCGAGACGCCGACGGGACGGTATCGCGTCAAGGCCCTGTTCGACAGCCAGGAACTGGACAGCCGCGCCAGCACCGGGTCGTTCTACTGGGAGGGGCTCAGCGAACTGCTGACCGAGCCTGGTCAGCACGCCGGGCTCGGCTACCTGGAGATGACGGGCTATGCGGCGCCGATGGTGCTGTAGTCAGCGAGCGACGCGGCCACGTTCCCACTGTTCGACCATCTCCCCCATGTCCTTCGGTGCGCCCATCTTCTGCCTCTCGGCCGCCCGGCGGTCTTCGGCCGCTCCAAACGATGCGAGGTCTTTCTCATACTCCTGCATCTCGACCTCGTAGCGTGTGTGCAGATCTTTGGCCATCTGCACGACGTTCGGATCAATGCCGGCCGGGATCTCGCTCTCGGCACCGGGTGCTTGTTGAAGCTTCGGGGCCTCTCTCATCGGCCGCAACTCGGCGCTGCGCTGGCGGAACTGCTTGACGGTGCTGGCCAGCGAAGCGGCCATCTTGTTCCGGCCCGTCTTGGTCAAGCAGCGAGTAACGGACTGGGTGAAGGTGTGCAGACGCGACAGGTTCGGCATGACTGGTCCTTGAAGGGAGTTGCAATGGCATCCATCCCACCAAACCACGGCAACCGCCCATGGCAGCAGGAATGCGCGATTGGTAACCCGCCCGGCAAGGCAGTTCCACGCCCGGACAATTCGCCTGGATCGCCTCAGCCCCCCCGCACCCCCAGCTTGAAGCTGATCATCGCCCGCAGCTTGTTCGGCACCACCGGCTTGACCAGCAGGTGGAAGTTGTGCGCCTGGGCTTCCAGCTCGTGGTTGCTCATCGTGCTGCCGCTCACCATGATGGCCGGCACGCCCGGCCCGAAGCGCTGGCGCAGCGCCTGGATGGCCTCCAGCCCGGTGTGCCCCTGCTCCAGCCGGTAGTCGACGATCAGCAGGTCGGGCGGCTCCTGCCCCGCCTCGTCGCTTTGCGCCCAGGCCCGGCTCGCCGCCACCGTCTCGAAGCTGCGCACGCTCGCGCCCCAGCCCTTCAGCAACACCTCCAGCCCGTCGCGCACCGCCGGTTCGTCCTCGACGATCACGATGCGGCGGCGGTCCAGCGTCAGCCCGATCGGCGCCTTGCCGCTCAGCGCCGGCGCCACCGCGCGCGGCGCCTTGCCCGGCGGCAGCTCGAGCGAGAACACCGTGCCGCGCCCCGGCTGCGAGCGCAGCGACAGCGGCGCCTCCATCAGCCCGGCCAGCCGCTTGACGATCGCCAGCCCCAACCCCAGCCCCTTGCGCTGGTGCGGCGCCAGCGCCTCGCCCTGCGGCACCTGGTAGAACTCTTCGAAGATGCGTTCCTGCTCGCGCTCGCGGATGCCCACGCCGGTGTCCCACACCTGCAGCAGCAGCCGGCCGTTTCGCTTGCGGCAGCTCACCAGCACCGTGCCGTCCTGCGTGTAGCGGATCGCGTTCGACACCAGGTTGCGCAGGATGCGCTCCACCAGCACCGGGTCGGCGAACGCGTTGTTCGCCCCGCCCCGAAAGCGCAGCCCCAGCCCCTTCTCGAACGCCGTCGGCTCGAAATGCAGCCGCAGCCGCCCGAACAGCGCGCCGACGTTGAAATGCTCGGCCTGCGTCTCGACGCCGCCGGTGTCGATCTTGGTGATGTCGAGCAGCTCCGAGAACAGGCCTTCCAGTGCATCCACCGAGCCGTTGATGCTGTTGACCAGGTGGATCACCTCCTCGTCATGGCTGCGCTGCCGCAAGGCCTCGGCGAACAGGCCCATCGCGTGCAACGGCTGCCGCAGGTCGTGGCTGGCCGCCGCGAAGAACTGCGTCTTCGCGCGGTTCGCCACCTCGGCCTGCTGGCGCGCCGCATCGGCCGCCGCCTTCTCGGCGCGCAGCTGCGCGCCCAGCTCGTCGGCGCGCAGCTTCAGCTTCAGCAGGTTCTCGTAGTTGAGCCGGTAGTCGCTGGCCAGCAGCGTCGTCATCGCGAAGATCGTCAGCAGCACGCCCGCCAGCACCAGGTCGTCGAAGCTGCCCGGCAGGCCGACCCGCAGCACGGTGGGCGTGAAGCACAGCAGCGCGAAGGTGTTGTAGACCTTGCGCATCGGCGCGAGGATCGGCATGCCGGCCACGCAGAAGCTGTACACCGTCAGCAGCAGGCCGATGCGCTCGGTGGTGCCGCCATGGCCGTAGAAGACCCAGGCCGCCGCGCCCCAGACGATGCCGGAGCCCATCGTCGCGCCCACCCACACGCGAAACCACGGCGCGACCTGCGCTGCCGTCGTGACCCGGTTGCCGCGGAACGCCACCAGGGCCCACACCCTGAACAGCCACAGCGACCAGAACAGCAGCATCCAGCCCCCCAGCACCACGCGCGGAGCGCGGTCCCAGAACAGCAGCGCCATCACCGAGGCGCCGGCCGCATTGCCGGCCAGCGTGGTCGGCACGTACGAATACAGCCCCTGGATGCGCTCGACTTCGGTCAGCTCGCGCGGGGATACCGGCTCCGACATGTCAGCGCTCCAGCCCGGCGGCAGCCGCGGAGCCGGCCTGGCCGGGCCGCTGGCTGCGCCCCCTCGAGGGGGAGGCGCCGAAGGCGCTTCGGGGGTGGGTCATTTCCTCCAGGCCGAGAAGCCGCCGTGCGCCTGCGTCATCTGGCTCACCGCCAGCACCGCCTGGGTGCGCGAGTTGACGTTCAGCGCCCGCAGCACCGCGGCCACGTGGTCCTTCACGGTCTCGACCGACAGGCCCAGCTCGCGCGCGATCAGCTTGTTCGGGTTGCCTTGCAGCAGCAGCGCCAGCACGTCGGTCTGGCGCGGCGTGAGGCCGAGCGACGCGAGCGACGGATGCTGCTGGAAGCCGCCCGCCTGCGCCGCCTCGCCGATCGCGTTGAGGGCGCCCGGCACCGGGTCGCCCTCGGCGCGGTCGCGCGGACGCTCGTTGCCGATGCTGATCGGCGGCACGTAGATGCCGCCCGACATCACCATGCGCAGCGCATCGAACAGGGTCTCGTTGGAGGCGCGCTTGGGCACGAAGCCCATCGCACCCAGGTCGATCGAGCGGATCACGTCGCTCGCGCGGTCGGAGGCCGACACCACCACCACCGGCAGCGCCGGGTAGGTGGCACGAAATTCCACCAGCAGGTCGAAGCCGTCGGCATCGCCCAGGTGCAGGTCGAGCAGCACCAGGTCGAAGTCGTTGTCGGCCGCCAGCGTCTCGCGCGCGGCGCGGGCACTGCCGGCACCGACCACGCTGACGTGGTCGCCCAGGCCCTGGATCACGGTCTGCAAGGCGGACAGGATCAACGGATGGTCATCAACCAGCAACACCTTCATCGTCTTCCTCTGCGCCTGGATGCAAAGCGGGCATCCTAGCCGAGCCCCCTGCCGCCACCGCCCCCCCTGAAGAGGGTGAAATGGGCTTCAAACGTATCGCCGTGTCAGCGATTCGGCCACGCACACCGGCTTGGCCGAGCCTTCGCGCTCGATCGTGACCTCGATCGTCAGCTGCGCGCCGCCGTCCAGCGGCTCCCAGGCCAGCAGCATGAAGCTGCCGCGCAGCCGGCTGTCCACCGGCACCGGCGACGGGAAGCGCACCCGGTTCAACCCGTAGTTGACGCCCATGCGGGTGTCGCCCACCTCGAAGGCCGACGCGAACATCTCGGGCAGCAGGCTCAGCGTCAGGAAGCCATGCGCGATCGTGGTGCCGAACGGCCCCGCCGCGGCACGCACCGGGTCGACGTGGATCCACTGGTGGTCGCCGGTGGCCTCGGCGAAGCGGTCGATGCGGCGCTGGTCGACGCCGATCCAGTCGCTCAGGCCGATGGCCTGGCCCACCAGGGCCTGCAGGTCGGCAAGGTGCTCGAAGCGGCGCATCAGGCACTCAGCCACTGGAGCAGCGGCTGCCATTGTTCGAGGTCGCGCTCGACGCGGCTGGGCGCCACGTCCCACAGCGTCAGGCCGCGCGCGGCCAGGTGCACGTAGTTCTGCGTGTCGCGCAGGAAGCCCACCAGCGGCACCTGCAGCGTCTCGAGGAAGCTGCGCAGCTGGTCGGCCGAGATGGTGCCTTCGCGCACCCGCATGCCGACGATCGCCACCTGCACCTTGTCGCCGCGCCGCCGCGCCAGCAGCTCGCGCACGAAGGCGTGCGTGGCATGGATGTCGAAGATGCTCGGCTGCAGCGGCACCAGCACCTTGTCGGCCAGCTTCATCACCTCGTCGAGGCGCTTGCCGTGCAGGCCGGCCGGCGTGTCGAGCACCGCGTGCGTCGTGCCCTTGGGCGGGCGGACGATCTCGTCGTGCGCCAGCTCCCAGCCGGCGATGGGCGGCAGGTGGGCAGGCCGCAGCGACAGCCAGGTGCGGGTCGACTGCTGCCGGTCCACGTCGCCCAGCATCACCGCGTGGCCGGCCTGGGCCAGGTACCCTGCGATGTTGGTGGACAAGGTGCTCTTCCCGACCCCGCCCTTCGGATTGGCCACCACGATCACTGGCATGCAATGCTCCTGACGATCCTTGTTTGCGGTTATGTTAACGAACACTATCGCCGTTGGGCTACCAATACTTACCCGCCATGAATCCCTCGGAAGTCCTTGTCCTCACCGCCCATCCGCAGATGGAGCAATCGCGCGTCAATCGCACGCTGATGAAGGCCGCCAAGAAGGCCGGCCAGGCCACGGTGCGCGACCTGTACCGCCTCTACCCCGACTACCTGATCGACATCGAGGCCGAGCGCGCGCTGCTGCTGCAGGCGAAACTGATCGTCTGGCAGCACCCGATCCACTGGTACAGCATGCCGCCGCTGATGAAGCTGTGGGTCGACGAGGTGCTGGGTTTCGGCTGGGCCTACGGGCCGGACGGCCATGCGCTGCGCGGCAAGGACCTGTGGCTGGTCTCGTCCACCGGCGGCCCCGATGACTCGTACCGCCCCGACAGCTACAACCGGTATCACTTCGACGCCTTCATGCCCCCCTACGAACAGACCGCCGCACTGTGCGGCATGCGTTTCCTGCCGCCGCTGGTGCTGCACGGTGCCCACCGCGTCGGCGCGGCCGACCTGCAGGCGCACGTCGACACCTTCGTCAAGCACCTGGGCACCTACCCGAACTGGCCCGAGATCGAAGGGATGGAGGACTGCATCGACTGCGAGGTGCCCGAATCCGCCCGGCCGGCCGAGGGGCTCGAAGCCTCCGTGGCGGAGAACGCCTGATGGAGCACGGCAGCTGGTTGACGGGCGGGCTGGTGTACCTGGCGGCGGCGGTGATCGCGGTGCCGGTGGCGAAGAAGCTGGGGCTGGGGGCCATCATCGGCTACCTGGCCGCGGGCATCCTGATCGGCCCCTGGGGCCTGCGCTTCGTGACCGACCCGCAGGACATGCTGCACTTCGCCGAGTTCGGCGTGGTGCTGATGCTGTTCCTGGTGGGGCTCGAACTCGAGCCGAAGCGGCTGTGGTCGCTGCGCAAGCCGATCTTCGGCTGGGGCAGCGTGCAGCTGTTCGGCTCGGCAGCGCTGCTGATGGGCGGCGCGGTGCTGGCCGGCGTGCCGTGGCAGCTGGCACTGGTGGGCGGGCTGGGCCTGGCGATGTCGTCGACGGCGATCGGGCTGGGCGTGCTGGCCGAGCGCAACCTGATGAACACCACCTCGGGGCAGAGCCTGCTGAGCGTCGCGCTGCTGCAGGACATCGCGGCCATCCCGATCCTCGCGCTGGTGCCGCTGCTGGTCGAGATGGCGCCGGGCGATGCCCAGGCGCACGGCAGCGTGTGGCTGGGCGCCGCGAAGGCGCTGGGCGTGGTCGCGATCATCGTGCTGGGTGGGCGACTGCTGCTGCGCCCGACGCTGCGCTGGATCGCCGGCAGCGCGACGCCCGAGATCTTCACCGCCGCCTCGCTGCTGCTGGTGGTGGCGACGGCGGCGCTGATGCAGACGGTGGGGCTGTCGATGGCGCTGGGCGCCTTCCTGGCCGGCGTGCTGCTGGCGGAAAGCGAATACCGGCGCGAGCTCGAGACCGACATCGAGCCGTTCAAGGGCCTGCTGCTCGGGCTGTTCTTCATCGCGGTGGGCATGAGCATCGACTTCTCGGTCGTGCTGCAGCGGCCGCTGCTGATCGCGCTGCTGGTGGCGGGTTTCCTGGCGGTGAAGGCGGCGGTGCTGTGGGCGATGGGCCGGGGCATGCCCCTGCCGAAAGCCGAGCGGCCGGTCTTCATCATCCTGATGGCACAGGGCGGCGAGTTCGGCTTCGTGGTGTTCCAGACCGCGGCGCAGGCCGGCGTGATCGATGCGCCGACCTCGTCGCTGCTGGTCGCGGTGGTGGCCTTGTCGATGCTGCTGACGCCCTTGCTGCTGGTGGCGGCCGACCGCTGGTGGACGCCGACGCTGGCGGGGCAGAAGCGCAGCGACATCCCCGAGATCAACGAGCAGCAGGACGCCTCGGTGATCATCGCCGGCTTCGGCCGCTACGGGCAGATCGTCGGCCGCATGATGTTCGCCAACGGCCTCACGCCGACGGTGCTGGAGCACGACGCCGAGGCACTGGAGGCGCTGCGCCGCTTCGGCTGGCCGGTGTTCTATGGCGATGCGACGCGGCTCGACCTGCTGCGCACCGCCGGTGCGGCGACGGCCAAGGTGCTGGTACTGGCGATCGACGACGTGGAGCAGAGCGTCGAGGTGGCCACGCTGGTGCGCGAGAACTTCCCGCAGCTGACCATCGTGGCGCGGGCGCGCAACGTGCGGCACTACTACCGGCTGCGCGAGCTGGGCGTCACGCTGATCGAACGCGAGACACTGGATTCGGCGCTGATGAGCGCGCGCAGCACGCTGGAGCTGCTGGGCTGGCAACCGCACCAGGCGCGCAACCTGGCGCTGCGCTTCCGGCGCCACAGCATCGACCAGCTCGAGGCGATGCGCCCGCACGCGCGCGACCAGGAGCGCCTGATCGCGGTGGCCAAGGAAGGCCGGCAGCAGCTGGAGACGCTGTTCGCACAGGAGCGGGCGGCCGCGCTAGACCGCAAGCAGCGCGCCGGCTGGGGCGGTGCACCGGAGAAGCCCGACGAGGAGTCTGCGTAGGTTCCATGTCGCGCGTCACTTGAGCGCGTCGTAGAGCAATTTCGCGCCGGTGAGGAACATGCCCGCATACACCAGCCGATAGAACAGCGTCGGCTCGATGCGCCGCGCCAGCCGGATCCCGACCCACACGCCGATCGGCGCGAACGGGATCAGCACCAGCGACGTCCCGAGGTTGCGCATGTCGATCAGCCCGAGAAAGGCGTACGGGATCCACTTCGACAAGTTCACGACCGCGAAGAAGGTGGCCATGGTCGCTGTGAAGATCATCGGCGGCAGGCGCAGCGGCAACACATAGGCGCTCACCGGCGGTGCGCCGGCGTGGGCGACGAAGCTGGTGAAGCCCGAGGCGATCCCCAGCCCGAAGCCCAGCCAGCGCGGCGGCGGTGGCGAATCGGCGCGTGGCGGGAACAGCAGGCGTTGCGCGAGGAACAGCAGCGTCAGCGCGCCGACGATGCCGGCCACCGCCTTGGGCGCCAGCAGCCCGAACGACAGCGTGCCGAGCAAGGTCCCCAGCAATCCCGCCGGCAGCAGCAGGCGGATCAGGTCCTTGTCACGCTGCTGGAACAGCGCCTTCACGCCGACGGCGTCCATCACCAGCAACAGCGGCAGCATGATTGCCGCGGCCTGCGGCACGGGGATCGACAAGGCCATCAGCGGCGTCGCGAGCGAGCCGAAGCCGGCCCCGAAGCCGCTCTTGGACAAGCCCATCAACAGCACGGCGGGAATGGCAGCCGCATAGAACCAGGGGTCGGTGATCATCGGCGAGAATTCTCGGATGTTTGCCCCGACCCAGCACGACGTCCGGAAATTCTTTTGCGAGAGCTACCGCAAGCTGCGGGGCGGCCTGCCGTTGACGCCGATGGAGACGGTGGCCGCCGACTGGATCGCCGAGCACCCGGAGTACCACGCCGACCTGGCCGACGAGGCGGCGGCGCTGGCCAAGGTCTACGAGGTGGCGGACGGGCGCACCAACCCGTTCCTGCATTTGTCGATGCACCTGTCGATCACCGAGCAGGTCAGCATCGACCAGCCGACCGGCATCAAGCAAGCCTATGCGCTGCTGGCCGCGAAGCGCGGTTCGGCGCACGAGGCGCAGCACGAGGTGATGGAGTGCCTGGGCGAGATGATCTGGGCGTCGCAGCGCAGCGGGTTGCCGCCGGACGGGCAGAAGTACATCGACTGCGTGCGGCGGCGCGCCACGCGTTAGTTGATCTTCACCCAGCGCCACTCGAGCCAGTTGTCGGCCCGGTGCACGACGTCGACGTTGGTCCGCGCTGCCCACGGGATCACCTGGCGGTGCAGCGGGATGTTCAGCACCTGCTCGTTGTGTTCCTTCAGCGCCGCCTTGATCAGCTGCTCGCGCTTCTTCGGGTCGGCTTCCTTGCTCGACGCCGCCGCCAGTTCATCGAGCTTCGCGTCCTTCGTGCCGCCGAAGTTCCAGGCCCCCACGCCGCCCTCGCCGCGGCTGCGCAGCACCGGCGTCAGCGTCACCTCGGCATCGGTGATCGAGCCGCCCCAGCCCAGCATGAACATCGAGGTGTCGAACTTCTGCACCTTCGGGAAGTAGGTGGCGCGCGGCATCGCGTTGACGCGGATCTTCACGTTCAGCTTCGCCCACATCGCCGCCAGCGTCTGACAGATCTCTTCGTCGTTGATGTAGCGGTTGTTCGGGCAATCCAGCGTCACGTCGAAGCCCTGCGCGTAGCCGGCGTCCGCCATCAGCTTCTTCGCGGCCTCCAGGTCGTACGGCAGCCGCTTCTCGATCTCCGGGTCGTTGTAGGCCCCGAGCGGTGACGACGTGATGCCGCCGGTGGGCACCGCCTGGCCGCGCATCAGCTTGGTGCGGATGGTCTCGATGTCGACCGCCTGGTACAAGGCGCGGCGCACGCGCTGGTCCTTGAACGGGTTCTTGCCCTTCACGCTGCCGTACAGCAGCTCGTCGCGGCTCTGGTCCATGCCGATGAACACGATGCGGTTCTCCGGCCCGTCGATCACCTTCACCTGCGGCGTGTTGCGCAGCCGCGCCACGTCCTGCGGGGCCGGGTCGAGCACGAAGTCGATCTCGCCCGACAGCAGCGCCGCCACCCGCGTGGGGTCGCTCTTGATCGGCGTGTACACCACCTCCTGCACATTGCCGTCGAACTTGCCCCACCAGGCGGGGTTGCGCTTGTAGACGGTCTTCACGTCCGGCGCGCGCGACACCAGCACGAAGGGCCCGGTGCCGTTGGCGTTGAACGACGCGTAGCTCTCTTCCTTGTTCTTGAAGTCCAGCGGCTTGGTGACCTTGTTCTTCTCGCACCACGCCTTGCTCATGATCTGCACCAGCGTCGCGTGCTGCAGGAAGATCGGGTTCACCGAGGGCAGGTTGAACTCCACCGTCAGCGCGTCGATCTTCTTCGGCTCGCCCAGCGCGTTCGCATAGGCCTTGATGTCCGACGTGCCTTCGCGCGCGCGCTGCACCGAGAACACCACGTCGTCGGCGGTGAACGGCGTGCCGTCGTGGAACTTCACGTTCGGCCGCAGCTTCATGCGCCATTGCGTCGGCGCAGTCTGCTGCCATTCGGTGGCCAGCACCGGCTCGATGCCCAGCTGCTTGTCGCGGTTGACCAGCGTCTCGTAGACCTGGCCGTTGATCGCATTCGTCAGCAGTTCGTTCTGCGAGTGCGGGTCCATCGTCTGGGCGTCGCCTTGCGAGGACCAGCGCAGGGTTTGGGCGTGTGCGCCGACGGACAGCGCGGCGCCCAGGCACAGCATCGGAATCCAGCGTTTCATGGAACGGATCTCCCGGTGGGGTGGCTTGGAAGGCCGCAGTCTACTCACTGCGTGAGGCTGCTGCCGGGTCTCGCCCCGGCGGGCGAGTCACTTTCATTTGCGGCCCAAATGAAAGTAACCAAAGCAAAGGGCCTCAACCCGAACACCATGCAGTTCGTTCTGCACGCTTCGGCCACAAGCGGCCTTTACACGGCCGTTTGAGATCTGACCCGCATCTCGATTGTTGGATCTTCTTCTCCATCCGACTCGCTGCGCTTCGTCGGGAGCCCGCCGCTACGCGGCACAGTGATGGACGAACCCCGGATTGGCATCCGGGCTACGAACACTGGGTAGCCCGGATGCCAATCCGGGAATCGTTCCTCACTTCGTTGAGACGAAGCGCAGCGAGTCGGGTGGAGAAGAAGATCCAACAATCGAGATGCGGGTCAGATCTCAAACGGCCGTGTAAAGGCCGCTTGTGGCCGAAGCGTGCAGAACGAACTGCATGGTGTTCGGGTTCAAGCGCCTTTGCTTTGGTTACTTTCATTTGGCAAGACAAATGAAAGTGACTCGCCCGCCGGGGCGAGACCCGGCAGCAGCCTCACGCAGTGAACCAGCGCAAGCCCTCGCGCAGCGAGAATGAAAAAGGCCGCCTCGCGGCGGCCTCCCGATGTCATCGCACCAGCTGTTTACTGGTGATAAGCCGTCTCGCCATGGGCCGAGATGTCCAGCCCCTCGCGTTCCTCTTCCTCGGTGACGCGCAGGCCGATCACCAGGTCGACGATCTTGAAGGCGACCAGCGACACCACGCCCGACCAGACGATGGTCACGACCACGGCCTTCAGCTGGATCCAGACCTGGGCGCCGATCGGGTTGGAGATCACGGAGGCCGTGACCCAGTCGCCGACCAGGCCGGGGCCGCCGAGCGACTGCGTGTTGAACACGCCGGTCAGCAGCGCACCGACGATGCCGCCGACGCCGTGCACGCCGAACACGTCCAGCGAGTCGTCCGCGCCCAGCAGCTTCTTCAGGCCGTTGACGCCCCACAGGCAGGCGAAGCCGGCGATGAAGCCGATCACGATCGCGCCCATCAGGCCGACGTTGCCCGCCGCCGGGGTGATCGCCACCAGGCCCGCCACCGCACCCGACGCCGCACCCAGCATCGAGGCCTTGCCGCGCATCAGCGCTTCACCGATGCACCAGGCCAGCACCGCGGCCGAGGTGGCCGTGAAGGTGTTCATGAAGGCGAGCACGGCGCTGTTGCCGGCTTCCAGCGCCGAGCCGGCGTTGAAGCCGAACCAGCCCACCCACAGCAGCGCGGCACCGACCATCGTCAGCGTCAGCGAGTGCGGCGTGAACGACTCCTTGCCGTAGCCGATGCGCTTGCCGATCATGTAGGCACCGACCAGGCCGGCCACCGCGGCATTGATGTGCACCACGGTACCGCCCGCGAAGTCGAGCGCGCCCCATTGCCACAGCATGCCCGCCTTGGCGTTCATCTCGTCGACGACGCCGGCAGCGCTGTACGCATCCGGGCCCATCCAGAACCAGACCATGTGCGCGATCGGCGCGTAGCTGAAGGTGAACCACAGCGTCATGAACAGCAGCACGGCCGAGAACTTGATGCGCTCGGCGAAGGCGCCGACGATCAGGCAGCAGGTGATGCCGGCGAAGGTGGCCTGGAAGGCGGCGAACAGCAGCTCGGGGATGTAGACCCCCTTGCTGAAGGTGGCGCCCATCGCGAACGTGCCGGTGGCCGCGTCGAAGATGCCCTTCATGAACAGCCGGTCGAGGCCGCCGACGAACTTGTTGCCTTCGGTGAACGCGAGGCTGTAGCCGTAGATGGTCCACAGCACGACGATCAGCGAGAACGTGACCATCACCTGCATCAGCACCGACAGCATGTTCTTGCTGCGCACCAGGCCGCCGTAGAACAGCGCCAGGCCCGGCACCGTCATCATGATGACGAGCAGGGTCGCGACGATCATCCAGGCGACGTCGCCCTTGTTGGCCACCGGCGCGGCCGGGGCCGATGCGGCGGTGGCCGCCGAGGCTGCGGCGGCCGGCGCGGAAGCCGCATCCGCCGCGGCAGCGGGCGCCGCCGCCGAGGCCGTGGCCGCCGGCGCGGAGGCCGCGTCCTGTGCCAGCGAGACGCCGGCGAAGCTCCAGGCCGCGAGGCCCAGGGCGAGGGTTGCAATGAGTTTCTTCATGGTTGTCTCTGTTGTAGTGGGCTCAGAGGGCGTCCTTGCCGGTCTCGCCGGTGCGGATGCGCACCACCTGCTCCAGCGGCGAAACGAAGATCTTGCCGTCGCCGATCTTGCCGGTGCGCGCAGCGCCTTCGATGGCTTCGATCACCCGGTCGATCAGGCCGTCGTCGACGGCGGCCTCGATCTTGACCTTGGGCAGGAAGTCGACGACGTACTCCGCGCCGCGGTACAGCTCGGTGTGGCCTTTCTGGCGGCCGAAGCCCTTGACTTCGGTCACGGTGATGCCTTGCACGCCGATGGCGCTCAGGGCTTCACGCACTTCGTCGAGCTTGAACGGCTTGACGATGGCAGTCACCATCTTCATGGTCATCTCCAGGTGAGGTTGGTGGTTCAGAAGGTCTTCTTGACGCCGACCACGAGCATCGTGCGGCCGAGGTTCTTGCCCTCGGGGCTGATGTACGCGTAGTTGCCGTTGATCTTCTTGTTGTTGGTGCCGACGATCGCACCGCTCAACAGGAAGCCGTCGAAGTCCTTGCTGGCAGTCAGCGAGTAGTCGGCGTACGAGTAGTCCGACAGGTCGCCGGCCACGCGCTGGTAGCCCACGTGCGGCACGATCGACACGCCGCTGCCGGCGTCGAAGGTGGCGCTCAGGTCGAAGTAGCCGCTGTTCTTGCTGTCGGCGGTGCCGAACAGCGTGCTCACCGCGTGCGAGTACTTCGCGGTGGCCGGGCCGAAGGTCAGCGCACCGTAGATCTCGGTGGTGTCGGCCTTCTTGGCGCCCGCGCCGAGGTTGTCGTAGTGGTTGCCGGGGTAGACGTACTGCAGCACGCCGACGTCGTACGTGAGGTCCTTCTGGATCTCGCCCTTGTAGCCGCCGTAGAGGTCGAGCTCCACATTCGCGCTGCCGACGTCGACGCCGGCGATCTCGCCCGCGTCCTTGATCCACTTGATGGTCGACGCCCAGGCACCGACGTAGAAGCCGCTCGGCGACGCATAGTCGATGCCGCCCTGCAGCGCAGGCTTCAGGCGCGACTGCGAGATGCCGCGGTAGCGGTAGTCGCTGACGGCACCGATGTTGAACGACAACGGGCTGGCATCTTCCGCATGCGACACCACCGGGAAGGCAGTCACGGTGACCACGGTGGCAAGAGCCAAGAGGGTTTTCTTCATCACGGGGTTCTCCACTTCTCTGACGCTAGGGGTTTGATCGCCAGAGGTCGGAGTGCAGCTTTTGTGCCATGGTCTTTTTGGGGCGCGCACGCCCCATCGGGGCCCATTTCACAGCGTCAGGCCGCCTGCAGGAGCGGAAATGCACATTCTCGGTGCCGATTGACACATCGGGCACGCAGGTGCCCTGGTCTGGTGCACCTCGCGGAGCGATCCTTCAGCTGCGCGTGGGCAGCCACCCCAGGGTGGGGACGGACGGCGGGGTCGAGAGATGCCCGTGGGCGGCGCGCTGGTAGACCACGGCGATCTCGGCATGGTGGTCCGGCGGCGCGGTTCGCAGCGCCGCCAGCCAGCCCTGCTGCAGCCGGTGCGCCGCCGCGAAGTCGCCTTCGCCGAAGCGCAACCGCGCCTGCACCGCCCGGCCCGCCGGGTGCTCGTCCAGCCAGGGGCCGAGGTCGCGCACCAGCTTGCGGCCGCGCGCCGCATCGCCCGCCTCGGCGCACAGCCATGCGGCATCCAGGCTGGCACAGGCGCGCCAGGCGCCCATCGGCGCCGTGTCGATCACGGTGAGCAGGCGTTCGAGCGCAGCCGGCGCGTCGCCGCGGCGGTGCAGCAGCAGGGCCTCGCAATGCTGCAGGGCCGCCTGCAGCACGGCATCGGCGGCGGCGGCAGGCCGCGCGCGCAGCGCCCGCAGGGTGGCCACGGCCTCCTCCTGCCCGGACGACTGGATCAGCGCGGTCACCAACCAGGGCGCCGCGATGTGCTCCGGCCACACCGCGCCGAGTTCGCGCGCGCGCGCCACGGCGTCGGACCAGCAGGCCACGGCGCGCGCATGGTCCTGGGCCGCGGCAGCGCCGTGGCCGCGCGCCATCAGCGTGGCCGGCAGCAGCGCTGCCGCGCCGAGCGGCTCGGCGGCCAGCGCGTCGACGATGCGCGCGGCCTCGGCCGGCTGGCGCAGCTCGCGGTACAGCCAGCACAGCGTGTCGGCGGTGCGCGCGACGCTGGCGTCCATGCCCAGCTCGCGGGCCAGGCGGAACGCCTCCTCCGCGTAGCCGATGGCTGCACCCATCAGGCCTTGCTGGGCACAGTGGCCGGAGAGGCCGCGCGACGCGACGGCGAAGTCGCCGGCCAGGCGGCCCTCGAAGGCGATCTCGCGCGCCTCGCGCGCATGCTGGACGGCACGCGCCAGGTCGCCGTCGCGTTCGTGCAGCCACGCCGCCTGGCGTGCCCACGCGATGCGATGTGCCCGCCGGGCCCCGTCGCGGCCGAACTCGCGAGCGCGGTCGAGCCAGTGCACGGCCCGGTCGACGTCGTGCTCGAAGAGCGCGATCGACGACAACCGCAGGCAGGCCTCGGGCAGCCACTCGCCGCGCGGGTCGAAGTCGGCCAGCCGCAGCGCCTCGTCGAGGTGGAAGCGCGCCGGCCCGAACGCGCGCCGCACGCCATGCGCCCGGCCCAGCGCCAGGTGCACCGCGGCCAGCAGGCCGCCGTCCTGCGTCGCCCGGGCCTGCTCCAGCAGCCGCGGTCCCAGCGCCAACGCAGCGTCGTCGCCGAGCGCGGCCAGCGCCTTCAGGTGCTCTACCTGGATCGGCAGGTTGTCCGGCTCGCGCTCGAGCACCGCGCGGAACAGGTTGCCGGCCAGCCGCCAGCGCTGCTCGGCGGCGGCCTGCCGCGCTTGGGCCAGGGCCGGGCCGCCCGGCGCATCGCTGCCGCCGCTGCCGCCACCCAGGTCGCCCAGCTCGGCGACGAAGCGGTAGCCGGTGCGGTGGAAGGTGCGCAGCATCGGCGCGCCCTGGTCGCGATCGCCGATGGCCTGGCGCGCCTTCAGGATGGCGCGCGCGATCACCCCGACGGTGACGACCTGGTGGGTCCAGAAGCGTTCCAGCAGCTCGCTCGTCGTGACGACGCGGTCGCGGTGGCGGATCAGGAACACCAGCAGGTCGAATGGCCGGGGTTCCAGCCGCTGCGGCTGGCCGTCCAGCGTCACGCTGCGGTGCTGGACGTGCACCTCGCAGCGCCCGAAACGGTAAATCTCTTCTTTCATCACATCCCGATGCTCGTACTGCCAAAGGCGATCTCGATGTCCTGCCACGAGCCGACGTCCTGGCCGCGCAGGCGCCCCGGGATGAAGGCGGTGGCGAGGAACATGCGCCGCACCGATTCGGCCACCGCCTCGGCTTCCGCGGTCTGCAGCACCCGCACGTCGACCACCGTGCCGCTGCGATCGACGAACACACGCAAGCGGATCGGCAGGCCGGAGAACGGCAGGCCCTCCAGCAGCGAGGTGTCGGGGGCGGAGCGAGGCACCGCGCTGCGTTCGAGTGCGGTCGACGGCTCGAACCCGTCGATCGCGGCGGCACGCCGGGCCGCGCGCGGCCGGCCGGCGGAGGGCACGGCCGGCGGCGGTACCGGCGATGCCTGTGGCGCAGCGGCCACCAGCGTTCGCACGCTCAGGGCCGGCGCGCGCGCCGGCGCAGCGCCAACGCCGCCCGGTGCCGCGCCGCCCAGCACGAACCAGCCCGCCGCGGCATGCACGGCCACGGCTGCCGCGCACGCCGGCCACGCGGCGCGGTGAAACCCCGGCCGCACGTTCAATCCGACACCGGGACCTCGCGCCAGTTCAACTGCTTCACGCCGCTGGCGGTGACGAGGTTGGCCGGCGCGTTGACGACGTCGCCGGCGCTGGTGCCGGTGTACAGGCGCAGCTTGCCGTTGACGCGCTGGATCGCGATGTCGGTGAGGATGCCGCTGGTGGTGGTGGTGGACGCGATCAGCCCGCCGTCCTTGTCGGTCAGCACGCTCTTGCCCGTCGCGAAGCTCACGCCGTACAAGGTGCCGGTGCCCGACGGGTTGCAGGCCTGGCCGTTCGGCAGGTTGCCGGCGAAGGACACGATGCCCTGGTTGGCGATCGGGTTGATGTTGACGCGCTGCGCGATGCCGCCCGTCACCGGCAGGTCGGTGTACCAGCCCATCGTCGAAGTGGGCGCGCTGCCGATGCCGGTCAGCAGCGCGGTGTTCGCCACCAGCGCACTGCGCGTGATCGGGAACGACACGCCGCTGGGCAGCGTGCTCGCGGTGTAGAACGAGCCGCTGGCCGCGCGGCCGTCGACGATCGCATAGAACGACTGCTGCGAAGCGCTGCCGATGTCGCTGTCGGCCAGCAACCGGCCGGTGCCGACCATCACGTAGCGCTTCGACGAGTTCGGTTCGATCTCCACCAGCGGGCGGGTCGTCACCGGCTGCGCCGTGCCGTCGCCGTTGGCCAGGTCGGCGATCAGCGTCGGCGTGCCGTAGCTGCCGCTGCTGCCGGTCACGTCCAGGCGCCACAGGTGGCCCTGCAGGTCGCCGGCGTAGATCGCGTCGGCGGTCATGTCGGTGTAGTCCGGCACGAAGGCGGTCTGGTGCGCCAGGTTCAGCGGCGCGCCCGGCGAACCCCTGGACGTGGCGACCGCCTCCAGCAGCGCGCCGGTGCGCGGGTTCACGAAGAAGAAGTAGCCGATGCCGTCGCTGTTGTTGAAGCCCGAGGTCAGCACCACCACCCAGCCGTACTTCTTGGTCTTCACGACGCTCGGCTCGCCGTAGCTGTAGCCCATGCGCGAGTCGGTGAACTCCCACAGCACCTTGCCGGCCACGGCCACCTCGTCGGTCCAGCTCGCCGGATCGGTCACGTCGATCGCGTAGTAGCCGTTGCCGCCCTTGCCCAGGCCGCCGATCAGCAGCGTGTGCCAGTCGGGCGTGGTGCTGGTCGAATCCGGCGTCTTCGACAGGTCGACGTCGAACGCGCCCGGCGTCGAATCGACGAAGTAGTGGTGCGTGAAGCTCGGGTTGCCCAGCGTCGCCAGGCCACTGGTGGTGGCGGTGCTCGAGCTGCCGTAGGCGAAGCTCGGGATGTAGGCGAACAGTTCGCTGCCGGAGGCGGCCGCTCCCACCGAGCCGTCGAACGCATGCAGCATGCCGTCGTTCGCGCCGGCGTAGACGACGGTGGCGCGCTTCGCGCGGGTCGACTTGAAGCTGCTGTAGCCGGGGTTGGTCAGGTCGAACAGGCCGGTCGAGGGCGGCCCCACCGCCAGCGGCTTGGCGTTGACGATGTCGCCGAGCCGGTAGCTGCGCGCGCGGTACTTGCCGCCCTTCGCGCTCAGCTCGTTCGAGGTGTCGCCGCGCAGGTAGGCGACGTAGTCGGCGACCGACTGCGACCCGGCGGCCACGCCCGGCACGCTGGCGAACGACGTGTAGTTCGTGCGCGCGTTCAGCGTCGCCTTGCTCAGGCTGGGCTCGGTGAACGGCAGGCCCGGCGAGGTGGTCGACGCGGTGCAGCAGGTGACGATCTTGCGCGTCGATGCGGTCACGGCCGACGCATCGAGCAGCGCGCGCGCATCCCAGATCGGCGTCAGCGTCGGCGAGCCGTCGGCGGCGAAGGACACGCTCGAGGCGATGACCTTGCCGGTCCAGGTCTTCGGGTCGTAGGTCGCCGAGTAGCTGACCGCGCCCGAGCTGGTGACGTTGGGCGAGACGGTGGCGAGGGCGGTGCTGGTCGCGGCGTCGGCCTCGCTGCTGATCTTCGCGAAGGCCTTGGTCAGGCCCGACTGCATGACGTCCGGCGCGTTGCCGGGGAAGTAGTTGTCCGGCCGCTTGTCCGTCCCGCTCGAGGTGTCGGTGCTGTAGGTCAGCGTGCCGCCGGCGGCGGCGCGCGTCAGCGTGTCGGTGGAGTTGTACCAGGCGCTGTCGCCAAGGGTGGCGGTGCCGTTGCCGGCCGCGTAGGTCGAGAAGCCGGACGGCACGTCGAAGCCGCCGTACTTGGCGGCGAGCCAGTACTGGTTCTTGTGCTTGTAGACCTGGCCTTCGAGCACGTCCATCCAGTAGGTGTTGACGTTCTGCTCGCCCGCCAGGTCGGCGCGGATGTCGCGCGTGTGGGCGTCGTAGGCGAGGCCCGCGATGTAGTACGAGTTGCACTGCGTGCCGGTGCTGGGGCAGGTGCCGCCACCCATGTCGCCGTACACGCTGCCGAGACCGGCCAGGCCTTCGAGCTTGCCGACCATGTCGGTCGCGGTGGCCACGTTGACCGAGGTGTCGGCCGCCACCTCGTCCGGCAGCTTGGGCTCCAGGCTGCTGCCGGCGCGCAGCGTGCTGCCGTACAGGTTGGCGTCGCGGTGCGTGTTGACGTCGCCGATGCCGAGGATGAAGTTCTTCTGGCAGGCGTAGACGATCGGGTCGTCCCAGTCGGTGATGGCGGGAAAGCCGTCCAGCCACGACTGCGCCGTCGCCGCGTCGCCGGCGCCGGACAGGTCGGTGTACGCCGCGACGTTGCCCAGGTGCTTGAAGTAGCGCAGCGCCGCGTAGTAGAGCTCGCTCACCGGGTCCTTGGACTTGTACGACTTCGCGCTGTAGCCGAACTTGTTGAGGTAGTTCATCACGCCGCTGTTGCCGACGCTGACGCTCCAGCCGGCCGAGGAGGCGCGCGACACCGTGGCCTTGGCGTCGTCGCCGTCGGGGCTGGCCACCATGACCCCGGTCGTCGAACTCCATTCGGCCGCGCTGTTGGCCAGCGCCGTCGAGCCGGGCACGGTGCGCGTCGGGCCGATGTACTTCATGCGCGCGCGCATCACGCCGCCGTCGCGCTGCTGCGAGGTGGTGCCGCTGTGGTTGTAGTAGCCGAAGGCGGAGTAGCGCAGCTGCGACGAGTAGGCCTGCATCAGGCCCTCGGGCTTGGCGTTGCTGCCGTAGGCCTTGCAGTTGCTCTCGATGCCGACCGAGGTGTCGCAGACCTTGACGTTGATGTACACGCGGTAGACGGTCGACGACTTCATGTCGTCGCTGCTCTGGTTGGTGTAGTCGACGACGCTGCCGTCCAGCTTGCCGTCGTCCTTCGTGAAGTGCATCGCCGTGCCGAGGTTGCGCAGCTTGGTGGCCAGCGCCGACCAGTTCAGCGGCGTCGCGCCGCTCACCGCGTTGCTGCCGTTGAGCAGCTTGTTCGGCATCACCCCGCTGTCCATCGCGGCATAGGTCTTGGTCAGGATGGTCAGGCTCTCGGTGTCGACGCTGCGGTAGCCGCCGGTCAGCACCCAGCGGAACGCATCCAGCGTCTGCATCGAGGCCCAGTTCAGGTAGTTGCCGCTCCAGCCGCCCGCGGTCGCGCCGCTGCACAAGTGCGAGGACGCCTTGCCGGTGGGCGCGAAGTAGCTGGTCGAGTAGTCCGGCTTGTCCTTGGTGCCGCTGTTGACGAGGGTGTAGCTGTAGCACTTCGACGGATCGAAGTAGCCGAGGAAGCTGCTGTCCGCCGAGTAGGCCGTCGTGCTCGGGTAGGCCGGCGTGGTGGCCGTCGGCCATTCGACCGACAGCGCGAGGATCAGGTTGCCCGGCACCGAGACGGTCGAGAACAGCGGCTTGTCGGCCAGGTCGATGGTGGTGGTGGCGGCCCCACCCGGCACGGCCGCGGCGGCGAGCAGCGAAGCCAGGGCCAGGCGGCGCAGGCGCAGGCGCAGTCCCGGACGCAGGGGGAGGAAGGATTCCATGGCGTGGCGCTCGGTTGGCGATTTCAATTGGCGAAGGTGGTCTGGAAATAGGCCTGCGTGCCGCGCGGGCCGCTCACGCGCACGCTGATGCGGTACACCGGCCGCGCGGTGCCGCCCGGCTTGCGCAGCCAGTTGCTGCCGCCGCTGTCGGCTCCCGCCACCAGCGACTCGCAGGTGCCGGAATCGAAGGCCCCGGCCGCGGTGCACTGGCGGTCGATCACGTAGCGCACGGTGACGCCGTCGTCGGTGATGTCGCCGGCCGCCAGCTTGGCGTTGCCGAAGGCGCTGTCGCTGGTCAGCACCAGCGGCACGCCGGTGGCGCCGCTCGGCAGCTTGCTGGCCGAGTAGTTCGACGCCGCGCGGTCGGCGACGCGCACCGTCTCGGTACTGAGCGCCCCGCTGACCAGCGCCGCGCGTGCGGCGACGATGCCGCGCTCGGCACGGTTGGCCAGGTCGCGGCGGAAGGCCAGGTTGCCGGCCATCACCGACGAGCTGTCCATCGATCGCACCATCGCCGCGGCGGCGATCATCAACAACAGCAGCGCGATCAGCGTGACGATCAGCGCCACGCCGCGCTGGCGAGATGGGGAGGGGGTCGAGGTCATCGCGGAACGGCTCACGGCAGCAGGTTGTTGCGCAGCGGGACCGTGGCCTCGACCACGCGGTAGCGGTAGTGCCGCTCAAGATCCGTCAGCGTGCGCGAGAAGGTCAGCGTGCCGCCCTCGATGTCGGCGAACATCGCCAGCGTGTCGGGGCTGACCACGTCGCGCTCGGGCAGCGAGGTGCGCATGATCAGGCCGACGCGCAGCGCCTTGATCCGCTTGAGCTGGAGGGTCGCCGCGGCGGTGCCGGCCGACAGCGCGCTCACCGACCAGGCACTGTCGGACGGCGACACCCACTTGTCGGCCTTGTTGTCGCCGTCGGCGTCCACGCCGTACAGCGCATGCAGCTCGAAGACGCCCTGGGCGCGCGCCTGCAGCGGCTCGTCGGCGGCCTGCAGCAGGTCGTAGCTGAACAGCGTGTTGGAGTCGCCCACGCCCACCAGCTGGAACTGCGGCGGCTGCCGCTGGTCGACGTTGCCGAGGTTCAGCGCCACCGCGCTGTCGGAGTACGACTGCACCGAGGCCTTGTCCACTGTCGCCGCATACCAGCTGCCGCCCAGCGGCATCGCGGTGGCGGCGCCGCCGCTGAAGCCGGTGGCGGCCTGGGTCAGCAGGCAGGGCGCCGGGCCGCCGCTGCTGCCCGGCTGCTGGTCCGCCAGGAGCACCAGGTCGTTGGCGTTGAAGGCCAGCGAGGTGAGGAGGTTCAGCTGGCCGGCCTCGGCGGACCTGGAGAACTGCGTGGCGACATCGCCGCCGCCGCCCGCACCGCCGGACATCAGCACCAGCACGTCCGAGGCCTTGCCGCTGGCACCCGGCGTCGTCTGGCCCGGCAGCACCAGCACCGGCGCGAGCCGGAACACGGTATCGACGCTCGCGAACGGCGCGGCCAGCGCAGCCGGCGCCGGCAGCAACTGCGTGCCCGCCTTGGCCGCATACAACGTGCAGCCGTAGGCATAGGCATTCGAACCGGCGAAGCCGGTGCCGGCGCTGCGCACCCAGCGGTCGACCTGGAACATCGCGAGCGCCGCGCCGCGGTCGAGGTCGGCGGTGGACGACAGCGTGCGCCGGCGCCCTTCGAAGCTCACCATGATGGCGAACACCGCCAGCGTCAGGACCATGCTGATCAGCACGGCCACCATCAGCTCGACGAGGGTCATGCCGCGCGCGGCCCGGCGGGTCGACACGGGGTGTCTCATGGCATGGCCACCTTGGTGATGAACTGGTTGTCGGGATCCGCGCTGTCGCGCGACGGAGGCCGCCACTTGATGGTCACGCTGACGGCGCCGTCGGCGTCGACCGCGCCGATCGTGCCGCTGGCGTTGGGCAGCCCGGCCACCCTCGGGTCGGACACGCGCTTCTGCCAGGCCGTCACGGTGTCGGCAGGCAGCGTCACCGACTGCTGCATCCACATCTGCGCGACGATCTCGTTGGCCATCAGGGCGGCCCGCGTGCGGTCTTCGGCCTGCACCGCGACCTGCACCCCGCGTGCCTGCAGGCCGACCACGCCCAGCACGCCGAACGAGAAGATCAGCAGCGACACCAGCACCTCGAGCAGCGTGAAGCCTCGGGGGCGGAGGCGGTTCCGGCGGGCATGCATGTCAGCACCCATCCGGATTGCCGTTCGACAGCGACTTGGCGGCGTCGCACATGCGCACCTTGCCGCCCAGGTCGACCCTCAGCTTCAGCTTGCGCGAGCCCCCGGCGCGCGACAGCGTGTACTCGACCGGCGTGGCGGTGGCCGGCGCGGTGCAGGCGGCGGACATGCCGGTGGCGCTGGCCGACTTGGCGCTCAGCTGGCCGAGCGCGTTGAAACACAGCAGCGCCGGGCCCTCGAGCTTCACGCCGTACTGCGACGCCGCGGTGCTGCCCTGGATGAAGCTGTCGGTGCCGGCCGCGTCGTCCGAATCGGGCATCGGCAGCAGGCGCACGAACCAGTTGCTGCCGTTGCCGGCGGGCGTCGCGTTCCAGGCCGGCGCAGCGCTCGTCAGCGCGAGCACGCTGGAGCGGCTGCGCGCCACCGCGGTCGATTGCGCCAGGTGCAGCGCGCTCTGCAGCGACTCGGCGGTGGCCCGCACGCGCGCGTCGGCCACCCAGCTGCCCATCGCGGGCACGGCCAGCATCGTCAGCAGCGCCATCACCGTGATCGTCACCAGCAGCTCGATGAGCGAGAAGCCGCGGCGGCGTCGCCTGTGCGTCAGCATGAGTCGCCCTTGCGGGTGATCCAGCACTTGTAGGGCGCGGCCGTGCCCCAGCGCGTCGGCAGGCTGGCGGTGACCTGGGTGTCCTTCGTGTCAGTCGTGTAGACGAAGTCCTGCGTCACGCCGCTGCCTTGCGCCGTCAGGAAGTAGGCGGTCGCCGTCGCCTGCGTGCACGTGACGCTGAACGTGCCGGCGGCCGGGATGCTGTCGCAGGGGCTGACGATGTCCTTGCTGAGCGTGAGGTAGGTGCGGTTGTCCTGGTAATACAGCTCCAGGCGTGCGCGCAGGTTGGCCAGCGCATTCGTGCCGTCGACCAGCTTGCCGCGCACGATGTAGTCGCGGTAGCTGGGCAGCGCGATCGCGGTCAGGATCGCGACGATCGCCACCACGATCATCACCTCGATCAGCGTGAAGCCGCGCGGCCGGGCGGCGCGGTGGTCTGCGGGACAGTTCGTCATCATTTGCGTTGCATCACCAAGTGACAGGGCCAAGGCTCGCGGCCAGTCTAGGGATCAGCGGAAGCGGACACATGATGCGAATCTGATGGAGATCTGATGGCGAGTCTCCCGCCGCCGCAACGCGCAAGGCGGCGTGACGCTGTTCACGCGCCCTTGCCCGCGCCCGCGGCTCAGCGCGACTGAACGGTGACGAAGAAGCGGGTGGTGTCCTGGCCCGCCACGACGGTTGCGCCCTGCGCCTCGATCGAGGCGAACGCGCCACTGATGCCGCCGGCGGCATCGATCAGCACCAGCCGCTGGCCCGCGGCGACCGTGCTGCCGCGCAGGTCCAGCCTCAGGCTGCCGGCCAGCACGGCGCTGCCGGCAACCGCCAGGTGATCCTGGTCGACGCCCGGGCTGCTGCCGGCGGCCGACAGCGCCAGCACGCCGCCCGCCCCCTGGCGGAAGCTGCCGGCCAGCGCCAGCGCACGCTGCCCGCCGGCCAGGGCCAGCGATGCGTTGTTGACCATGTCGCCGATGCCGAACGCATCCGCGCTGCCGGCCAGCACGGCACCCTTGTCGATCGTCGTGGGGCCGCTGTAGCGGTTGCCCTGCAGCGTCGTCGTGGCGCTGCCGGCGTGCGTGAAGCCGCCGCTGCCGCTGATGCCGGACAGCGTGATGGCGCTCGTGCTGTTCTGCACCACCAGCAGGCCGTCGTTGACGATCGCGTCGCCGGCCGCACCGCCCGGGGATTGCGCGGTCAGCAGGCTGGCGTCGCCGCTGTAGGTGGCCTGCAGCTGCGTGGTGCGCGTCTTCTTGTCCGCGTCGATCGTGATGTAGTTCAGCGGCACCGGCTGCCCGGTGCCCAGGCGCAGCACGGCGTTCGCGCCGATGGTGGTGGTGCCGTTGTAGTTCTGCGGCTGGGCGAAGGTGACGTCATTGCCCGGCGTGCCCACCACCGTGACGTTGCCGGTGCCGGTGCCCTGGCTCTTGTCGGGGCCGCCGCCGCCGCCGGTGATGCCCACGTTCAGCGTCACCGGGCCGTTGTAGTTGAAGGCCAGCGTGCCGCCGCGGTGCAGGTTGATGTAGGCGTTCTTCTTGCCGGCCGCCGGGTTGACCTCGGCCGGCGACGGCGCCGACGGCAGGAAGAAGCGCGCATGCGTGCCGTCGCCCCACTGCACCGTGCCGCCGGCCTCGATGTTGATGCCGCGGTAGCTGGCGTCGTTGCCGTTCGCCGCGTTCGCGCCGCCGCGGTAGATCACCTTCGCCAGGTTCAGCCCCGGGTCGCTCAGGCCGGGGTCGGCCAGGTTGGGGCTGCCGTGCGGGCTGTTGTCGGTGTGCCCGTAGACGCCGCTCATCACGATCGTCGAGTTGCCGATCGGGTGGAAGTTGATGTCGTTGCCGAAGGCCGCCTCGAACACGTCCTGCCGGACGGTGACGACACTGCCGGGCGGGCTCCAGACCAGCCACGAGCCTTCGTTGAGCACCGCCTTGGCGGCCGGCAGCGCCGCCGCGACGTGGTTGCTGCCGAAGTCCTGCCCCGTGCTGAGCGACAGCACGCCCGAGAAACTGCTGGACCCGCCCAGCGTGTTGCCACCCCACACGCCCGGCAGCTGCGAGATGGAGCCGCTGCCGCTCACCTGCCCGAGGCGGATGAAGTTCGCGCTGTTCAGCACGATGGCGCCGTCGTTCCGGATGTTGTCGAGGTTGATCTCGCCGTTCACCACGCTCGCCGCATTCTTGCCGTCGGCGGTGGCGAGGATGTTGGGGTTGTTGTCGGCGCTGCTGTTGGTGCCGATCTGCAGCGTCGCGCCGGGGTCGATGGTCAGCACCGGCGGGTTGCTGCCGGTGATCGCGAGCCGATAGCCGGCACCGGGGTAGACCGTCTTCTCGACCACCTGCACCTGCTGCGCATCGGGCAGCGTGAAGCTGCTGGCCTGCGTGATCACCAGCGTGGCCGGGTGGGTGTTGCCGCCGGCCGGCGTGAGCGTGAGCCGGCCGCGGCCGGAGATCACGCCGGTGTAGGTGGTGCTGCCCGCCGGCAGCCTGGCGATGGCGTCGCCGTCGAGCACGACGTTGCCGTTGGCCAGCAGCGCGGCCGTGATGTCGGTGGCGTTCGCCGCAGAAGCAGAGGCGGCGGTGGCCGCGGCGTCGGCGCTGTCGCCGTCCGAGCCGCCGCTGCAGGCTGCGAGCGCGCCCAGCGCGGCGAGCAGCACGATCGGGAGCGATGAGGGCATGCGGCGAGCGTAGCGACCGGCCGCCGCAAAGGCTTGATGAAGCCTTGACGATTCGATGATGGTCGCACCGCCCCCCGGTCTCGGGGAAGACACATGCCGTCACGGCGCGGTCAGGGAGCCGTCAGGACGCCGCGCAGCCCGCTGCCTAGGATCGACGGACCTGCTTTCAACGAGGCTCCTGCACCATGTCGTCGTACCGCATCAGCGGCCTGCCCGCGCTGCCGCCCGCCTTCGCGCAGATGAAGTTCCGCAAGGCCTTGAACGCGATGTCGGTGCATGCCGTCAGCCGTCGCTGGCTGCGCGCCGAGGCGGGCCTGGCCGAGCGCGAGGTCGACGCGCTGTTGTCGCTGCTGGAGGCAGCCGGTGTGCTGCACGGACCGTTTCCCGATGCGGCGAAGCGAGGCGAGGCGCCGCACCGCGACGGCGCCTGGCACCTGCTGCTGCAGCTGCTGCGCGGCCGCTTCGCACGGCGGCGCGAGCAGCCGCAGGCGCGGCCCCTGCCGCATCCGCCGACGCAGGACGGCGGGCCGGGCTGGCTCGACGACCTGGCCGCGCCGACGTTGGAGCGCATCGCCGACGACCTGCACGAGCTGCTGACCCGGCACCCCGGCGCACGGCGCGTGCTGAGCCACCTGAGCGTGCTGGAGAGCACGCTGCGCCACCAGGACATGAAGGCCGCGCAAGCGTTGCCGGTCGACGTGCTGCGGCGCGCGCTGGACCAGCTGCGCAACATCGGTTTCCCCGACGAATGCACCGGCCTGGCCATCCTGCGTTCGCGCCTGATGCTGGTGGTGCTGCGCCGCGGCGATGACATCGCGCCGGTGCAGCGCGCCTTCGACGTGGTCGAGGTGGGCTTGTCGCGCTTCGTCGAAGCGCAGCAGCAGTGGGCGCCGCACACCCGCCCCCTGCCGGGCTGAGCGGGTCAGGTCAGCGCGCTTCGTCGCCCTCGAGCACGGCGACGAAACGGTAGCCGACGCGCGGGTAGGTGCGGATCACCTGGCCGATGCCGTCCTCGCCGTCGCCCACCGCCTGGCGGATGCGCATCACGGCTGCGGCCAGCGAGCCGGGCTGGACCATCTCGTGGCGCCAGATCTCGTCGAGCAACTCGTCGGTGGTGCGCACGCGGTCGCGGCTCTCGATCAGGCACACCAGCAGGTCGAACGGGCGCGGCTGCAGCGGGCGGGGCTGGCCGTCGACCAGCACCTCGCGCGACGCGATGCGCACTTCGCAGCGCCCGAAGCGCAACCGGGCGCTGCGGGCGGGCTCGGCCGCAGCCGGGGCCAGGACAGGCGCAACAACGGGAATGATCGGCGCGATCGCCAGGGACAGGGAGCCGTCGTCGGGGAAATGGCGCGGAGACGGGAAGCTGAACATGAGACCCTCAGGTAGTGCCACAACAGATGTTGTAGACATTAATCTACAACGCAATCGAATGGTATCGACGGGTAACTTATCACACATCGCGATACTTCCCCCTGCCGATACGAAAATTGGCATGCTTCATGACAGCTTCCTGTAGACTGATCACTACACACCATCGACATCGTCCCGTGGCCCCATGAGTTCCCCCTTGCCCGCAGCGGCCCCGATCCGCGTCTTCATCGCCGACGACCATGCGCTGGTGCGCGAAGGCCTGCGCAAGATGCTGGAACTCGACGACGGGTTGGTGCTGGCCGGGCAGGCGGCGTCGGCCGCCGAGGTGCTGGGCGGCCTCGAAGCCGCCGCGGCCGACCTGCTGCTGCTGGACCTGCTGATGCCCGGTTGCAGCGGCGTCGACCTGATCGAGCGCGTCGCCGCCGCGCACCCGCGGCTGCCGGTGCTGGTGCTGACGATGCATGCCGATCCGCACATCGCGCGGCGCGCGCTGAAGGCCGGGGCACTGGGCTACCTGACGAAGGACGCCTCGCCCGAGCAGCTGCTCGACGCGATCCACCGGGTGGCGGGCGGACGCAGCTACGTCGATCCGTCGCTGAGCGCCGAGCTGATCCGCGCCGAGCAGGCGCAGGAGGCGCCGCTGGCGCTGCTGTCGACACGCGAGCGCCAGGTGCTGATCGCGCTGGTGAAGGGCATGGCGCCGACCGACATCGCCGCCGAACTGCAGCTGGCGCCCAACACCGTCAGCACCTACAAGGCGCGCCTGATGGAGAAGCTGGGCCAGGCCTCGCTGAGCGACCTGGTGCGCTACGCGCTGAGGCATGGCCTGGTGGACTGAGCGCGGCCGGGCAGCGCTCGCGGCGCTGCTGCTGGGCGCGGCGGCCGCGGCCGCGCACGCGCAGCACGCGGTGTTCGAGAGCTACCAGCAGGCCGCCGGGCTGACCAACATGGCGGTCGGCTGCCTGACCCAGGCGAGCGACGGCACGCTGTGGCTGTGCACCGAGAACGGGCTGTTCCGCTTCGACGGCTTTCGCATCCGCCGCGAGCCGATGGCGCCCGAGGCGCAGCGCGCCACGCTGCAGACGGCGAAGGCCGACGCGCACGGCCGGCTCTGGATCGCGACGGACGCCGGCCTGTTCCTGCGACGCGAGAAGGACGGCCTGCCCGTGTGGACGGCGGTCACGCAGCCCAGCGGGGCGCTGATCGGCGTCGAGCTGGGGCAGCGCCTGGACGTCGACGAGCGCGGCATCCTCTACGCCATCGACCGCAGCAGCCGCATCTGGGCCATCGATGCGACGGTGTCCGCGCAGGCCCCACCGGTCGTGAAGCGCGTGCAGATGCCGGCGTTCCCGGCGCCGCCGGGCGCGATGGATGCCGATTCCGGGCCGCTGCGCGCCAGCCGCGGCGCGCTCTGGTTCGGCTGCGGGCGCGGGCTGTGCGAATGGCGCGACGGGACGTTGCAGGCCTGGGGCGAGGCCGAGGGCCTGCCGGCCCGCATGTGGGGCAACCTGGTGATCGGCCGCGACGGCAGCGTCTGGGCGCGCAGCAGCGACCGGCTCGCGCAGCTGCGACCGGGCGAACACCGCTTCAGCGTCGTCGTCGCACCCCCGGCCCAGCGGCTGCCGGCCAGCATGGCACTGGCCGAGGACCCGGCCGGCCACATCGTCACCGCCACCGATGCCGGTGTCGCGCGTTGGGACGGCCGCCGCTGGCAGGCGTGGACGCCGCAGCAGGGCCTGCCGGAGACCCTGGTGCGTGCGCTGTTCTTCGATGCCGAGGGCGCGTTCTGGCTCGGCACCGCGGGTCGCGGCCTGCACAGCTGGACCGGCTACCTGCAGGTCGACCACTGGACCCCGGCGCTCGGATTGCCGGCGCCTGCCGCGTTCTCGTTCGCGCGCGACGGCAGCGGGCGCCTGTGGACCTCGACGGCGCAGGGGGTGGCATGGCTGGACGAGGCCAATGGACGCTTCCAGCCGCTGCCCGCGGATTCGAGGGCCGCGGAGCCGAGGGCCGCGGTCAACGGGCTCGCGCTCGATGCGGGCGGCGACCTGTGGTGGGTCGAGGCGGGCCGCGTCATGAGGCTGAAAGCCGGCACCACCCGCGCCGACACGATCTTCCGCGACCCGTCGCTGGTCGAGGTGATGCAGGGCCGGGAGGGCGGCATCTACCTCACCGGGCGCAATGGCGTCGACCGCATCGTCGCCTCGCCCGCGGGATCGCGCCGCGAGCCGGTCGCCAGCGGGCTGCCCAACCGCGAATGGGTCAGCGACGTCGTGTTCGCTGCGGCCGGGGCCGGCGCCGGGGCGACCGAGTGGTTCACCAGCGAACGTCGCGTCTCCCGCGTCGTCGATGGCGCGTGGGCGCCGATGCGCGACGAGGATGGGCAGCCGGTCGAGGTCAACGGCCCCGCGACCTTCGTCGGTGCCTCGGAGTTCTGGACCTGCGATTCCCACGGGCTGTCCGTCTACGTCCTGGACGCCGGCGGCACCGCGCGGCGGGTGCGCCGCTTCGATGCGGCCCGCTTCGGCGACCCGGCGGCCTACTTCCTGCGCAGCGGGCCCGACGGCCGGGTCTGGTTCGGCACCGACCACGGTGCCTTCGTCTTCGATGGCAGCCGATGGTCGCAGCTGGACCGCAGCAGCGGGCTGCTGTGGGACGACATCGACAGCGGGGCCGTGCTGCTGGAAGCCGACGGCACGGCGTGGATCGGCACCAGTGCCGGCGTCACGCGGGTGCGCCCGGGCACATCGACACCGGCGCCGCCGGTGCTGCGGGTCGAGACGCTGCGCCTGGGCGACACGACGGTGCCGGCGGCCGCAGCGAACGAGATCGCCTGGGACGAGCGCCGCCTGCAGTTCACGCTGGCCACGCCGAACATCGGCCGCGCGCGGACACTGCACGTCGAATACCGCCTGCACGGCGACGCCCCATGGCAGTCGATCGACGGCAACGTCGTGACGATCGAATCGCCCGAGGCCGGAGCGCACGTGCTCGAGGTGCGCGCGGCGCCGCGGCTGGCGATCGTCGACGCCGGACCGCCGGTGCGCATCGCGTTCGACATCGCGCCGCCCTGGTGGCTGTCGGCCCCGGCCAAGCTGTCCGCGGCGGCCGGCCTCGCGCTGCTGTGGTGGGGGGCGACCCTGGCGATGAACCGGCGCCAGCGCGCCGACCGCAAGCGGCTCGAACACGCGGTGGCCGAGCGGACCGCCGAACTCGAGGTGTCGCGCGGGGCGCTGCAACGGCTCGGCGAGCACAACACGCGCACGCTCGAGGACGAACGCAAGCGCATCGCGCGCGAACTTCACGACGAGATGGGGCAGCAGCTGGCGGCGCTGCGCATGGAGGCGTCGGTGCTGCGGGCGCACGCGCGCGGCGAGCGGCCGCCGGCGCCGGAGCAGTTCCAGCTGCTGCTCGACCGCATCGACCAACTGGCCGGCGGCGTGCGCGCGCTCGTGAAGCAGCTGCGACCGCCGGCGCTCGATGGCGGCCTCGCCGCGGCGCTGGAATGGCTGGCGGCGGAATTCACCCAGGCCACCGGCGTGCCGTGCCGGCTGCAGGTGGATACCGCGGCGGACGGGCTGGCCGCGGACACCGCGACGCAGGTGTTTCGGCTGGTACAGGAGTCGCTCACCAACGTGCGCCGCCATGCGGGCGCGGCGCAGGTCGACCTGGCGCTGCAGCGCGCGGACAGCCAGTGGCGGCTCGCGATCACCGACGACGGTGCCGGCTTCGACCCGACGGCCGACCGCAGCGGCCACGGCCTGCTCGGCATGGAGGAACGCGCCCGCCTGCTCGGCGGCACGCTCGACATCGACAGCCGGCCCGGCGGCGGCACGACGGTGCGCCTGCGCTTCGAAGCGGCGTGACGCCGGCGCATGGCGCGTGACAGCGCCGACGGCGACCGACATGCTTCTTTACCGTGGTGCCACCCCGCCGAGACGGCGCGCGCGGGGGACCGCCTTAGCATCGCGGCCCGCATCCGTTGCCGAAGGCCCCATGAACCCGCCGGAACCCCTGAAGCGCCTGTGCGCCGTGCTCGCGCTCGCCACCGCTTGCGCGCTCTCGATCGGCGCGGCCCCGGCCCACGCGGCCCGCGGCGAACCGGCCTCGACGCTCAACTTCCCCGACACCGACGTGGAGTCGGCGGCGCGCGCGATGGCCGCCATCCTGGGCCGCCCGGTCTTCGTCGACCCGCGCGCCAAGGGCAAGCTGTCGCTCTACACCGAGCAGGGCGTGACGCCGGCCCAGGCCTGGCAGATCTTCGTGGCTGCGCTGCGCGGGCTCGGGCTCGCGGTGGTCGAGTCGCGCGGCCTGCTGAAGGTGGTGCCCGAGGCCGAAGCCAAGCTGCAGACCGGCGTGGCCCCGGTCTCCGGCAGCGCGCCCGTGCGCCCGCGCGGCGACCAGGTGGTCACGCAGGTGATCCCGCTGGTGCACGAGAACGCGAGCAACCTGGTGCCGGTGCTGCGCCCGCTGATCGCGCCGAACAACACCATCACGGCCAACGCGGGCAACAACACGCTGGTGATCACCGACTACAGCGACAACCTGGCGCGCCTGCAGGAACTGATCGCCGCACTCGACACGCCGAGCGCCACCGACGTCGAGGTCATCCCGGTGCACAACGCCATCGCGTCCGACCTGGCCGCAACGGTGCTGCGCATGACCGAGGGCGCCCCGCAGGCCGCCGCCCCGGCGGCGAGTGCGGCGGCGACGTCCGTCGTCGCCGACCCGCGCCTGAACGCGTTGCTGGTGCGGGCCCCGAACCCGGCACGCCTGGCCGCCATCCGCGCCCTCGTCGCACAGCTCGACCGGGCCGGCGGCGGCGGCATCGCCGGCGGCAACATCCACGTGATCTACCTGAAGAACGCCGAGGCGACGCGCCTGGCCACCGTGCTGCGGGCGGCCGCGGCAAACGATGCGGGCCGCGTGTCGGGCACCGGCGGCGCCGGCGCCGGGTCGGGCACGGCGCCGATCATGGCGCAGGCCGCCGCCGCCAGCCCGGGCGGCAACGGCGGCAGCACGTCGGCATCGGCCCAGTCGACGACGCCGGTCAGTGCGGCCGCGCAGCCGTCGACCGGCGGCTACATCCAGGCCGACCCGGCCGCCAATGCGCTCATCATCACCGCCCCGGAACCGCTGTTCCGCGAGCTGCGCGCCGTGGTTGAACTGCTGGACACGCGGCGCGCCCAGCTCTACGTGGAGTCGCTGGTGGTCGAGGTGGACGCCGCCAAGGCGCTGGACATCGGGCTGCAGTGGAAGCAGATCTTCAGCATCAGCCAGAGCAGCCTGGCCACGCTGACCTTGGGCAACGTGGCCTCGGCGCTGGAGTCGATGTCGGGCACCAACATCCTGTCGACCGCCAACGTCGTCACGCTGGACAACGAGGAGGCGAAGATCGTGGTCGGCCAGAACGTGCCCTTCGTCACCGGCAGCTACACCACCGGCAGCAGCGCGAGCCCGTTCCAGACCGTCGAGCGCAAGGACGTGGGCATCACCTTGCGCATCCGCCCGCAGATCGGCCAGAACGGCAGCATCCGCATGACGATCTTCCAGGAGTCGTCGTCGGTCAGCTCGACCGCGACGCCGGGCACCAGCAATGCGGGGCCGGCCACCAACAAGCGCTCGATCGAATCCACCGTGATGGTCAACGACGGCAAGATCGTCGTGCTGGGCGGCCTGATCGAGGACGGCTACGAGAGCGATGCCGGCAAGATCCCGTTCCTCGGCGACATCCCGCTGCTGGGCGGGCTGTTCCGCTACCTGAACCGCACGCGCCGCAAGACCAACCTGGTGGTGTTCCTGCGCCCCCACGTGATGGCCGACGAAGCGGCGCTGGACGCGCTGTCGCTGGACCGCTACGACTACATCCGTGCGCGCCAGCGCGAGCTGCCGCAGGACGTGCGGCAGGTGCTGCCGGAGCCCGACGCGATGCCGGCGCTGCCGTGACCCAGATCACGCCGCCGTCGCCGGGATTCACCGGTCAGGCCGCGATCACCGCGCGGTCATGCGGATCCGGCAGGGGCTCCCTACATTCGCGGCTCGTCCCGAAGCAGCACAGCCCCGAGGTACCCCGATGGAGTCTTCCCCCCGCCCGCCAGCGTCCCTGCTGATGCGCGCCGCCGGCCTGGCGGCGCTGTTGCTGTCGCAGGCCGCGCAGGCCGACATCGTCGTCGGCCAGGTCGCACCCTTCAGCGGCCCGCAGGCCGTCACCGGCAAGGCGGTGCGCGCCGGGGCCCAGCTCTGGTTCGACGCGGTGAATGCGCGTGGCGGCGTCAAGGGCCAGCAGATCCGCTTCGTGACGCGCGACGACGCGCAGAAGCCCGAGCAGACGGTGCGGCTGGTCAAGGAGCTGATCGAGAAGGAAGCCCCGGTGGCCCTGCTCGGCACCATCGGCACCAGCAACCTGGAGGCGCTGGCGGCCGACGGCGTGCTGCCGCGCACGCATGTCAGCATGGTCGGCGCGATCTCGGGTGCCGCCTCGGTGGCGGGCGCCGACGGCATGCTGGTCGTGAAGGCAAGCTACCGCGACGAGGTGGGCCGGCTGCTGAGCCAGCTGTCGCACCTGGGCATCCGCCGCGTCGGCCTGGTCTACCAGGACGACGGCCTGGGCAAGGACGTGCTGGCCGGCACGCAGGAGGGCGCCGGCCGCTTCGGCATGACGCTGGTGGCCCGCGCCGGCTACGAGCGCAACACGGTCGAGGTGCGCAGCGCGGTCGCGCAGATGGTCGCCGCCGCACCCGAGGTGGTGGTGCTGGGCGCCACCACGGCCGCCGCGATCGAGTTCACGCGCCAGTACGAGGCGGCCGGTGGCCGCGCGCTGCTGTACGGCATGTCGATCATCGACACCGATGCGCTGCTGAAGGCGCTGGGCACGCAGCGTGCGCGCGGCTATGCCTTCTCCATCGTGCTGCCGCTGCCGTCGCAGCCGAGCCGGCCGGTGGTGCGCGAGTACCTGGCCCTGAAGGCCGCGGCGGCGAACCCGGACCTGTCGGCACGCTCGATGGAAGGCTTCATCGCCGCGAAGGCGCTGGTCATGTCGCTGGAGAAGACACCGCGCATCACGCCCGAGGCCGTCGCGACGACCTTGCGCACGTCCGCCGCCTTCGACGTCGGCGGCTACATGCTGGACTTCACCACGCGTGGGCGCAGCGGCTCGCAGTACGTGAACTTCGGCATCTTCGGCAGCGACGGCCGCATCGTCCAGTGAGCCACTTTCCTGTCCTGAAAGGCAGATCCATGCGACTTCGCCTCGCGCTGTGCGCCATCGCCTGTTCGTTCGGCCTCGCCGGCCATGCGGCCGAGCGCGACATGGTGGGCGACACCATCGTGCTCGGCCAGTCGGCGCCGTTCAGCGGCCCGTCGTCGCAGCTGGCCACCGAGTTCAACCTCGGCGCACGCACCTACTTCCAGTCCGTCAACGAAGCCGGCGGCGTGAACGGCCGCAAGATCGAGCTGCGCGCCAAGGACGATGCCTACGACCCGGCCCGCACCGTGCAGAACACGCGCGAGCTGATCGAGCAGGACGGCGTGCTGGCGCTGTTCGGCTACATCGGTACCTCGACCACGCTGGCCGCGCTGCCGGTGCTGACCGCCGCACAGGTGCCGCTGTTCGCGCCGTCGTCGGGGGCGCCCGCGTTGCGCGAGCCGTTCAACCGCTACGTCTTCAACCTGCGCTCCGGGTACATCGAGGAAGCCGAACACATCGTCGAGCAGCTGAGCATCACCAACCTGACGCACATTGCAGTGTTCCACCAGAACGACGCCGCCGGGATCGCCGGCATGGACGCGGTGACCCGGGCGCGCAAGAAGCGCAACCTGAGCCTCGGCACGGTGGCGACGATCGAGCGCAACAGCACCGACGTCGCGGCCGCTGCGAAGGCGCTGCTGGCCGCGCACCCCGATGCGGTGGTGCTGGTCAGCTCGTACATCTCGTGCGCCGCGCTCATCAAGGAGATGCGCAAGGGCGGCTACAAGGGCCAGTTCGTCAGCCTGTCGTACGTGGGCGGAAAGTCGCTGGCCGACGAGCTGGGCGCCGCCGGCGCCGGGGTGCAGATCTCGGAAGTGGTGCCGTTCCCCTGGGCGGAAGCGAGCCCCATCCAGCGCGAGTACGCGCAAGCCATGCACCGGGCCGGCGTGCCCACGCGCAGTTTCGGCTCGATGGAGGGCTTCATCGCCGCGAAGGCCATCACCGAGGGCCTGCGGCGCGCCGGGAAGGGGCTGACGCGCGCCAAGCTGATCGGCGCGCTGGAATCGATGCACGACTGGGATGCCGGCGGCTTCCACCTGACGTTCAGCCCCGACAGCCACAACGGCGGACACCTGGTCGAGATGACGATGCTCGGCGCGGACGGACGCTTCCTGCACTGAGGCGCAGCGCATGCCGGGCCATGTGCGGGCGACCACGGCCCGGGAGCGCAGATGAGCTTCATCGGCGATCGCGGCCGGCGGTGGGGCTGGCTGGCCGTGGCGTGGGCCCTGGCGGGTTGTGGCGGCAGCCAGCCGACGGCCGATGCCGAACCGGCCGCCGGCGGCGACATGCAGCCGGCAGCGGTGTCCGCGAACGCGGCCGGGCCGGTCGGCGCCGCTGCCGTCGTCACCGGCGGGGCCGGCGGGGCGACGGTGCGGGTCAGCACACCGGCGCAGCTGAAGTACGAGCTGTGCCGCAGTTCATCCGGCGGCGCGTGCACCGACGCCGCGCCGCGCACCGTCGAGATCGCGACGACGATAGCCCTCGCCGACACGGAAGGCGTCGCCACCGCCAGGGCCTGCAACTGCAGCGTCGCGGCGCTGCGCGGCATGCTGGTCGGGTCGAACAAGACGGTGCTCGGCATCGGCGCCACCGCGGCGGTGAAGGGCAGGGGCTTCCTGTTGCAGAGCGGGGTCAGCAACATCGTCATCCGCAACCTGTCGATCACCGACATCGGCGAGGGGCCGGTGTCCGGCGGCGATGCGGTGGCGATTGCCGATGCGAGCCGCGTGTGGATCGACCACAACCGCTTCGCCCGCGTCGGGCGCCAGTTCATCGCGACCGGCACCGGCGACCGCGGCGGTGCGGCCGCGGATGTCACGATCTCGTGGAACGAGTTCGACGGCAAAGGCGCCGCGTCGGCGCGCCGCGACGACAGGCAGGACGGGACCCTGCTGTTCTGCGGCAAGGGCCGGATGACCTTCGCCTACAACTGGCTGCACGACTTCTCGGAGCACGGTCCGCACGTCGAGGGCGATGCCCTGGTCCACCTGGTCAACAACCATTTCCAGGACGGGGCCCGGCACGCGCTCGACGCGGCGGGCCGCGCAACGCGCGTGCTGGCCGAGGGCAACTACTTCGAGAACGTGCCGGTGCCGATCCTGCGCAGCGCAGAAGCCGGCCCGGTCCACGCCTTGCTGGCGCAGACCCCCGCGAGCAAGGCCGCCTGCAGCGCGGCGCTGGGCCGCCCCTGCGAACCCAACATCGCGAACCCGATGGCGGCCACGAACGACTTCGCCGAGGACCCGGCGGTGCTGGACGCCGCCGGGGCGGTGCCATCGGGCAGCCTCGTGTCGCCTTGGCCGGCCCGCAAGGTGCCGGCGTGGGTGTCGGCGGGCGTGGGGGTCGGGCACGTCCGCTGACAAAGCACTTCAGGGTCACGGGAACTGCGCGGCGCCTTCCACGACCAGCCCGCCCGCGGGCTCCGGCAACACGTCGACCAGCGTCGCGCCGCCCAGCGCCGTGACGCGCACCTGGATCGGCCCGGCGGCGATCTCCACCGGATGGACGAAGTAGTTGTAGTCGGTGCGCGCGACGCCGATCCAGGCGCTGCTGCCCGTCGGCTTGATCTCGAGCCCGGTCACCGGCAGCCGGTGGTTGCGCACCTGGATCGCGGTCCAGTAGCGGGTGCTGCCTTCCTTGAAGCGGAACGCGAGCGGACCCTGCACGTCGCCCGCGACCACCTGCCAGCCGATCGGCACGCGCCCGGCCACCGGATCGGCAATGCGCGCGAAGGCCTGGGCGCTCAGGTCGATGTCGCCGGGCTTGCATTCGGGACAGCGGTCGGTGATGCGCACCGTGACCGAACCGTTCGGCCCGCTGACCGAGACGAACTCGCCGCAGGCCGCTGCAGCGGCATAGTCGTGGTCGTTCATCGCCGCCACCATCAGGTCGCCGGGGCTGGCATCGAAGCTGCACTGGCCCTCGCCGGTGGCACCGTAGTAGGTGCCTTCGCCGCTCGCGCGGGGGGACAGCGCCTGCGACGGCGTGCCGCCGCCGGCCACCGCGGCGCTGCCCGCTGCGCCGCTGCCACCGCCACTGCCACCCCCGCCGCACGCGACAACGGCCGCGACGGCGGCCCACGCGAACAGGGAGGCGGCGCGCTTCACGACGGCACCGCCAGCTTGCCCGAGCCCGCGGACGCCTTGACGGCCGCCTTCACGCTCGCGGCCGGCAGCAAGGCCGTGCCGTAGGCGTAAGGCACGGTCCAGCCCACCGCAGCGCTGAAGCTGCACTGGCTGATGTCCAGCGCCGCGCCGTTCAGCAGCGAGCCGCTCTCCTTGATCGCACCGGTCTTGCCCGACGAGCCGGGGTTCTTCAACACGCTGGTGCAGCCGCTCGCGCCCTGGATGTCGAACGCGTTGTTCTCCGAGATGATCTTCGCCTTGTAGGCCACGCCGATGCTGTACTGGTGCGCGTACACCGGGTGCGACTTGCTGCCTTCGTAGTAGTTGTTGTAGACGTGCACGCTGCCGAAGCGCACGCGCGGCGCGCGCTCGGTCACCTGGCTGAACAGGTTGCCGTGGAAGGTGACCGTGAGGTGCGTGTCGTCGCTGGTGGTGCTGTCGGACGAGCCGACCAGGTTGTTCTTGTCGTGCTGGTCGAAGACGTTGTTCGACACCGTCACGTAGTCGGAGCCGTTCTTCACGTCGAGCGCCCCGTCGTGGCACTGCTTGACCTTGCCGTTCTCGACCGGCGACAGGTCGTCGGTCTGCGGTGCGTCGGTGAAGGTGTTGTGGTCGATCCAGACGTGGGCGGACCCATCGACCGTGATGCCGTCGTACTGCGAGTTCCAGTTGCCGTCGTCGCCGTCGTTCGGGTCCCACACCGGGCCGACGTCGCAGGGGTTGACGACATGCAGGTTGCGGATGATGACGTTCTGCACGCCGCTGACCGTCATGTAGGCGTTGACCAGGCCGGCGTTGCTGCCGGCGCCGATGAGGGTGGTGTTGCTCTTCACCGCCAGCCGGGCGCGTGCCTTCTGGTCGCTGGTGCTCTTGAAGGCGCCGCCGTTGTCGGCCGCGGCCATGTCGATGGTGCCGATCACCTTGACGATCGTCGGCGCGTCGCCGCCGGCCTTCAGCGCGGCCAGCAGCTCGGTGGCGGTCGTGACCTTGTAGACCGCGGAGGCGGCCGCCGTCGAACCGCCGCTGGTGCCGCCCGCTTGGCTGGCCCAGCCGGTGGTGGGGGCGATGTCGCGGGTGTTGTCGCCGGCGGCGGGTGCGGGTGCGGGTGCGGGTGCCGGTGCGGGTGCGGGTGCCGGTGCGGGTGCCGGCGAAGGTGCCGGTGCCGGTGCGGGAGCAGGCGCAGGGGCAGGGGCAGGCGCGGGAGAGGGAGAGGGAGAGGGAGCAGGTGCCGGGGCCGCCGGGGCCGGGGCCGGGGCCGGTGCCGGGGCTGCGGCCGGCGCAGGCGCAGGCGCAGCCACCGGTGCCGCGGCGGTGTCCGGATCATTGCCGCTCCCGCAAGCGGAAAGCACCAGCGAGCACAGCAATGCGCTCGCCGCGGCGGCGCGTGTCGGGTGTTGGCGAGGCGTGTCCATCGTGAAGCTCCAGTTGCGTCGAAGTGCGGCGCGATTGTGTGAGGCGCGACATCGGGAGACTTGACGGAACATTGAAGAAACGATGAACACCGCAGGGGGCGTTGGTGTGGCGAGACGCCATGCAACGGGATGCAAGTTCCGCTGAATCGGATGACACCAAATCGGTCCCGCGAGTGCCGCGATTTGCACCAAAGTGACAAAAGTCGCGGCGCAACCGACGGGTTGCGGCCGATCAGTTTTCGATCATCGATCGATGGGGACAGTGTCCGCGTCCATCCCGATGATGCGTGCAGTTTCCTTCCGCAGTCCCCGTGCAGAACCCTTCCTCCCCGAGCCGGCTCAAGCTGCTCGCGCAACACCTGAGCGAGAACGACCTCGCGCGCATCGCGGCCTTCCTGCGCGTCGGCTGCTCCCGCCTGCAGTGCAGCTGGGAACTGGTCGGCGATGGTCCGGCCCACCTGCTGCTGTGCGGTCGCGACCTGCCTCGCGCTGCGCCCGACGCGATGCCGAGCCTGTCCGTCACCGACGCACAGCCGGGCCGCCCGGTCGGCCGCAATGCGCTGGTGCGCCCGCTGCAATACGACGCCTTCATGGACGCGCTGTGCGCGCTGGAGGGCCGGCTGCTCGGCAAGGCGCCGGCACCCGCCGCGCTCACCTACATCACCGCGCAACCGCTGGGCGAGACCACGCCGGCGCTGCTGCCCTCGCTGCTGCCGGGCGCACGCTGCCGGCTGCTGCGCTGGCCGCCGTCGGCGGTGCTGCAGGCCCATCGCCACCACCGGACGCTCGCGAGCTTCCTGTCGTCGCGGCACCTGGACCTGGACGAACTGGCGCGCCTGAGCAACGTGGAGCGGTCGCTGTGCGACGAGTTCGCCGCCACGCTGGTCTCGCTCGGCTTCCTCGACGTGCAGCCGTCGTCCGCTTCTTCGTCCACTGCGCCGTCCACCTCCCTGCCCACCTTTTCACCTGCCCCATCGCCCGCCGCGCCGCGCCGCGCGCCCGTCCCCACCGGCCTGATCACCCGCATCCGGCGCAGCCTGGGCCTCGGCCGATGAAGGACTTCAAGATCGTGTTCACCGGCACGCCCGGTGCCGGCAAGACCACCGCGATCGCGGCGCTGAGCGACACGCCGCCGGTGACCACCGAGGTGCGCAACTCCGATGCGCGGCTGGACAAGGCCCACACCACCGTCGGCCTCGATTTCGGGCAGGTCGACATCGGCGACGGCCAGTGCGTGCGCCTGTTCGGCACGCCCGGGCAGGCGCGCTTCGAGTTCATGTGGCGCATCGTCGCCACCGACGCGGCCGGGCTGGTGCTCCTGATCGACAACTCGCGGCCCGACCCGCTGGCCGATTTCGCGGCCTACCTCGATGCCTGGCGCGACCTGCTGCCGAACATGAGCTGCGTGGCCGGCATCGGCCGCACCGAAGGCCGTGCGCGGCCGACGGTGGACGACCACGCCGACCTGCTGGCGTCGCGCGGGCTGGTCTTCCCTGTCGTGGCGGTCGACGTGCGCCGGCGCGATGACGTGCTGATGCTGGTCGACATGGTGCTCGCGCTGGCCCAGACCCGAGCTTGAAGGACCCTGTCGTGCCGACCCTCTTTGCCGTCTCTTCCGCCGACATTGCCGACCACGCGCTGCGCGCGGTGCAGAAGCTCCTCGTCGAGCTCGATGGTGCCGGCGCGGTCGTGATCGCGAGCGCCGACGGCTTCGAGCTGGCGCACGGTGGCCGCGCGACCGTGGCGCCGGCCCGCCTGGCGGCGTTGGTCAGCTCGTTCGCGGCGCTGGGCGAGGTCGCCAGCCGCGAGAGCGGCATCGGCACGCCGCGCTGCCTGGTGATCGACGCCAGCGATGGGCGGCTGGTGGTGCGCTGCATGCAACTGCGCGGCCAGTCCATCGTCGTCGTCGTGCTCGCGGACGCAGGCATGCTGCTCGGCCGCGTGCTGCACGTGCTCGCTGCCGCCGAGCAGCTGATGGGCCACCCATGAACCTGCAGCAGGTGATCGCGGAGATGGACCGCATGGCCGCGCATCCCGGCATCTTCGGCTGCGCGCTGGTGGACGCCAACACCGGCCTGGTGTGGCATGCCAGCGCGCCATCGCGCAGCGGCACCGAGCCCGTCTGGGAGGCGGCCGTCGACTACTGGCGGCTGCACGACCGGCAGAAGCTGCACTTCGCCGGGCTGGGCACGCTGGCCGCGGCCGTGATGTACCACGCGAACGGCGTGCTCGCGGTGTTCCCGTGTTCCACCGACCCCGACGTGCTGCTCGTCGCGCACGGGCGCCACCGCGGCGTCGACTGGATCGCCTGGCAATGCATGGTGCGCACGCTGGGGCGCCTGCTGCACGACCCCAAGCCCTCGCCCCCTCCGATTCCCAACGAAAGAAGACCGACCCATGGCAACCATCCGCCAATCCCTTGACGACCTGCTGACCGTGGACGGCGCGATGTGCGCAGCCGTCGTCGATTCCGCCAGCGGCATGATGCTCGGCTCGGCCGGCTCCGGCGTCGACCTCGAAGTGGCCGCCGCCGGCAACACCGAGGTCGTGCGCGCGAAGCTGAAGACCATGCGCCAGCTCGGCCTGAACGACGTGATCGACGACATCCTGATCACGCTGGGCAAGCAGTACCACATCGTCCGCCCGGTCTCGCGCAAGGAAGGCGTGTTCGTCTACTTCGTGCTCGACAAGTCCAAGTCCAACCTGGCACTGGCACGGCGCAAGGCGCAGGACGTGGAGCGCGAGCTGACGATCTGACGATTTGCCGGCACAAGGGGACAAATGCCCCGTGTCGGCAAGTCCCCTGCCTCGGCAGAATCGCGGCCCTACGAAGCGAAGAGGGAGCGCGCATGACACTGGCCGTCGTCCACAGCCGGGCCCTGGACGGCCTGGACGCCCCGGAGGTCACCGTCGAGGTGCACCTGGCCAACGGGCTGCCGAGCTTCACGCTGGTCGGGCTGGCCGACACCGAGGTCAAGGAAGCGCGCGAACGGGTGCGTGCCGCGCTGCAGACCAGCGGCCTCGCCTTCCCGCACAACAAGCGCATCACCGTCAACCTGGCACCGGCCGACCTGCCGAAGGAGTCCGGCCGCTTCGACCTGCCGATCGCGCTGGGCATCATCGCGGCACAGGGCGAGCTGGACCTGCAGCGTCTCGCGCGCTTCGAGTTCGCCGGCGAGCTGTCGCTGGCCGGCGAGCTGCGGCCGGTGCGCGGCGCACTCGCGATGGCCCTCGCGCTGCAGGCCCGCGGCAGCGGCGGCCCGGTGCGCGCGCTGGTGCTGCCGCAGGCCAGTGCCGAAGAGGCGGCGCTGGTCGACGGCCTGGAGATCCACAGCGCCCGCCACCTGCTCGACGTGGTGCAGGCGCTGCGCCGCGAGAACGTCGATGGCGCCGGGAACGCCGCGCCGCGCGAGCCGCTGCCGCGCGCGATGCCGCCCCGCGCAGAGGCGGCGGACGCACCGCCCGACCTGCGCGACGTCAAGGGCCAGGCTGGCGCCAAGCGCGCGCTCGAGATCGCCGCCACCGGTGGTCACAGCCTGCTGATGGTCGGCCCACCCGGCACCGGCAAGTCGATGCTGGCACAGCGCTTCGCCGGCCTGCTTCCGCCCTTGTCGGCCCAGGAGGCGCTCGAGTCGGCAGCGGTGCTCAGCATCAGCGGCAGCTTCCGGCCGGCGCGCTGGCGGCAGCGCGTGCTGCGCAGCCCGCACCATGGCGCCTCGTCGGTGGCACTGGTCGGAGGCGGCTCACCGCCGCGGCCGGGCGAGATCTCGCTGGCCCACCACGGCGTGCTGTTCCTCGACGAACTGCCCGAGTTCCCGCGCTCGGCGCTCGAGGCCTTGCGCGAGCCGATGGAAACCGGCCGCATCACGATTTCGCGCGCGGCGCGCCAGGCCGACTTCCCGGCGCGCTTCCAGCTGATCGCCGCGATGAACCCCTGTCCGTGCGGGCATCTCGGCAACCCGCAGCGCGCCTGCCGCTGCTCGCCCGACCTCGTGCTGCGCTACCAGTCGCGCATCAGCGGCCCGCTGCTCGACCGCATCGACCTGCAGGTCGAGGTGCCGGCGCTACCGGCCGAAGCGCTGGCCGCCGCGCCCGACGGCGAGCCGAGTGCGCCGATCGCGCTGCGCGTGCAGGCGGCGCAGCAGCGGGCCCTCGCACGCCAGGGCTGCCGCAATGCGCAGCTGGCCGGTGACGCGCTCGACCGGCATTGCGTGCTCGATGCGGCGACCGCGGGCTTCCTGCGCGCGGTGTCGGCCAAGCTCGGCTGGTCGGCGCGCAGCTTCCACCGCGTGCTGCGGGTCGCGCGCAGCATCGCCGACCTGGCCGGCAGGGCCGCGATCGACGGCCCCGACATCGCCGAGGCGATCCAGTACCGGCGCGCGCTCCCCTGATCCTTCCGACCCGCTCAGGACAAGCCCCCTTCCATCACACGCCGGCTCACACGCCGCGCGCGCATCGTGGCGGCCTCATCAACCCACTGGAGCCTGTGATGCCCAAGTATGTGATCGAACGTTCCATCCCCGGCCTCGGCGACCTGCAACCCGCCGAGATGCGGGCCGTGTCGCAAAAATCCTGCAGCGTGCTGCAACAGCTCGGCACCGGCGTGCAATGGCAGCAAAGCTATGTGACCGGCCACAAGATGTACTGCGTCTACGTCGCCGACAGCGAGGAGCTGGTGCGCGAACACGCGCGGCGCGGCGGATTCCCGGCCGACAGCGTCGTGCGCGTGCTGTCGGTGATCGACCCGACGACGGCCGAGGCCTGAGCGGTGGCCACCGCCCTTGCACGCAGGCGGCCGGTGTGCGAGCCTCGGCCCATGGGGCTCGCGATCCGTCTTCTCGGAACACCGTCGGTCGAATGCGACGGCCGCGCAAAGCCGGCCCCGCGCGGACACAAGGTGTGGGCCTTGCTGGCCTACCTGGCATGCGACGGGCCGGCCAGCCGCACGCGGCTCGCCGGCCTGCTGTTCGAGGATGCCGAAGACCCGCTGGGCACGCTGCGCTGGAACCTGAGCGAACTGCGGCGCCTGCTGGGCGACGACGGCCTGCGCGGCGACACGCTGTCGCTGCCGCCGGGCGTCCAGGTGGATGCGCAGCGGATCCTCTCCGGCAGCGACCTGCAGGCCGTGCCCGGCCTCGAACGCGAGCTGCTCGAAGGCATGAGCTTCGCCAGCAGCCCGGCTTTCGAGGTCTGGCTCGGCGCGACGCGCCGCCGCCTGCAGGCCGCCGCCGAGGCCCTGCTGCACGAGGCGGCGCTGGCCCGCCTGGCGGCGGCGGCCCCTGGCCAGGCTGCCGAGCTCGCGGCGCGGCTGGTCGCATTGAACCCGCTCGACGAAGACTTCCAGGCGCTGCTGGTGCGCAGCCTGGCCACGGCCGGCGACGGCGTCGGCGCCGCACGCCATGCGGCCGCCTGCCGCGAGCTGTTCCGGCGCGAACTCGGCGTGGCGCCGGGGGCGGCGCTGGAAGCGGCGCTGCGCACCTCGACGGCGCGTCCGACCGCGCCCGCCGCGACCGGTCGCACCGCGACCCTCGCCCAGCTCGAAGCCGGCGAGGCCGCCATCGCCGCCGGTGCACTCGAGGCCGGGCTGCAATGCCTGCGCAGCGCCATCGCCGAAGCCGACGCCACGCGCGACGACGTGCTGCGCATGCGCAGCCGCATCGCGCTCGGCACGGCGCTGGTGCACGCGGCGCGCGGGCGCGACGAGGAGGGCGCGACCGCGCTGCACGAAGCACTCGCCGTCGCCCCCGCCGCATCCCCGACCCTCGCCGCGGCGGCCGGCCGCGAGCTGGGTTATGTCGAGTTCCTGCGCGGCCGCTACGAACGTGCCCAGGTCTGGCTGCGGCGTGCCGGTTCGTTGGCCGGCGACGACCGCGCCGAACACGCACTCATCGCGACGGTGCTCGGCTCGACGCTCAGCGACACCGCGCACTACGGCGCCGCGCTGGACGCGCTGCAGCAGGCCGAGCGCCACGCCGGCGACGAACGGCAGCGCTGCTACGCGCTGGCCATGCACGGCCGGATCGGCCTGCTGCGCGGCGATCTCGATGCCGCACGCGAGATGCTCGACCGTTCGGTCGCGATGGCACGGCAGGGCTGGACGGCCTTCGTGCCCTGGCCGCTGTCGCTGCGCGCCGAGATCGACCTGCTGCGCGGCGACGTCGATGCGGCGGCTGAACGCTTCGAACATGCCTTCGCGCTCGGCTGCCAGATCGGCGATCCGTGCTGGGAAGGCCTGGCCGGCCGAGGCCTTGGCTGCGTCGCCGCGGTGCGCGGCCAGACCGGTCGCGCGGTCGAATTGCTGCTGGACGCCCTCGCACGCAGCGCACGCCTGCCCGACGCCTACGTCTGGGGCCGTGCCCACGTGCTCGAAGCCCTGTGCGCGCTGGCGGTGCGCGAAGCCCTGCCACAAGCCCCCACCTGGGTCGCCGAGTTGCAGGCCGTCGCGGCGCGCTGCGGCATGCGCGAGCTGCTGGCGCGGGCGCACCTGCATGGCGCGGCGCTGGGCGATGCCGGCAGCGGCTCGGCGGCGCGCCTGCTGGTCGAGACGATCGACAACCCGCTGTTGCGTCGGCTGGCCTGCGCGTGATCAGTCCCAGGCTGGCGCCAGCCCGTCCGGGCTGGTGAGGCGTTCGCCGCGGTCGAGCGTCGCGATCCGCGCCATGTCGTCCTCGCCCAGCCGCAACGAGGTCGCCAACAGGTTGCTGGCCAGGTTCTCACGCTTCGTGGACGAAGGAATCACCGCATGGCCCAGCTGCATCGCCCAGGCCAGCACCACCTGTGCCGGCGTGGCCTGGTGCGCCGCGGCGATGACCTGGATCACCGGGTCGTGCAGCGCCCTGCCATAGGCCAGCGTCATGTAGGACGTCACGTGGATGCCCTGGCTTTGCGCAAACGCAACCAGCTTGCGGTTCTGCAGGAAGGGACTCAGCTCGACCTGGTTCGTCGCGATCGCGTCCGCGCCGACCGCGGCGATCGCCTCCTTCATCAGCGCGATGTTGAAGTTCGACACGCCGATGCGCGTCGTCAAGCCCTGCGCCTTCGCATCGGCGAGCGCGCCCATGAGCTCCGCCACCGGCACCGCGTTGCCCGGCGACGGCCAGTGGACCAGGGCGAGGTCGACGTGGTCGGTGCGCAGTTTCGCGAGGCTGGCCTCCAGGCTCGCGACGAGCTTGCCCTTGCCCAGGTTGTCGACCCAGACCTTGGTCGTGATGAAGAGATCGCCGCGCGCGACGCCGCTCTCGGCGATCGCACGTCCGACCTCGGCCTCGTTGCCGTAGATCTGCGCGGTGTCGACCAGCCGGTAGCCGAGTTCGAGGCCGGTCTTGACCGAGTCGACGACAACCTGGTCCTTCAGGCGGAAGGTGCCCAGGCCGAGCGGCGGAATGAGGGTCGTGTTCATGCGAGGTATCCGTTCGATGAAGAGGAGCAATGGAGCGGACTGTGGGTCCTGCGCCGTTGCAGAAAAAGCCCCGGTCCATCGATTGACTCTTGCCTGCGGATCAATAATCCCGGCATGAAGACCACGCTGGAAGAGCTGCAGGCCTTCGTCGCCGTCGTCGACGCCGGCTCCATCACCGCCGCCGCGGCCCAGTTGGGCCAGACCGTCTCCGGCATCAGCCGCGCGCTCGGCCGGCTCGAAAAGAAGCTCGATTCGACGCTGCTGCGCCGGACGACGCGCCGCATCGAGCTCACCGAGGAGGGACGCGAATTCCTGGCGCACACGCGCGCGATCCTGGCGTCGATCGACGCGGCCGAGGAGCAGATGGCGTCACGCCGCGGCGCACCGGCCGGCCGCCTGCGGGTCAACGCGGCGACGCCGTTCATGCTGCACAGCATCGTGCCGCTGGTGCCCGACTTCCGGCGCGCCTACCCGCAGATCACGCTCGAACTCGACACCGACGAGCTGAACATCGACCTGCTGGAGCGGCGCACCGACGTCGCGATCCGCATCGGCGCGTTGCGCGATTCGACGCTGCACGCGCGTCCGCTGGGCCTCAGCCGCATCCGCGTGCTGGCGAGCCCGGCCTATCTCGCCGAGCACGGACGGCCGAAGACGGTAGCCGGGCTGGGCAGTCATGCGCTGCTCGGCTTCACGCAGCCGGAGTCGCTCAACCGCTGGCCGCTGCGGCATGCGCAAGGGGACGAATGGCCGATCGTGCCGACGCTGACCGCGTCGAGCGGCGAGACGCTGCGCCAGTTGGCGCTGCAGGGCGCTGGCATCGCCTGCCTGTCGGACTTCATGACAGCCGGTGACCGGCAGCGCGGCGACCTGGTGCAGGTGCTGGCGCGCGAGACGGTCGAGGTGCGCCAACCCATCAACGCGGTCTACTACCGCAACACCCAGCTCGCGTCACGCATCGTGTGCTTCCTGGATTTCGTCGCCGGGCGACTGTCGACGATGCGCTAGTGCGCCGATCTGTTCCGTGCTGCCTGTTCGCGCTAGATTTGCGATGGACCAGGCGGCGACGCAACGCTACTTCACGTAGCCGGGGTTCACGACGTACTCATACTCCTCTTCGAAGAAGAGATGCCCACTGGTGAGGGCGAGGTCGCGCGTGATGTCCCGCTTGGCCTCGGGAATCGGAACCCAACAGCCGCGAACTTCGCTCGCGGCGATCTTCTTGTAGACGGAGATCTCCTGCTGCGCGAAATGCGGGTTCAGGTGCTTCGTCATCGCTTTCACCATCGCGTTGGCGTCGATTGCCTTGGTATGCGGATGCGTCAGCAGGATCTCGTAGCAGTAGGTGCCGTAGTCCTGGGTCGCAGTGCGGCTCAGCGAACACGACAGCCAGTTCGACCCCTTGCCCTGAGCCACTGACGTGTGCTTGACGATGTCGTCATAGCCGTCCTGCCGCGTCCAGCCCTCCTTGAAGATCAACTCGGGTTCCTTCGTGCTCCAGCGATAGAGTGGGCCGCCCATCCACAGGAACTTGTAGGCATCGGCGAGATAGTCGCCGCTCTCCATGCGAATTGCGCTGCGCAGCGCTTGGGCCATCGTCGGCCGTTCCTCGGGACGGGGCATCGTGTTCCTTTCTCGGTCGCATCATGACTGGGGCGAACTTGGCGAAAAAGTCTACATCCCCGGGGCCCTGTGCGTCCGTGGGATTCAAAAGTCTCGGCCCCCGAGGCTTCGAGCAGTGTCGGAACATTGGCTCAGGTGCGATCGATCACCTCGCCGTCAGTTCATGCGCACCCGGTCCAGGTGCTCGCGAAAGCTCGCCGCATCCTGGAACCCGACCACCCGCACCTCGCTGCGCTCTTCGCCGGCCGGCTTGAAGAACAACAGCGCCGGCGGCCCGAACAGGCTGTACTTGCGCATCAGCGCCTTGTCCTGCGCGCTGTTGGCCGTCACGTCCACGCGCAGCAGCGTCAGGCCGGCCAGGCGCTCGCGCACCGCCGGGTCGGTGAAGGTCAGCGACTCGAACTCCTTGCAGGCGACGCACCAGTCGGCATACAGGTCGACCATCACCGGCTTGGCCGATGCGCGCACCGCGGCGTCGAGCGCCGCCAGGTCGGCCACCGGCTGGAAGCTCAGCGGCGACGCCTCGCGCGCGGCCAGCGTGCCGCCGCCCCCCAGGTGCTGCAGCGGCTGCAGCAGGTCTCGCCCACCGGAGGCGACGCCCGCCAGCTGCAGCACCGCCAGCACCGCGAGCACCAGGCCCAGGCCGCGCGTCGCGGCACGGCGCGGCGAGGCCGCGCTGCCGGCCGATTCGAACGCGCCCAGGTACACCGCACTGGCCAGCAGCAGCACCGCCGCGCCCACCATCAGCCCCCACGACGGCAGCACCGGCGACACCATCCACAACGCCACGCCGAGCAGCATCACGCCGAAGAAATGCTTGACGCGGTCCATCCAGGCCCCGGCGCGCGGCAGCAGCGAGCCGGCCGACACGCCGACCAGCAGCAGCGGCACGCTCATGCCCGAGGCCAGCGAGAACAGCGCGATACCGCCCAGCCAGACGTCGTGCGTGCGGCTGATGTAGACCAGCGCACCGGCCAGCGGCGCCGCGACGCAGGGCCCGACGATCAGCGCCGACAGCCCGCCCATCACGAACACGCCCAGGTACTGCCCGCCCTGCAGCCGGCCCGACACCTCGGTCAGCTTGCTCTGCAGCGCATTCGGCATCTGCAGCTCGTAGACGCCGAACATCGACAGCGACAGGCCCGCCAGCAGCAGCGCGAAGGCGCCCAGCACCCAGGCGTTCTGCAGCGCCGCGGCCAGGCCTTCCCCGAGCAGCCCGGCCGTCATGCCGAACGCGGTGTAGACCAGCGCCATGCCGAGCGAGTAGGCCACCGCCAGCGAGAAGCCGTGCAGGCGCGACACCGTGCCGCGCTGGCCGACGATGATCGACGACAGGATCGGCAGCATCGGCAGCACGCAGGGCGTGAACGACAGCAGCAGGCCGGCCAGCAGGAACACGCCGGCCACCGTCAGCAGGCTGCGCGATTGCAGCGCGTTCGCGAAGCGGCTGGTCTCGGACACCGGGGCGGGCGCAGCGGCCACCACGGGTGCTGCGGCGCCGGCGGTGGCAGCCGCAGCCGCCTCGCCGTCGGCCACGGCGACGGCCGTCCACCCACCTGCCACCGGCTTCAGGTCGAACGACCGGCTCATCGGCGGATAGCATAGGCCCTTGTCGGCGCAGCCCTGGTTGCCCACCGTCAGCCGGAACGGCGGCGCGTCGGCGGCGATGGGCAGCACCATCGTCACCTGGTCGCGGAAGTACTCGACCTCCTTCTGGAAGGTCTCGTCGAACTTGGTCTTGCCGCGCGGCAGCGCGAGTTCGCCGCCCGCCGCGGCCGCCGGCTGCGCCTGCGCGTTCAGCCGCTCGCGGTACAGGTAGTAGCCGGGCGCGATCGCGAAATGCATCGCGACGTGCTGCGCGTCCTGCGCCTGCACCGTCAGCTTGAAGGCAGCCTCGGGATCGAGGAAATCGTCGGCCGCCGCCGCGTGCAGCGGCAGCCACGACGCGAGCAGCAGCAGCGCTCGCACCAGCAGGGTCTTCATCGGTTCTCTCCCGGGTCGTGTCAGAACTGCCGGCTCAGGCCCAGCTGCACCGAGCGGGCGCGGAACGGCGCGAGGTTCGGCGAGCCTTGCGTGCCGGCCCGCCAGCTCGCACGCTGTTCGTAGGCCTCGAACTTCGCGTCCACCGTCCACAGCGCGTCCAGCTTGTATTCGGCCTTCAGCCCCAGCGTGAAGGCCCCGAAGGCCGACAGCCGCTGATCGCCCGAGTTCAGCTGGCCGGGCTGCAGCACCGGGTAGACCGGCAGGCCGTTCGCGTCATACGCCGCCTCGCGGTAGAAGCGCGCCGCGTTCTGCGTGTAGTAGCGCAGCAGCGGCGTCAGCGCGAAGGCGTTGCCGAACGGCTGCACCCACTCCGCCTGCAGCGCATGCGCGCCGATGCCGTAGCTGTCGCGGTAGTAGCGCCAGCTGGTGCGCAGCGTCGACGCGCTGTCGACCACGTGGTGGTTCCAGCGCAGCAGCAGCGTCGCCTGGCGCCGCCGGTCGGGGCGGAAGTCCAGGTCCTTGTACGGATCGTCGTGGTAGCCGTGGCCCAGGCTGTGGCTGACGTCCACCTGCACCAGGTCGACCGCCGACATCGCCTGCGTCACGCCGACGATGAACTCGGTGCCGCTGCGCCGGCGCTGGTCGGTGCCGACGTTGCTGCCCTCGGTCGGCTGGATGCGGTCGCGGTTGCCGCCGACCCCTGCATGCCAGACGGTGTTGTTGTCCTCGCTGGCCCAGCTGCCGCCGAGCGACAGCGCATCCGAGTCGTAGTCGTGCTCGCGCGACACGCTGGCGCCGAGGCTGTACGACGCACGGTCGAAGTAGCGCGTCAGCTTCAGGTCGCCGGCACGCCGCTCCTCGTGCATGGTCGACGCGCTGGAGACGGCCGTCTGCCAGCGCGGCGTCGCGCCCGACAGCGAGTCGGCCACCACGCTGCCTTCCACCGACCAGCGCGTGCCGATCGGCGCCAGCAGGTAGAACGACGGCGAGTCGACGGTGATGCGGTGCAGGCCGGGCTGCGAGTCCTCGTAGTGCAGGTGCTTCAGCGCGACCAGGCCGTGCTCGGGCGCGGCCTGCGCGTGTGCGCCGCCGGCCCACACGCCGGGGATCGCCAGCGCCGCCAGCACCAGCGCGCCGCGGGTGGAGCGGGGCTCAGTTGCAGCCACAGCCGCCTCCCCCGACGCCGTAGCCGCCGGCCGCGCTTTCCTTGCTCGCGTAGACGTGCTGCGCGAAGCGTTCGGCGAGCGGGTCGCCGCCCATCGTCATCTCGGGACGTGCCAGGTGGCCCTTCTCCCATGCCTGCGGCGGCGCCCAGGCCGAGCAGCCGCACAGCACGGCCATCCCCAGGCAGCAGGCTGCCAGAAGCATCTTTCGCATCGGTTCGAATCCGGTTGGGGGTGGAACTACGGTGTCGCGAGCGCCGCTGCCAGGCGTGCCTCGAGTTCGCTGCGCTCGTCCTCGCGGAAGCCTTGGTGCATGGACAGCACCCGGCCGTCGCGTCCGATCAGCACCGAGCTCGGCATGCCCTTCACGCCGTAGCGCTTCGCCGACTGCCCGGCCGCGTCGAAGGCGAGCGCGAACTGCGCCGGCACCTGCGCGAGGAAGGCGTCCGCGTCGGCACGCTTCGCATCCAGGTTCACCGCGATCACCTGCAGCCCCTGCGCGCCGTACTTGCGCTGCATCTCGTTCATCCACGGGAACGACTGCCGGCACGGGCCGCACCACGAGGCCCAGAAGTCGAGGTAGACCAGCTTGCCCTTGAGGCCCGACAGCCTGGCGGCCGGCGCACTGCCGGCCGGCAGGTCGATGTCGGGCGCGGGTTGGCCGGCGTCGATGGCGAACGCCGGTGCGGCGAGGACCAGGCACAGGCCCAGCCCCGCCGCGAAGCGCAGCGCCCTCATGTGCAGTTCGACGTGACGACGTGGTTGTGCTGCGAGTCGGTGGTCGAGGTCACCACCACCGACTGGCCGGCCTTCAGCGCCTGCAGCTGGGCCGGCGTGAAGGTCACGTTGTGGTTGTGCGAGGCCGAGGCCTGGATGCTGTAGGTCATGCTGACCGTCGAATCGAGGTCGGCGGCCGGAATGGTCAGCGCATGGCCATGGTTGCCGGCGATCTGCGAGCCGGAGGCGCCACAGCTCTGCGGCGCCGGGCCCGGTGCCGGCGCGGGGGCCGGGCCGGGCGCTGGGGCGGGGCTGTAGTCGCCGCCACCGCCGCCGCAGGCCTGCAGGAACAGCATCACGGTGCTGCCTGCGGCAGCGCCCAAAAATCCCTTGCGAGTGATCGTCATTTCATCGCTCCTCTTGGCTAGGTCGTCTTCACCGGTTCGACACGCGGGCCTTGCGGCTCGCTTCGCTTGAAGCGCCGGGCACTGGCCGGCCTTGCTTCTGTCGGTGTGTGCGGATCGCGGGGAAAAGAGTTGCGAGCGATGTGCGATCGTTGCAAGCGGTTGCAGACGGGCCTAGCGGGGAGCGGCGTCGGCGGCCTGGCGGCCGCTGCACGGCCCCGGCTTGCCCAGGCCCGCCAGCGCCGCGCAGGCGTTGATCGAGCCACCGCTGCGGCTGCGCTCCAGCGCGGCGCGCAAGGTGGCGGCGTCCATGCCGGGCGCCGCTTCGAGCATCAATGCCGCGACCGCGCTCGCATGCGCCGCCGCGAGCGACGAGCCCGAGCTGAAGTCGTAGCCGCCGCCGGGTTCCAGCGTCAGGATGTCGCGCCCCGGCGCCTGCAAGCTACCGGCGCGGCCCGGCGTGCCGCTCGCATCGACCGCGATCACACCGGGGATGCCGGACGGGAAGCCGCCCGGCTTGCCATCCGGCGGCATCGCGCCGATCACGATGCGGCCATGGCTCAGCGCATAGCCCACCAGCCGGCCCAGCAGTTCGTCGTCCGGCCCGCCCAGGCTCAGGTTGATGATGCGGGCACCGTCGTCGATGCTCGCGCCCAGCGCCTGCGCCAGCGTGAACGAGTTGCAGCGCGCGCCGCCGCCCTCTGCCGCGCCGCGCTGCCAGCAGGCCTTGTAGACGGCGAGCATGGCCTGCGGCGCGACGCCGACGATGCCCTGCCGGTTGTTGGCGACCGCGCCGATCACGCCGGCCACTTCGGTGCCGTGGCGGTCGCTGCCGAAGCGCGCCGCGTTGCCGTCGACGAAATCGCGCGTCGACGCGATGCGGCCCTGCAGGTCGGGGTGCGCGGTGTCGACGCCGGTGTCGATCAGCGCGATGCGCACGCCCTGGCCGCGCGCGCTCTGGTGGGCGCGCGCCGCGTCGATCTCGACGAAGCCGCGCTGCAGGTCGGCATACGGGTCGTTGTAGCCGCTCGGCGCCGGTTCGGGCGCGGCCAGCGTGTCGAAGCTCTGCAGCGCCTGCGCGATCGCGACGCGCGGGTCGCGCGACAGCCGCTCCAGCACCTGCTCGCGGCGGTCACCGGCGGCGATCTCCAGCACCACGCAGTGCACGCGCAGTGCGCCGATCGGCCATGCGGCCAGTTCGCGCAGGCCGTGCTCGCGCTTCAGGGCCTCGAGCGTCGCGCGCGCCTCGCTGCCGGCGCCGTAGCGCGGGCTCGCGTTGTAGCTGGCCAGCGTCGAGCCGGCCTGCGTGACGATGCTGTCGCGCGGGTTCGCGACCGCGATGACGACCAGCCGCTCGGGGTGCTCGCGCAGCAGGCCGGCATCGGCCTCGTCGTGCGGCAGCGCGGCCGTGGGCCCCGCGCAGGCGGCCAGCAGCGCCGCCAGCACGGCGACGCCGGCGGCCGCGATCGCGCGGATCATGACCCGGGCCCCGCCCCGCCCACCGGTTCGACCAGGCGCATGCCGGGCGCCGCCCGCAACGCGGCGATCTTCGCGGCCAGCTGGTCCGCATTCACGCTGCCGGCCAGCGGTGCCAGGCCGTAGGCCCCGGCCGCGTTCGGGCCGCTGACGATCTGCAGCTCCAGGCCGCGCAGGAGGCTTTGCAGCTCGTCGACGCGCAGCGCCGGTGCCGGCACGATGCGCAGCGCGGCGCGCGCCTCGTGCGACGGCGCGCTCAGCGTCTGGTAGGCCGGTGCCGGGCCGCCGCGGAACAGCAGGCCCGCGCCCAGCACCGACAGGCCCACCGCCTCGACCACCACCGCCGCTGCCAGCCAGTACACCAGCGGGCCGGACCCGGCCCGGCGCGCCGGGCCGGGCGGCACCCGGGCCGCCACCTCGCTCGCCTGGTCGATGCGCCGCATCAGGCGCTTCAAGCCGGCGTCGGCATCGGTCAGCGGTGCGCCGGCCTGGGCCACCGCGGCCTGCAGCGTGCGCTGGCGCGCCAGTTCGTCGCGGCAGTCGGCGCAGGCCTGCGCATGCGCGTCGACCCGCCGGCGCTGCGCCGCATCGGCCGTGCCGTTGACGACCCAGGGGATCGCATCCCAGCTGCGGCGGTGCTCCGCCGCCGCCGCATCGCGTACTTCATGGTTCATCGTCGTTCTCCTGCCGGCCCGGCGGCCGGGCGGCCCAGCCGGCCAGCACCGGCAGCACGTGGCGCAGCTTGACGCGCGCATGGAACATGCGGGCCTTCACGGTGCTGACCTCGCAGTCCATGATGCCGGCCACTTCTTCCAGCGAATGGCCGGCGCCGTAGGCCAGCTCCATCGTCGCACGCTGCTCGGCATTGAGCCGGCTCATGCCCTTGGCCACCCAGTCGGCCAGCTCGTGGCGCGCATGCGGGTCGTCCGTCGGGTGCAGTTCGTGCGAGGCGTCCGGCGCCTCGGCCGGCTCGTCGCCATGGTCGCGCAAGGCCTTCAGCGCGCAGCGGTAGGCGATGCCGACGATCCAGGTCGATACGCGCGAATCGCCGCGGAAATCGCCGGCCTTCTGCCAGACGATCCAGAAGGTGTCGTTGATCACCTCCTCGATCACGTCGCTGCGCCGCGTCAGCCGCGCCAGGAAGCGGTCCAGCCGGCGGTGGTAGGGGCGGTACAAGGCCTCCAGCGCCGCGCGGTCGCCGGCGGCGATGCGGCGCAGCAACGCCGCCTCGTCCGCGTCGTCCAGGCGGGGCGCGGCGCGGCCGGGGATCAGCGACAGCAGCGGCATGGCGTAAGGGGGCAATGTCTCGGGGGCATCTGTCGGTGTGTACGCCCCAGCGCGCCGGAAGTTGCGAAAACTTTTCGCCGGCGCGTCAGAAAGCGATGCCCAGGCTCGCCACCCAGCGCGAATCGGCCGCCGCGCCGAAGCGCTCGCGTGCCCGGGAATCGGTCACCACGCGCGACAGGTCGAGCTGCACCTCGCCAATGCGCCCGCTCAGGCCCAGGTGACCGTAGGTGTAGCTGGCCCCGGGGCGGTGCTGCGGGTCCAGGTGGCCGAGGCCGGCGCCGAGCGCCAGCGAGCGGTCGCCCCAGCGGCCGAGCGGCTGGCGCAGCACCAGGTCCCAGGCGATGCTGCCGCGGTGGCCCGAAGCCGGCAGCCGCGCCTGGCGCAGCCCGGTCACCGACGCGAAGACCTGGTCGCGCCAGGCCAGCGTGGCGCCCAGTTCGTCGCGCTCGAAAGGCCGCAGGTAGTCGTCGAACGGGTAGGCATAGTGGACGGCCGCGACCTGGGCGCTCCAGTCGTCGTCGAGGCGGAAGGCATGGCCGAGCCGGGCATGCACCTGCTCGGTCCAGCCTTCGTCGGCCGACGGCCGCAGCGCCGCGACGCCCAGCGACACCAGCCAGCCGTCCGCGGTGGAGACCGACACGCCGCCCTGCAGCGCCGGCCTGGCATTGCCGAGCGCGACGCCGCGCACCAGCAGCGCCGAGCTGAGGCCCAGGTTGAGGTCGACCTCCTGTGCGTGCGCCGCGGCGCACGACAGGCACAGCCCCGCCAGCAAAGTCAGGCGCTTGCGCCCCGTCGGTCCTGATGTCACGGGGGCGGATCGTGCCAGAAGATGAGCGGCCCCGGGGCCGCTTCAAGATCAGGCTTTCGGCAGCGGCAGCGGCTTCAGCGTGCTGCCGTCGACCTCGAAGCGGCCGCCGACGGCCGGTTGGGTCGATTGCGTGATGGTGCGCGTCGTGCCGTCGTCCATGCGCAGCTTGACGTGGTAGACGGTGGTGCTGCGGGCGCGCTTCTCGACCTCGTGGCCGGCCAGCCCGCCGCCGACGGCGCCCAGCACCGTCATCGCCTTCTTGCCGTTGCCGCCGCCGACCTGGTGGCCGACGACGCCGCCGAGCACGCCACCGGCCACGGCGCCGAGGCCGGTGCCTTCACCCTTGCGGGTCTCGGCCTTCACGCTCTCGACGGTGCCGCAGCTGCTGCAGACCTCGGCCGCCGCGGTGGTGGTGGGGGCCGGCGTCGCGGCCTTGGCATGGTTGGCCTTGCCCTTCGCATTCGCGGTGGCGGCCAGCGGTGCGGCCGGTTCCTCGGGCGCCGGCTTCGGTCCGGCCGTCAGGGCGGCGGCCAGCGCGCCGGCGCCGACCACGCCCAGTCCGCCGGCAATCCACCATGCCGTGCGGCGCGGTGCGGCGGCCGTGGCGCCGGGGGTGGCAGAGGGGTCGGTGGCAAGGTTGGAGGAGGCAGCGTTGTCCATGGCAGGGTCCCGTCAGGAAATGAAGGCAAAAGAAGCGTCGGGGTGGATTCTCACCCCAGGAAGCCGAGGTTGGCGGTCGGGAAGTTCTTCAGGTTCGGGAACACGGTGTTCAGGTTGCTGTCGCTGACGCCGAACCACTTGCCCAGCGTCGCCCCGATCTGGTCGACCGAGGTGCCCGGCAGGAAGCTGCCCGAGCCGACCTCGTCGGGATGGTTGATGCCGACCTGCGGGAAGCGGCCGTAGATGTCGCCGCCCTTGACCGCGCCGCCGTGCACGAAGTGGTGGCCGCCCCAGCCGTGGTCGGTGCCGTCGCCGTTGCTGGTGAAGGTGCGGCCGAAGTCGGATGCGGTGAACAGCGTCACCTGGTCGCGCACGCCCAGCGTCGCGAGCGTCGCGTCGAAGTAGTTGATCGCGTGCGAGATGCGCGCGTACAGGTCGGCATGCGCCTTGTTCTGGTTGTCGTGCGTGTCGAAGCCGCCGATGCTGACGAAGAACACCTGGCGCTTGGCCCCCAGCGTGGTGCGCGCGCCGATGATGCGCGCCACCGTCTGCAGCTGCTGCGCGAGGCCGTTGTTGCCGCTCGCGCGCTGCGCCGGGTTGAAGTACTGCGTCGGCGCGGTCACGACCGAGCCGTTGAACGCGGTCTGGAAGGCCGCCTGCGCATCGATCGAGCGGCGCACGATCACCGACTGCTCCTTGGCCAGCAGGTGCTGGTTGTCGGCGGTGATGATGGACTTGAAGTTGGTGGCCGCCGCGGTCGAGCCGAACAGCGAGCCGGTCAGGCCGCCGATCGCGGTCGCGCCGCCATTGCCGACCTGGTACTGGAACACCGAGTTGCCGGCCATGAAGACCGCGTTGCCGCCGATCGAGATGTTGGTGAAGGTGCTGCTGGTGTTGTTGCCGGCCAGCAGGTCGCCGAACTTGCCGCCCCAGCCGACGCGCGCACCTTCGGGCGCGAGCGCCTGCCAGGTCGATTGCTGGTCGTTGTGCGAGAACAGCTTGGCCGGGCGCTGCCTGGTGCCCTTCTGGTACGCGGTCTTGTCCAGCGGCTCGATCAGCGGGCCGGCGTTGGCGATGATGCCCACGCGGCCGGCGTCGAACAGCGTCTTCACGTCGGTCAGGCTCGGGTGCAGCGCGAACTTGCGCGTGTTGTTCTCGGGGTTGCTCGCGAACTTGGGCGCGATCGACAGCACGCCGCCCAGCGCGGCCGGCGAGCCGGCGGTGGCACTGGTGTCGGCCAGCGTGCCGACCGGCTTCAGCGCGATCGGGTCGGGCGCGGTGGCGCGCACCGTGCTGTAGGCCGTCCACGAGGCATCGTCCCATGGCAGCACCATGTTGGCCGAATCGTTGCCGCCGTACATGAACAGGCACACGATGGCCTTGTAGTCGGTGACCGCCGTCTGCGCCACGGCGGCGCTCAGCGTCGCCATGTTGAGCGCGAACGGCAGGCCGGCGGAGCCGACCGAGCCGGACAGGACGGCGGCGCGGCGCAGGAACTCGCGGCGGGAAGCTTGGTGGGAAGACATGGCGTGGCTCCTGGTCACTTCTGGGTCAGGTAGTCGGGCGAGGCCATCGTCAGGAAGACGGCGATGGCGACGCGGTCGCGCTTGGCGGCATCGATGTCGGCCTGGTTGGTGACCTTGCCGCTCGCGTCCTTCTTGGCCGCCGGGATCGCGCGGCCGTTCACCGCGGCCAGCAGCTGCGTGCGCAGCGCGGCCGGCGCCTGGCCGGACATCATCAGCAGGTTGACGCGGTCCAGCAGCTCCTCGGGCTTGTCGGCCAGCGGCAGCTCGGCGCTGAAGTCGAGCTGCACGTCGCGCGACGCGTTGACCGACAGCCAGCCGCGGATGTAGTTCAGGTAGCCGGCCACCGACACCTCGTTGGCCAGCTGCAGCTCGGGCGCGACCAGGTCGGCGGCCTCGATGGTGGTGTTCGGCGGCGTGAAGCCGGGGCGGTAGAAGTTGAACACCGTCGGCGAACGCATCGCGGTCTGGCCGAGGCGGCTGCCCGGGTCGTCGGTGTTGTCGATGCCCTGGAACTTGCCGCTGGTCGACTTGGCGTTGAAGGCGCGCAGCAGCGAGGCCAGGCGCAGCACCGGCTCGCGCAGCTTGCCGTAGTCGTGGCGCGCCAGGTCGACGTTGCGCGCTTCCGGGTCCATCAGCACCGCGCGGAACACCGCGCCCATGTCGCCGCGCACGCCAGCACCGTTGTTGGCGAACACCGATGCGACGCGCTGCACGTAGGCCGGGCTCGGATTGCTGGTCACCATGCGCTGGATGATCTGCCTGCCGAGGAAGGGGCCGACGTTCGGGTGGTTGAACAGCGTGTCCAGCACCACCTTGATGTCGCCGTCGGTGGTCGAGCTCGCCGATGCGACGATCGTCTTGCCGAGGAACTTCTTCTCGCTGACCGAATGGAAGTCGGTGTTGTTGGTGTACTTGTTGTAGGCCTGCATCGGGCGCCAGTCGCGCTCGGCATTGGCATCGCCGCCGAAGAAGCGGTTGCGCGTGCGGTCGCTGGTGTTGGCGCCTGCGTACCAGCTCAGGCCGGTGAACACCTTGGCCAGGCCGGCGATGTCGTCGTGGGTGTAGGTCTCGGGGTTGCCGCTCTTCACCGTGCCGTCGTCGTTCAGCTCGTACAGGCCGATCGAGAACAGCTGCATGATCTCGCGCGCATAGTTCTCGTCGGGCACGCGGCCGGTGGCGGCGTCTTCCTTCTGGTTGCGCAGGCTGGTGAGGTAGACGCCCATCATCGGGTGCATCGTGACCTGCTCCAGCAGGTCGCGGTAGTTGCCGAAGGCGTTCTGCGCCAGCATGTCGTAGTACGAGGCCACGCCGCGCGGCTGGTTGGCCAACGTGCTGTCGGCGAACGAGATCACGAAGATCTGCGACAGCGTGTAGGCCGCGCGCTGGCGCAGCTGGTCGTCGCCGCCGATGGCCTGCGTCCAGTAGCTCTCCATGAAGTTGCTCGGACTGACGTTGCCGCCGGCCGCGGCCGCATCGGCGGAGGCCATCGTGAGGTAGTCGCGGTGCGACTTCAGCGGTGCGCCCATCTGCTCGTTGAACCAGGCCGAGTAGCCGATCTGCGACAGCCGGCCGATCTGCGCCTCGTTCGGGCCGTAGGTGGCCTGGGTCAGGAAGCGTGCCGCTTCCTCCTTGGTGGGCGGCGGAACGTCGGATTGCTCGTCCTTCTTGCCGCCGCAGGCCGCCAGCGCGGCAACCAGCAGTGCGCCGATGACGAATCGGGCAGCCCGGCCCGGGGCCGCGGATGTCGTGGGTGTCGTGGTGGTGAAAGGCGCTGTCACTTCGATCTCCCTCGATGCTTTGGTGCTACGACCTGATACAGGGTCTGCAGCGTGCAGGAGACATACCAGCGACACCGTCGGACACCGCCTGCAGGCAGCGTTCGAACGAATGCGTCAATCCACGACAGGTGGACGGGGACAAATCGTGCAGCGACCGGCCGCCACCTGACCGGAAGCGTCGGCGATGCGTGTGGATGCTTCGGATGTAACCCGAAGCAACAGTTCTGTCTGCGGCGACTACAGCAGCGCGGCGAGCGACCGCTGCACCAGCGACACGTCCTGGCCGCTGCGCTCGGCCCAGTCCTTCAGCTGGTCGTCGCCGATCTTGCCGACGTTGAAGTACGTGGCATCGGGGTGTGCCATGTAGAAGCCGCTGACGCTCGCGGCCGGCGTCATCGCGAGGCTCTCGGTGAGTGCCATGCCGATGTCGGCGCACTGCATCACGCGGAACATCTCGGCCTTCACGGTGTGGTCGGGGCAGGCGGGATAGCCGGGAGCAGGGCGGATGCCGCGGTACTTCTCGGCGATCAGCTGCTCCTGCGTCAGGCTCTCGCCGGCGGCATAGCCCCAGAACTCGGTGCGCACGCGCTGGTGCATGCGCTCTGCGAAGGCCTCGGCCAGCCGGTCGGCCAGCGCCTTCAGCATGATCGCGCTGTAGTCGTCGAGGTCGTCGAGGAACTGCTTCTCCTTCTTCTCGGTGCCGATGCCCGAGGTCACGGCGAACAGGCCGATGTGGTCGCGAATCGTGTCGTTCGGGCCCGAGCCCTTGGGGGCGATGAAGTCGGCCAGGCAGCGGTTCGGGCGGCGGATGCCGTCGATCACCGGGCGCTCGCTCTGCATGCGCAAGCCCCGCCACGTCATCAGCACCTCGCTGCGCGTGTCGTCGGTGTAGATCTCGATGTCGTCGTCGTTCACGGTGTTGGCCGGGTACAGGCCGATCACGCCGTTCGCCGCCAGCCAGCGGCCCTCGATCAACCGCTTGAGCATGCGCTGGCCGTCGCTCAGCACGCGGCGCGCCGATTCGCCGACCACGTCGTCGGTGAGGATCGCCGGGTAGGGCCCGGCCAGGTCCCAGGTCTGGAAGAACGGAGCCCAGTCGATGCACTGCGCGAGCTCGGCCAGGTCGTAGTTGCGGAACACGCGCCGGCCGGTGAACTTGGGTGCGGTGGGCACGTAGCCCGCCCAGTCGATCGGCGTCTTGTTGGCGCGCGCCTGCGCCAGCGGCACCAGCGGCGTGGCCTTCTTGTTGGCATGCTGCTCGCGCACGCGCACGTAGTCGGCGTTCAGCTCGGCGATGTAGGCGGCGGCCTTGTCGTCGCTCAGCAGGTCGCTGCAGACGCTGACGGAGCGGCTCGCGTCCGGCACGTAGACCACCGGGCCTTCGTAGTGCGGCGAGATCTTCACCGCGGTGTGCACGCGGCTGGTGGTGGCGCCGCCGATCAGCAGCGGGATCTTCTTGATGCGGAAGTAGTCGTCGCGCTGCATCTCGCCGGCCACGTGCTGCATCTCCTCAAGGCTGGGCGTGATCAGGCCCGACAGGCCGATGATGTCGGCGCCCTCGACCTTGGCGCGCGCCAGGATGTCCTGGCACGGCACCATGACACCCATGTTGACGACCTCGAAGTTGTTGCACTGGAGCACGACGGTGACGATGTTCTTGCCGATGTCGTGCACGTCGCCCTTGACCGTCGCGATGACGATCTTGCCCTTCGCCTTGGCCTCGCCGCCGGCCTCGACCAGCAGCTTCTTCTCTTCCTCGATGTAGGGCAGCAGGTGCGCCACCGCCTGCTTCATCACGCGCGCGCTCTTGACCACCTGCGGCAGGAACATCTTGCCCTGGCCGAACAGGTCGCCGACGACGTTCATGCCGTCCATCAGCGGGCCTTCGATCACGTGCAGCGGGCGGCCGCCGCCGGCCTTGATCAGCTGGTAGACCTCTTCGGTGTCGACGGTGATGAAGTCGTTGATGCCGTGCACCAGCGCGTGGCTCAGGCGCTCGCGCACCGGCTTGGCGCGCCAGGCGAGCTTGGCGCTGTCGTCCTTGGCGGCGCCCTTGGCGGTCTCGGCGATCTCGATCAGGCGCTCGCCCGGCGTCAACTCCGCTTCGCCGGGCTTGTAGACCGGCTTGCGGTTCAGCACCACGTCCTCGACGCGCTCGCGCAGCGTCGGCTCGAGGTCGTCGTACACGCCCACCATGCCGGCGTTGACGATGCCCATGTCCATGCCGGCCTGGATCGCGTGGTACAGGAACACCGTGTGGATGGCCTCGCGCATCGGATCGTTGCCGCGGAAGCTGAAGCTCACGTTCGACACGCCGCCGCTGACCTTCGCGCCGGGCAGGTTCTGCTTGATCCAGCGCGTCGCGTTGATGAAGTCGACGGCGTAGTTGTCGTGCTCCTCGATGCCGGTGGCGATCGCGAAGATGTTCGGGTCGAAGATGATGTCCTCGGGCGGGAAGCCGATCTCGTCGACCAGCATGCGGTAGGCCCGCTCGCAGATCTCGACCTTGCGCTCGTAGGTGTCGGCCTGGCCCTTCTCGTCGAAGGCCATCACGACGGCCGCGGCGCCGTAGCGGCGGATCAGCTTCGCCTGGTGGCGGAACGGCTCGACCCCTTCCTTCATCGAGATCGAGTTGACGATGCCCTTGCCCTGGATGCACTTGAGGCCGGCCTCGATCACGTCCCACTTCGAGCTGTCGATCATGATCGGCACGCGCGCGATCTCGGGCTCGCTCGCGATCAGGTTCAGGAAGCGCACCATCGCCGCCTTGCTGTCGAGCATCGCCTCGTCCATGTTGACGTCGATCACCTGGGCGCCGTTCTCGACCTGCTGGCGCGCGACGCTCAGGGCCTGCTCGAACTCGCCGTTCAGGATCATGCGCGCGAAGGCCTTCGAGCCGGTGACGTTGGTGCGCTCGCCGATGTTGACGAACAGGCTGCCTTCGCCGATGAGCACCGGTTCCAGGCCGGAGAGTTTCATCGGCGGAACGGGCTGGGCGGCGGCGGGCGAGGAAGGCGTGGCGGTCATGGCGGGTCGGCTGGCACCGCCCCGGAGCTCACCCGGGGCGCATGCGATGGATCATGCGGGGGTGAGCGTGGTTTGCAAGCTTCCAAGCCTGGCGGCACCGCACCGGCACCGTCGCAACGCTCCTTGGAAAGCCGCATTTTATGCGGCCCGTCTGCGCAGCGCCCTCGGTTACAAATCGGCAAGTCCCTGTTGCGGTCGTGGTGCACGGAGCGTGTCCAATCTCAGACCCCACGACTGAAGTTGCCGCCGTGAACAACAAGACCTTTCTTACTCGCTCTCTCGCTCTCCCGGCTGTTGCCGCCGCCTTGCTGGTGGCCTGCGGCGCGCCCCCCGTGAAGCCCTTGCCGGCGCCGGGGCCGTCGGTGCCGGGTTCGGCGCCCGGCCCGGTCTACGGCCAGGCCGCCTCCGGCGCCGCGCGCAGCTGGTCGCCGCAGATGGAATCGGTGGAACGCCAGCTGGCCGGCAGCCTGCAGGGCACGCCGATGACGCTGGCGCGCACGACCGACGAACGCCTGTGGCTCACGCTGCCGGGCGATGTCGCGTTCGAGGCCAACCGCTCGGCGCTGAAGCCGGTGGCCACCGGGCTGCTGGACAAGGTGGCCGTGGTGCTGCGCAGCCAGCCGCAGCTCGAGCTGCGCATCGTCGGCCACACCGACAGCAAGGGCTCGGCCGCCGGCAACGATGCGTTGTCGCTGGACCGCGCGGCGAGCGCGCGCGACTGGCTGGTGGCGCGCGGGCTGTCGCCGATCAAGATCGGCGTGGCGGGCCGCGGCTCGCGCGACCCGGTGGGCAGCAACGACGACGAGGCCGGGCGCGCGGCGAACCGGCGCGTCGAGATCCTGATCGGCGAGCGGGCGGTGCGCTCGGGCAGCAAGTAGCCCGGGTGCCGATCCGGGGTTCAGCGGTCCCGGATTGGCATCCGGGCTACGCGGCCAGGAGGCCCGAGAACAAGGGATCGTGGCGCGTGCGCGGCCGGTAGGCGCCCACCCGCTTCGCGATCTCGGCAATGTGCGCCGGCGTCGTGCCGCAGCAGCCGCCCGCGATGTTCAGGAAGCCCGACTTCGCGAATTCCTCGACCAGGCTGCCGGTGATCTCCGGCGTCTCGTCGAAGCCGGTGTCGCTCATCGGGTTCGGCAGCCCGGCGTTCGGGTAGCAGCTGATGAAGGTGTCGCCGGCCACCTTGGCCAGTTCCTCGATGTACGGCCGCATCAGCGTCGCGCCGAGCGCGCAGTTGAGCCCGACCGCGATCGGCCGCGCATGCCGCACGCTGTGCCAGAACGCGCTCACCGTCTGGCCCGACAGGATGCGGCCCGACGCATCGGTCACCGTGCCGGAGATAATCACCGGCAGGCGCTCGCCGGTGTCTTCCATCAGCTCGTCGAGCGCGAAGATCGCCGCCTTGGCGTTCAGCGTGTCGAAGATGGTCTCGACCAGGAACAGGTCGCAGCCGCCTTCCAGCAGCCCCGCCGCCTGCTCGTAGTAGGCGGCACGCAGCTCGTCGAAGCTGACGTTGCGCGCCGCCGGGTCATTGACGTCCGGGCTGATGCTCGCGGTGCGCGGCGTCGGGCCCAGTGCGCCGGCCACGAAGCGCGGCTTGTCCGGCGTGCTGTACTTGTCGCAGGCCTCGCGTGCGAGGCGCGCCGCCACCACGTTCATCTCGCGCGCCACCTCGGCCAGGCCGTAGTCTTCCTGCGCCACGCTGGTCGCGCCGAAGGTGTTGGTCTCGATCATGTCGGCGCCGGCGGCCAGGTACTGCTCGTGGATCTCGCGGATCACGTCGGGCCGCGTGAACTGCAGCAGCTCGTTGTTGCCCTTCAGGTCCTTCGGGTGATCGGCGAAGCGCTCGCCGCGGTAATCGGCCTCGGTCAGCTTGTAGCGCTGGATCATCGTGCCCATCGCGCCGTCGAGCACGGCAATGCGTTGCGACAGGATCTGCGGCAGGGCCGCGGCACGGGTGTAGGCAGGCGCGTTCATGCCGCGATTGTAGGAAACCTCGCCAGGCCGCGACCGCAACAAGGTCGCAACAGCGTCAGGCCAGCATCGACGGGAGGGTGTCGCTGAACAGCGAGGCGCGGAAATCGATCGGTGCCGGGCCCTCGTCGTTCATCGCCCACAGCGCCAGCGCGCTGGCCGACATCGGCTTGGCGAACAGGAAGCCCTGCAGCTCGTTGCAGCCGAGCGAGCGCAGGATGGCCTGCTGTTCCTCGGTCTCGACGCCCTCGGCCACCACCTTCAGCCCGAGCGCCTGCGCCAGCTTGACGACGGCATCGACGATGGCGCGCGCATCAGCGCTGCTTTCCAGGTCGAGCACGAAGCTGCGGTCGATCTTCAGCTCCTCCGACGGCAGCTTGCGCAGGTAGCTCAGGCTCGAATAGCCGGTGCCGAAGTCGTCGATCGACAGGTGCACGCCGATCGCCGACAGCTCTTCGAGGATCTGCAGGTTGGCGCGCGTGTCGTCCATCGCCGCCGATTCGGTGATCTCGCAGGTCAGCAGCGATGGGTCGATGCGGTGGTTGCGAAGCGCCGCGTCGATGCGCTGCGCCAGGTCGGGCTGGCGCAGCTGGTGCACCGACAGGTTGATCGCGACGCGCATGCGCAGCCCCTGGTCGCGCCAGACGCGGATCTGCCGGCAGGCGTCCTCGATCAACCAGTTGCCCAGCGCGTTGATCAGCCCGAAGCGCTCGGCCAGCGGGATGAACACCGCCGGGCTCACCATGCCGCGCTGCGGGTGGTGCCAGCGCATCAGCGCCTCGGCGCCGGTGATCTGCCCGCTCGGCGCGTGGATCTTCGGCTGGTAGTACAGCTCCAGCTCGCGGTGCTCGATGGCGCGCCGCAGGTCGTGCAGCAGCTCGACCTGCTCGCGCGCGCCGGCCACCATGCGCGGCTCGAAGAAGCAGTGCGCCGCGCCGCCGGTGCGCTTGACGCTGTTCATCGCCGCCGCCGCATGCGGCACCAGCTTCGACAACGCGCCGTCCTCGGGGTACATCGCGATGCCGATCGAGCAGGTCAGCGGCACCTCGTGGTTGTCGAAGCGGCACGGCTGGTGCAGCGCGGCCAGCACGCGGGCGGCCAGGCGCGCCGCATCGTCCTTCCCGGGCGAGCCCTCGACCAGGATCAGGAATTCGTCGCCGCCGGCCCGCGAGACCACGTTGCGCTCGCCGGTCAACTGCTTCAGCCGCTCGGCCATCTCGCGCAGCACCATGTCGCCGCTGCTCTGGCCGAAGGATTCGTTGACGGCCTTCAGGCCATCCAGGTTGCAGAACAGCAGCGCGAGCCGGTGTTCGTGGCGGTCGGCCTTCAGCACCGCACGCTGCAGCCGCTCGTCGAACATCGCGCGGTTCGGCAGGCCGGTCAGGCGGTCGGTGTAGGCCGCCACCTGCAGCTCCTCGCGCGCACGCCGCAGCATCGCGCGAAAGCGCGCCTCGAGCAGCGAGGTCAGCAGCAGCGCGACCAGCAGGATCGGCACGCCGACCACCGCCAGCGCCGTCACCGTGGCCAGGCCGACCAGGTCGCCGGTACTCGACAGCGCGAGCAGCGGCACTTCCGCGCCCAGCAGCACGGTGGCATTGCCGGCCGCCATCGACGACCCCAGCACCACGGCCACGATGGCGCGCCAGCGCACGCCCACCGGTGCGATGGCGCGGCGGTACGACATCAGCCACAGCCCGCCGCCGGCGAGCGCGCAAGTCGCGAGCCAGCCGGGGACGACGACGGCCCAGTTCCATTCCACGTGAGGTTGCAGCCGCAAGGCCAGCAGGGCGACCACCGAGGTCGCGCAGGTCGCGCAGCCCACGCTCAGTGCCGCCCCGAGGCCGCTGCGCAGGCCGATCGCGCTGCGGCTGCCGAGCAGGCAGGCCAGCAGCGAGCCGCCATAGGCCACCGCGAGCGACGCGAACACGATCCAGCCGTTGTAGCCCATCGCGAACGGCAACGGGCCGTCCGCCATCACGATGAAATGCAGCGACCAGGTGCCGACCGCCAGCGCCAGCGCCGAGCCGGCCAGCGCGCGCAGCGAGCTCGGGCGGTGGCTGGAGGCGACGCCACGCGCCACGTCCAGCGCCACGTAGGCGGCGAAGACGGCCATGCCGAAGGAGGCCGACCACAGTTCGGCGCGGAACCTCCACGGGATGAATGCCTCGTCCATCGAACCCTCTGGCTACGTCATCCGGTCCTTATCGGCCGGCGCAGCCCGGGCTTGAGACAGCTCAACTCCCGTGGGTGAAGCCGATTCCGCGGCGCCGCCGCACCTCGGGCTTGACCCGGTGCTCGGACTCAAGCTGCGACAGGAATTCGTGCGGAGTGAACGCTTCCCCCAGCACGTCGACCTGGCGCCGCACCGCGGCGAAATCGCCGAGAGTCAACTGGTCGAGCCTGCCCAATCGTTCACGCTGTTCGTCGCCCAGCGCCTGGGCATCGCCGTCCAGGGCCTCGACCACGAACATGCGTTCGCGCTGCGAAGCCTCCAGCGGCTTGAACTGGATCTTGAACGTGAAGCGCCGCAGCGCCGCCTCGTCGAGCTCGTCGAACAGGTTGGTGGTGCAGATGAAGACGCCGCCGAAGCGCTCCATGCCCTGCAGCATCTCGTTGACCTCGCTGAGCTCGTAGTTGCGCTCGGCCAGGCGCCGGCTGCGCAGGAAGCTGTCGGCCTCGTCGAGCAGCAGCACCGCCTGCTCGGTCTCGGCCTCGTCGAACATGCGCGCCATGTTCTGCTCGGTCTCGCCGACGAACTTGCTGACGATGTCGGAGGCCTGGCGGATCATCAGCGGGCGCTGCAGCTGCTGCGCGAGGTGCTCGGCCAGCGCGGTCTTGCCGGTGCCGGGCGGGCCGTGGAAGCACAGCGTGCCATGGCCCTTGCGGCGCAGCGCCTCGATGATGCGCGACAGCTCGAAGCGCGATTCGGTGTTGACGAGGCCCAGGTCGTAGCGGGTCACGCTGCGGCGCGCGCCGCGCTCGTCGCCGCCGTGGCCCAGCGCCTTGTCGGCATGGCCGAGCTGGCGCTCGATCAGCGCCTCCATCGCCGGCGCATCGGGGCCGTCGCATGCCAGCCGCGCGAACTTGACCGCGGTGCGCACCTGCGCCGGCGTGAGGCCGCGCCGCTCGGCCAGCCGCGACGCGAAGCCGTCGGACACCGCGACGTCGACCAGCGCGCGCGTCACCAGCGCCTCGCGCGCGCCGGGCGGCGGCGATTTCAGCTCGAGGTGGTACTGGAAGCGGCGGCGAAACGCCGGGTCGATCTGCTCGATGCGGTTGGTGACCCAGATCACCGGCACCGGGTTGGTCTCGAGGATCTGGTTGACCCAGGCCTTGCCGCTGACGCTGCCCGACAGCGCGCCGTCGCCGGTGTCCATGCGCGCCATCAGCTGCGCGGCATCGGTGGAGATCGGCGGGAACACGTCTTCGACCTCGTCGAACAGCAGCGCGACGCGGTTGCCGCCCTTCAGGAACACCTGGCTGATCTGCAGCGAGCGGTAGCGGTCGCGGCCCGACAGCGAGTTGCCGTCGCGGTCGGCATATTCCACCTCGTACAGCTCGAGCCCGGCGGCCTGCGCCGCCACCTTGGCGAGCTCGGTCTTGCCGGTGCCCGGCGGGCCGTACAGCAGCACGTTGACGCCCGGTTCCTTGCGCGCCACCGCGTTGCGCAGCAGCGCGGTCAGCACGCGCTGGTCTTCGCCGACGTAGTGGAAGTCGCCGGGCAGCAACTCGCTGCGCGCGGCCGGCCGCGTGAACACCGCCATCAGGTCGGACGGCCCGGCGTAGTGCCGCATCAGCACCGGCGGCAGCTGCTCGCTGACCTTCATCAGGTCGGCCAGGTCGGTGATGTTGTGCTCGGAGATCAGGTTCTCGACCATGCCGATGCGTTCGAGCCGCGAGCCGGCGCGCAGCGCCTCGGCCACCTCCTGCTCGTTGACGCCGGCCACCGCGGCAATGGCCGCATAGGCCTCCTGCGCGTTCGACACCTTGAACTCGACCAGCAGCCCGCGCAGGTCGCGCTGGTAGCGCGCGAGCGTGCCGTACAGCAGCAGCGCGCGCTCGGCCGGGTTCAGCTGCAGCAGGCCGGCCAGTGCGTCGATGTTCTTCTCGACCAGCGTCGATTCCTTCTTCAGGCTGCGGTCCAGCCAGTCGGCGGTGGCGCCGAGCACGGCCAGCAGGTCTTTCGGCGCGTCCTTGATGTACTCGTCGATGTAGAAGAACAGCGTGCCTTCCTCGTACGGGCCGCGCCAGGCACCGTGGCGCAGCATGAAGGCCTCGTCGGCCAGCGCCTCGTGCCCGCGCCAGTGCTCGTTACCCTTGCAGCGCATCTTCAGGAAGCCGCGCAACCGCGCCAGCACGCTGGCCGGCCACACCAGGTGGCGCCCTGTCAGCGACAGCAGGCTGTTCCAGTCGCGCCGCAGGTTGAAGCGGCCGGCGTGGCGCACGGTGAGCGTCAGCACGAACTGCGAACACATGCGGTCGAGCACCGGCGCTTCTTTCAGGCCGGGCGACAGCAGCATGCGCGCTTCGAGCTGGCGGGTCGCCATGGATCCTCCTGCGATCCATCTTGGCGCAGCAGGCGCTGCGCGGCAAGCCCCATCGGCTTTACAAAGCTGTCAACGCCCGGTCAATGGAGAACCAGCGGGTGCTGCATCAGCGACGAGAAGCGCTCCAGGTAGTCGTCCATCTCCTCCTCGGACGGCGAGGTCTCGATCAGCGCCTCGACGCCCTGCTTGAAGCTTTCGGCGAGCGCGCCCTCGATGAAGATTTCCTTGCGCGCGAACTTGTCGACGATCTCGTAGCCGCCGCGCATCAGCGATTCCTCGCGCACGGCGCTGGCACCCTGCGAGCCATCGAATTGCACGACGACGAAGTTTTCCGAGTTGTAGAGCATGTGCATGAGGGCTCTCCTTCGACAGCAGGTGGTGGGCGCCGGGCGGTTTTCAAGTCGGGCGCCGTGCCGGTCAGGACGCCAGTTGCATCTCTTGCAGCACCATGTCGAGCACGTCGCTCTGCCCGTCGGTGCTTTGCCGGTAGCGCACCGGCAGGAAGTGCCGCGCCGGGTCCATCCAGACCTCGATGCGCGAGTCATAGGGTTTGCGCGGTTCGCGCAGCAGCCGCCAGGTGGGGGTCGGCTGGTCCTGGATGGTCAGCGTCTGCGGGCCTTGCACGACCAGGTGCCAGACCTCGCCTTCGCCGCGCGCGCCGGCGACGAAGAAGGACAGGCGGTCGCCCGTCACCGGCGTGCTGCCGCGCGCCGACAGCGCCGCGCTCAGCTGGATCAGCCAGCTCAGCCGGTCTTGCGCGCCGGGCACCAGCGGGTATTCGGTGCTCGGGCCGGAGAAGCTGATCTTGCCGGCATTGCGCTGGAAATTCGCCGCCTGCAGCGGCTTGCCACGGCGCTCGTCGGTGAAGCGCAGCGGCGCGAGCCCGGCCTTGTCGAGGCGGCCCTGGCTGGCCCAGGTGAAGACACGGAAGCCGGCCACGCTGCCCTCCAGCCGCGTCTGGTACTGGCCGTTGGCCGTCTGCCACTGCAACTCGCCACGCCCGCTGAAGCCGCTGCGACGCAGGTCGTAGCGCAGCACGGCCGACGGCGGCAGCAATGTCGGATAGACGGGCGGTTCTTCCGCATCGGCCGGTACCGGCCGAGCCGGGCTGCTGGCGGCGGCCACGGCGACCGGCGCGATGTCGGCGGCAGGGCGGACGCTGCGCACCGGTTTCGCTGCCGGCGATACCGGCGCCGGCACCGCGGCGGCCACCGCGGGGGCCGGCGCCTCCACGGTGCGCACCTGCATCGCCGCCACCACCAGGTCGGAGCGCTTGCCGGTGCCCGGGCTGGCGGCGCCCTGCCATGCGGCGGCGTGCAACAGCAGCACGAGGGTCAGGGCGGTGAGCGGGGGCAGGATTCGCAAGGGTCGTGGGGGCTCGGTGGCGATGGTGGGCAGGTGGGGGCGGGCCAGGCACCGACAATACGGCAATCGGCATGCCCCCGGATGACAGACGGATAGTACGGACCCACGATGAAACTCGCCACTTACAAAGACGGATCTCGCGACGGCCAGCTGGTCGTCGTGTCGCGCGACCTCTGCACCGCCCACCATGCCACCGGCATCGCGACCCGGCTGCAGCAGGTGCTGGACGACTGGAACTTCCTGTCGCCGCAGCTCGAAGACCTGTACGTCACGCTGAACCACGGCAAGGCGCGCCACGCCTTCCCGTTCGATCCGAAGCTGTGCGCCGCGCCGCTGCCGCGCGCCTACCAGTGGGCCGACGGCTCGGCCTTCATCAACCACGTCGAGCTGGTGCGCAAGGCGCGCCATGCCGAGGTGCCCGAGAGCTTCTACACCGACCCGCTGATGTACCAGGGCGGCAGCGACGACTTCATCGGCGCCTGCGACGACATCGTCGTGCCGAGCGAGAAGATGGGCATCGACTTCGAGGCCGAGGTCGCGGTGGTCACCGGCGACGTGCCGATGGGCACCGCCCCCGAGCAGGCGCTGGAAGGCATCCGGCTGCTGATGCTGGCCAACGACGTGTCGCTGCGCCACCTGATCCCGCCCGAGCTGGCCAAGGGCTTCGGCTTCTTCCAGAGCAAGCCGGCCACCGCGTTCAGCCCGGTCGCGGTGACGCCCGACGAGCTGGGTGCCGCGTGGAAGGGCGGGCGCGTACACCTGGCGCTGCAAAGCACCTGGAACGGCAAGAAGGTCGGCCTGTGCGATGCCGGCGACGAAATGACCTTCCACTTCGGCCAGCTGATCGCCCACATCTGCAAGACGCGCAACGTGCGCGCCGGCAGCATCGTCGGCAGCGGGACCGTCAGCAACAAGGACTGGTCGCGCGGCTACAGCTGCATCGCCGAGAAACGCGCGATCGAGACCATCGAGGGTGGCGAGCCGAAGACGGAGTTCATGCAGTTCGGCGACACCATCCGCATCGAGATGAAGGGGCTGGACGGGCAGTCGCTGTTCGGCGCGATCGACCAGCAGGTGCGCCAGGGCGGCGGCAGCGCGGACTGACGCGATGGACATCCGTTCGCTCTGGGATTTCGACGACCCTGCGGCATCGGAGGCGGTGTTCCGCCGGTTGCTCGCGGACGCACAGGGCGACGACGCGCTTTCGCTGCGCACGCAGGTCGCGCGCACGCACAGCCTGCGGCGGCAGTTCGCCCAAGCCCATGCCGAGCTGGATGCGATGCAGCCGGCCCTGGAGACGGCAGGGCCCGAGCCGCGCGTGCGCCACCTGCTGGAGCGCGGGCGCACGCTGCGCTCGGCCGGCGAGCGGCAGCAGGCGCGGCCGCTGTTCGCGCAGGCAGTCGAGCTGGCGCGCGCCGCGCGGCTGGACGAGCTGGCGGTGGACGCAATGCACATGGTCGCACTGGTCGAGCCCGACACCGCCGACCAGCTGGCCTGGAACGACCGCGCGCTGGCCGTCGCGCTGGCCTCGGACGAGCCGAACGCCCGCGCCTGGGAGGGATCGCTCGCCAACAACATCGGCATGAGCCTGCACGGCGCCGGCCGCTTCGACGAAGCGCTGGCGAGCTTCCGGCAGGCCCTGGCGGCGCGCGAACGCGACGGCCGGCCGGTGCAACTGCGGATCGCGCACTGGATGGTGGCGTGGACGCTGCGCGCCTTGCGGCGCCACGAAGCGGCGCTGGCGATTCAACTGCGGCTGGAGCGCGAGTGGGCCGAGGCCGGCGCGGTGGACGGCTGGGTGTTCGCCGAGCTGGGCGAGAACCTCTTGGCACTCGGACGCGAGGCCGAGGCCGGTTCGTGGTTCGGGCGTGCGATCGACGCGCTGGGGGACGACCTGCCGGATGCCGACACGCTGGCGCGGTGGCGCCGCCTGATCCCGGATGGTCATCCGGGCTGCGAGCGCTTGTAGCCCGGATGGCAATCCGGGATTCAGTGGTCGTAGACCGCGTCGAACGACCGGAAGCCCTTGACCTCGATCGGGTTGCCCGACGGATCGCGGAAGAACATCGTCCACTGCTCGCCCGGCTCGTTCTCGAAGCGCACACCGGGCGGCAGCACGAACTCGGTGCCGGCGGCCTGCAGCCGCGCGGCCAGCGCCTGCCAGTCGGGCAGCTCCAGCACCACGCCCAAGTGCGGCATCGGCACGAGGTGCGCACCGACGCGGCCGGTGTCCGTCGTCGCGAACGGCTCGCCCAGGTGCAGCGAGACCTGGTGCCCGAAGAAATCGAAATCAACCCAGGTGTCGGTGCTGCGGCCCTCGCGGCAGCCGAGCACGCCGCCGTAGAAGCGGCGCGCGGCGTCGAGGTCGCGCACATGGAAGGCGAGATGAAACAGGCTGCGCATGGTGCGGACGATTGTGGCGCAGCTTGGCTACAGTCGCAGCCATGATGCCTTCCGCCACCGTCTTGCGCCGGCTGCTCGCCGCACTGTCCCTGGCCCTGCTCGCGACCAGCGCGTCGGCGCAGGAGGCCGACCCGGCCTGCTCGCGCCAGGCCGCGGCCCAGGCGGCGCGCGCCTTGTCGGCCCAGGCGGACCCCGGCGGCGCGCGCGACCGCGGCTTCCTGTGGCGCATCAGCAAGGGCGGCCACGACTCGTGGCTGTACGGCACCATGCACGTCGCGCGGCCCGACTGGGTGATCCCCGGCCCGGCGGTGAGCGCGGCGGTGCGCGAGAGCCGGCGCGTCGCGCTCGAACTCGACATCACCGACGCCGACATCGCGCAGCGCCTGGGGGCCGCGCAGGGCCCGGCCGGCGACGAGACGCTGCCTCCGCCGCTGGCCGCCCGGCTGCAGGCGCAGGCGCGCAGCGCCTGCATCCCCGACACGCTGCGCCAGGCGCTGAGCCCGGTGATGCTGGCGCTGAACCTGGCCGTCACCGCCGGCCGCGCCGACGGGCTGGACCCGGCCTACGGCATCGACGCCTTCCTCGCGCTGCTCGGCCACCAGCTGGGCAAGACGGTCAGCTCGCTCGAGACGCCCGAGATGCAGATCGACATGCTGACCGGCGGCACGGCCGAACAGCGGGTCGAGATGATCGACAAGACGCTGGCCGAGCTGGAGACCGGCCGCACGCGCCGCATGCTCAAGCGCATCGCCGACGTCTGGTCGGGCAGCCGGCTCGACGAGCTCGAGCGCTACGCCAGCTGGTGCCAGTGCATGGAGTCCGAGGACGACCGGCGCGACATGCGCCGCATGCTGGACGAGCGCAACCCGGCGATGGCGGCACAGATCGCGGCGTGGCACGACGGCGGCGAAACGGTGTTCGCCGCCGTCGGCAGCCTGCACATGATCGGGCCGCAGGGCCTCCCGGCCCTGCTGAAGAAGCGCGGCTACCGCGTGGAGCGCATCGTCTTCAAGCGCTGATCAGTTGAGGAGCAGCGTGTACTTGCCGTTCGTGGCGCCGGTGCCGCCGCTGTAGTACAGCACGCGCACGTAGTACGTCACCGCGCTCGCGCTGCTGTTGCTCACCGAGGCCGAGTCGACCTGCCCGGTGCCCTTCTCGCTCTTCGCGAGCTGCGTGCCGCTGGCGTTGTAGATGTACAGGTCGTAGTCGGAGCTGGTGTTCGGCGTCAGCGTCGCGGCCAGCGAACTGCCGCTGGCCACCGTCACCTTGAAGTAGTCGGTGTCGGAGCTGCTGGCGACGGTGCCGGAGACCAGCGAGTTCTTGTTCACCGCCTGCGCCGTCGCGAGCGTGTTGTTCGACTCGGTGTCCGTCACCGGCGTCGGCGGCGTCGTCGTGCCGCCCCCCGCTGCATCGACCGCCGCGTTGGCATCCACCAGGCCTGCGCCGCATTGCGAGCAGGTGGCCGGGAACGCCCGCGACGACGACTTCAGCAGCGTCTCCACCTGGTCCGGCGTCAGCGACGGGTTCTTCGCGAGCATCAGCGCCACCACGCCCACCACGTGCGGCGTCGCCATCGACGTGCCCTGGTAGTAGGCGAAGCTGTCGGAGCCCGGCGTCGTCGAGCCCGAGTTCAGCGTCGACAGGATGCCGTTCGCCGAGCTCGAGCGCACGTCGCCGCCCGGGGCCGCGACGTCCACGATGGCGCCGTAGTTCGAGTAGTACGCGCGCCCGCCGCTGCGGTTCGTGGCCGCCACGGTGATGACGCCGCTGCAACTCGCCGGCGAGAAGCCGGAGGCGTTGGCATTGCTGTTGCCGGCCGCCACCACCACCACCGTCCCGCGGCTGCGGGCCGAGGTGATGGCGTTCTGCGAGGTGGTGTCGCACGCGCCGCTGCCGCCGAGCGACATGTTGATCACGCGCGCCGGGTTGGCATTGGCCGGCACGCCGCTCACCGTGCCGCCCGAGGCCCAGATGATGGCCGCCGCGATGTCCGAGGTGTAGCCGCCGCACTTGCCCAGCACGCGCGCCGGCACGACCTTGGCGTTGAACGCCACGCCCGCCACGCCGCTGCCGTTGTTGGTGACCGCCGCGATGGTGCCGGCCACGTGCGTGCCGTGCCAGCTGCTCGATTCGGCCGCGCTGCCGCTGCCGCATTCGCCGGCGGTGATCCAGTCGCCCGGATCCTTCGCATCGCTGTCGCGCCCGCCGCCGTCGTTGGCGGTGGCCGTGTCGGCAATGAAGTCGTAGCCGGGCAGGATGTTCGCCGCCAGGTCGGCGTGCGGCCGGTAGCCGGTGTCGATCACCGACACGACGACGCCGGTGCCGGTGGACTTCTCCCACGCGTCCGGCAACCGCAGGCCCGCCGTGGCCTCGAAGTACTGCCATTGCTGGCCGTACTGCGTGTCGTTGGGCGTGAACAGCGCATGCAGGATGCGGTCGGGCTCGGCGTACTCGACGTTCGGGTCGGAGGCCGCGATGTCACGCGCGATCTGGGCGACGTCGGCCTGCGCCAGGCGACGGTCCAGCTTCATCACGTGGGTGTCGAGCGCGCCCACGCGCAGCAACTGCATCTGCACGCCGGCGCGCAGCGCGACATCCTGGGCGCTGCGGTGCAGCACGGCACGCTCGGTGGTGGAGGCCGTGGATGCGGCGCCGGCTGCGCCGCTGCGGTACTTGATGATCAGCCGGTCGGTGGGGGTCGGTACGTCGGCCTGGGGTACTGCGGTGATGCTCTGGGCCGCTGCTGCCGCCGACAGGACGCCGGCATGGGCCGAGAGCGCGGTGGCGCCCGTCAGGACCAGCAGGGCTGACAACACCCTGCGCAGAGAGATTCGATGCATGGATCGCTTTGTCATGTTTCATCCCTTGTGAGGTTGGAAGCAAAAGCGCCGACAGTCCGCGGCGCGCACGCAGGGTCGGGCAGAAGCCGGGGCGCGTCAACGCAGATAGGCAACAACCTGCAAGAGTTTTCAGGTCGGGCTTCCTAGGGCTTGCGCGCGGGCGCCCGGCCGTGCAAGGCGTGCACAATCGGTGTCGGGAAAGCAGCAGACACCACCACAAGGAGACACCATGGCCGAGGCCCCGAACTTCACCAAGCTGGTGCCCGGGTTCGACTTCCTGCAAGGCCTGGTGAAGAACGCCGGGGCCGCGCTGCCCAGCATCGGCCAGTGGGTCGCGCCGACGCTGAACCCCGAGGAGCTCGAGAAGCGCATCGAGGAGCTGCGCACCGTGCAGTTCTGGCTCGAGCAGAACGCCCGCATGCTGGGCGCGACCATCCAGGCGCTCGAGGTGCAGCGCATGACGCTGTCGACGCTGAAGACGATGAACGTGCAGATGGAAGACCTGCGCGAATCGCTGACGCTGAAGCCGGCGGCCGCGCCCAGCGTTGCGGCGGCCCCGCCCGCACCGGCGAAGAAGGCCGCACGCAAATCCGCCGAACCCGCGCCGGCCGTCGACCCGATGCAGTGGTGGGGTGCGCTGACCAAGCAGTTCAGCGAGCTGGCCGCCACCGCGATGAAGGACAGCGCGTCGGATGCGGCGCGCAACCTGGCCGGCGCGATGGTCAAGCAATCGGTGGACGCTGCCGGCCAGACGCTGAAGAAGGCCGCGACGCTGCCCGGCCAGGTGGCCTTGAAGACCGCGAAGGCGGCGGCCGGCGCCGCCGCCAAGGCCAGCGCGCGCAAGCGCGCCGCGCCGCGCGGCTGACCGGGACGGCCTGCGGATGAAGCTCTTCGCCCACGCCCACGCGACGCACCCGGACTGGCGCATGGCGCTGGCTCTGTCGGCGGCGCAGATCGAAGCGCAGCGCGCCGACCCCGGCGGCGCGCACATCACGCAGCCGACGCTGGGTTGGGTCTACCTGAGCGACCATTACGCGCCGCATGCGAACGAGCTGCTGGACGAACTGCGCCGGCGCTGGCCGGGCGTCGCCTGGGTCGGCGCGGTCGGCGTCGGCATCGCGGCCAATGGCGTCGAGTACTTCGACGAACCGGCGCTGGCGCTGATGCTGTCCGAGCTGCCGCGCGAGCAGTTCCGCGTCTTCTCCGGTGCCGCGCCGCTGCACGGCAGCGCCGGCTTCGCGGCCAGCACGGCGCTGGTGCATGCCGACCCCGGCGCGACCGACCTGGCCGAGTTGATCGCCGAGATGAGCGACCGCACCGCCACCGGCTACCTGTTCGGCGGGCTGGCCTCGGCGCGCACGCAGGCGCTGCACATCGCCGATGGCGTGTTCGACGGCGGGCTGTCGGGCGTCGCCTTCAGCCGCGACGTGGCGCTGGTGTCGCGCGTGACCCAGGGTTGCCAGCCGGTCGGCCCGGCGCGCCTGATCACGCAGGGCGAGCGCAACATCGTGACCCAGCTCGACGGCGAGGCGGCGCTCGACTGCCTGCTGCGCGACCTGAAGGTCGACCCGGGCGAGCCGCGCGATGCGCTGCCCCAGCTGCGCCAGACCCTGGTCGGGCTGAGCGACAGCCGCGACGACCTGATGGCGCGGCCGGGCCAGTTCGGCACCGACACGCGGGTGCGCCACCTGGTCGGCATCGACCCGCAGCAGCGCGGCGTCGCGGTCAGCGACAGCGTCGAGCCCGGCATGCACCTGGCCTTCTGCCGCCGCAGCACCGAGGCAGCGCGGCGCGACCTGGTGCGCATCTGCAGCGAGATCCGCGAAGAGCTGGAGCCCGAGGCGATGCCGCGCGAGACCGCGCTGGCGCTGCAGCAGGGCCCCGACGGCCACGGCGCGCCGCATGCCGCGCGGCGCATGGCCGGCGCGCTCTACGTCAGCTGCGCCGGGCGCGGCGGGCCGCACTTCGGGGCGCCGTCGGCCGAGCTGGCGATCGTGCGGCGCGCACTCGGCGACGTGCCGCTGGTCGGCTTCTTCGCGGCCGGCGAGATCGCGCGCCACCACCTGTACGGCTACACCGGCGTGCTGACGGTGTTCACCACGCCCGCCTGAGACATCGTGGGGCCGGGGCACGCGCTACAGTCGTGGGCTCTTGAACCCGCTGCCGCCGGAACCCTGCCGCCGTGAATGCCCCCGAGAGAATCGAAACGCCGAACGACCACCCATCGGCCAAACCATCGACCGGCCCGTCGGCCGACGAGCGCGCGCAGCGCCGCGCCCAGGTCGTGGCCGAACTCGCGCCGCTGCTGCCGGCGCATGCGCTGCTGTCGCGCAGCGAAGACACCGTCCCCTACGAATGCGACGGGCTGACGGCCTACCGCCAGCAGCCGCTGGTGGTGGTGCTGCCCGAGACCGAGGACCAGGTCGCGGCCGTGCTGCGCGCCTGCGACCGGCTCGGCGTGCCGGTGGTGGCGCGCGGCGCCGGCACGGGCCTGAGCGGCGGCGCGCTGCCGCTGGCACTGGGCGTGACGCTGAGCCTGGCCAAGTTCAACCGCATCCTGAAGGTCGACGTGCTGGCGCGCACGGCCGTCGTGCAGTGCGGCGTGCGCAACCTCGCGATCAGCGAGGCGGCCGCTCCCTTCGGCCTGTACTACGCGCCCGACCCGAGCAGCCAGATCGCCTGCAGCATCGGCGGCAACGTGGCCGAGAACTCCGGCGGCGTCCACTGCCTGAAGTACGGCCTGACGGTGCACAACGTGCTGCGCGTGCGCGGCTTCACCGGGCAGGGCGAGCCGGTCGAGTTCGGCTCGGAGGCGCTGGATGCGGCGGGCCTGGACCTGATGTCGGTACTGATCGGCAGCGAGGGCATGCTGGCCGTCGTCACCGAGGTGACGGTGAAGCTGGTGCCCAAGCCGCTGCAGGCGCGCTGCATCATGGCCAGCTTCGACGACATCCGCAAGGCCGGCGATGCGGTGGCCAACGTGATCGCCGCCGGCATCATCCCGGCCGGGCTGGAGATGATGGACAAGCCGATGACCGCGGCGGTCGAGGATTTCGTGCAGGCCGGCTACGACCTGAACGCGCAGGCCATCCTGCTGTGCGAGAGCGACGGCACGCCGGAAGAGGTGGCCGAGGAGATCGGCCGCATGCTGGACGTGCTGGCCGGCAGCGGCGCGACGCGCATGGAGGTCAGCAAGGACGAGGCGCAGCGGCTCAAGTTCTGGAGCGGGCGCAAGAACGCGTTCCCGGCCAGCGGGCGCATCAGCCCCGACTACATGTGCATGGATTCGACCATCCCGCGCAAGCGGCTGGCCGACATCCTGCTCGCGATCGGCGAGATGGAGAAGAAATACGGCCTGCGCTGTGCCAACGTGTTCCATGCCGGCGACGGCAACCTGCACCCGCTGATCCTGTTCGATGCCAACGACCCCGACCAGCTGCACCGCTGCGAGCTGTTCGGCGCCGACATCCTGGAGACCAGCGTCGCGATGGGCGGTTCGGTGACCGGCGAGCACGGCGTGGGCGTCGAGAAGCTGTCGTCGATGTGCGTGCAGTTCTCGGATGCGGAGCGGCAACAGATGCTGGCGGTGAAGCACGCCTTCGATCCGGCCGGGTTGCTGAACCCGGGCAAGGTGATCCCGACGCTCGTGCGCTGCGCCGAGTACGGGCGCATGCACGTCAAGCGCGGCCTGCTGCCGTTCGCGGACATCCCACGCTTCTGACCTCGATGACCCACGATCCCGCGTTGCAAATCCTGATCGACCAGGTCGAAGCCGCCCGCGCCGCCGGCGCCCAGTTGCGCATCCGCGGCGGCGGCACCAAGGACTTCTACGGCGAGCCGCCGCAAGGCGAGCTGCTCGACACCACGGTGCTCGAGGGCATCTCCAGCTACGAGCCGACCGAGCTCGTCGTCACCGCGCGCTGCGGCACCGCGCTCGCCACGCTCGAGGCCGCGCTGGCCGAGAAGAACCAGTACCTGCCGTTCGAGCCGCCGCACTTCGGCCCCGGCACCACCGTCGGCGGCATGGTGGCGGCCGGGCTGTCGGGCCCGGCCCGCGTGTCGGTGGGCGCGGTGCGCGACTACGTGCTCGGTGCGACGCTGCTGAACGGCCGCGCCGAGGTGCTGAGCTTCGGCGGCCAGGTGATGAAGAACGTCGCCGGCTACGACGTGTCGCGCCTGCTGGCCGGCTCGCTCGGCACGCTGGGCGTGATCCTCGAGGTGTCGCTGAAGGTGCTGCCGCTGGCGCCGGCCACCGCCACCGTGCGCTTCGAGCTGGCGCAGATCAGCGCGATGCAAAAGATCAACGAATGGAGCAGCTTGCCGCTGCCGATCAACGCCAGCGCCTGGTGGGACGGCATGCTGGTGGTGCGGCTGCGCGGCGCGCTCGCGGCGGTGCAGTCGGCGCTGCAGGCCTTGGGCGGCGAGGTCATCGAGCCGACGCAGGCGATCGCGTTCTGGCGCGGGCTGCGCAACCACGACGACGAATATTTCGAGAAGGCCAAGCAGGCCGTCGCGCACGGCGGCGCGCTGTGGCGGCTGTCGGTGCCCAGCACCGCGCCGCCGCTTCCGGTGTCGGGCGAGCAGCTGATCGAATGGGGCGGCGCGCAGCGCTGGCTGTGCAGCGCGGCGCCGGCCGAGCCGATCCGCGATGCCGCGGCGCGTGTCGGCGGCCATGCGACGCTCTTCATGGCCCAGGACAAGTCCGCCGGCGCCTTCGCGCCGCTGCACGCCCCGCTGGACCGCATCCACCGCGAGCTGAAGAAGTCCTTCGACCCGCAGGGCGTGTTCAACCCCGGCCGCCTCTACCCGGATCTCTGATCGATGCAAACCAGGCTGTCCTCCGAGTTCAAGGGCACGCGCGACGGCGACGCCGCCGAGGCGATCCTGCGCAAGTGCGTGCACTGCGGCTTCTGCACCGCCACCTGCCCGACCTACCAGCTGCTGGGGGACGAGCTCGACGGCCCGCGCGGCCGCATCTACCTGATGAAGCAGGTGCTCGAAGGCGAGCCCGTCACGCGCAGCACGCAGCAGCACCTGGACCGCTGCCTGACCTGCCGCAACTGCGAGACCACCTGCCCGTCGGGCGTGCAGTACGGCGCGCTGGTCGAGATCGGCCGCAAGCTGGTCGACGAGCGTGTCGAGCGCCCGCGCGGCGAGCGTGCCGTGCGCTGGCTGCTGAAGGAAGGCCTGACCTCGCCGCTGTTCGCGCCGGCGCTGAAAGTTGGCCAGGCGGTGCGCCCGCTGCTGCCGGCCGCGCTGCGCCACAAGGTGCCGCCGCGCGCCGCCGCGTCGGCACACCGCTGGCCGACGCGCCAGCACCCGCGCAAGGTGCTGCTGCTGATGGGCTGCGTGCAACCGGCGCTGGCACCCAACATCAACAGCGCGACGGCGCGCGTGCTCGATGCCGCCGGCATCCAGACGCTGGTGGCCGACGAGGCCGGCTGCTGCGGCGCGATCCGCAGCCACCTGGGCGACGTCGACGGCGGGCTGGACGACATGCGGCGCAACATCGACGCCTGGTGGCCGCTGGTGATGTCCGACCAGGTCGAGGCGATCGTGATGAACGCGTCCGGCTGCGGCGTGACGGTGAAGGACTACGGCCATGCGTTGGCGCACGACCCGGCCTATGCCGAGAAGGCGCAGCGCATCGCCGGGCTGACGCGCGACCTCGGCGAGCTGCTGCCCGACCTGGTGCCGCGCCTGAAGCCGCGCCTGCGCAAGCTGCCGATCAAGTCGCTCGCCTTCCACCCGCCGTGCACGCTGCAGCACGGCCAGCAGTTGCGCGGCGGCATCGAGACGCACCTGGCGACGCTCGGCTTCGAGGTGCGCGTGGCGGCCAGCGAAAGCCACCTGTGCTGCGGCTCGGCCGGAACCTACTCGGTGCTGCAGCCGCAGCTCGCGTACCAGCTGCGCGACCGCAAGCTCGGTCACCTGGACGCGCTGCAGCCGCAGGCCATCGTGTCGGCCAATGTCGGCTGCATCCAGCACCTGCAGAGCGGCACCGTGATCCCGGTGCGGCACTGGGTCGAGGTGCTGGACGAAGCGCTGGCCCCCTGACCTGACCCGCCAGCGGTCTTGTCTGACAACGATCGCGGCCAAGTCCGACAGACCTGGCGCGAGCCAGCGCCCACACTGTTCTCACGGGCGGCGCAACCCGCGTCGCGAGACCAGGAGTTCAGCATGAACGAGGACCAGATCAAGGGACGTGCCAAGGACGTCAAGGGAAAGATCAAGGAAGCCACCGGCAAGGTGGTCGACAGTGATCGCCTGCGCGGCGAAGGCGTGGCCGACCAGGTGGCCGGCAAGTCGCAGGCTGCGTACGGCGACGCGAAACAGAAGACCAAGGACGCCGCCAAGGACGTCCTGAAACGCGTGGACGACTGACCGCTTCAGTCTCCCTGGGCCCGGCCGTGCAGTACGTGGCCGGGCCGTTTTGCTTCCCATCCGACCGCCACCATGAACATCGAAACCCTGCAAGCTGCCGAGCGCGTGAGCGCCTGGTACCGCGACCGCATGCGCCAGCGGCACGCACCGTCCCCGGACGACCTGGATGAATCGACCCCTCAGGGGTGCAGTTCGGACGACAGCGCCGGCGGCACCGACGGCTTGCTGCGCAGCGCCCACATCACGCCGGCGATCAGCAGCACGATGCCCGCCAGCGTCTCGGCCTGAGGCCAGCTGCGCCGCAGCGCGAACGCATAGGCCAGCGCCGACAGCGTCTCGAAGACGATCAACTGGCCCGCCAGGGCCGTCGGCAGGCGCTGGCTGGCCTCGTTCCAGCACAGCGTGCCCAGCCATGACGCGAACAGGCCGATCGCGAACATGAGCCCGATGAAGTCCGTCGGGCGCGGGCCGAAGGGCATCTCGAACGCTGCACCGCTGGCCTGCATCCAGATCCACGTGCCCGCATAGCCGAGCAGCGCCAGCGGCAGGGTCGCGAGACCCTGTGCCGTGGCCCAGCTGCGCGGGCTGCGATCGGGGTGGGCGCGCAGCCAGTCGGCATTGCGCAGCGGGTACCAGGTCCAGCAGGCCACTGCGCCGACCGCCAGCGCCGCGCCCAGCGCGTAGCGCGCCAGGTCGGCATCCGGATCGGCGCGCAGCTGCGCGATCTCGACGTGGTTGACCAGCGCGATGCCGGCCGCGATCAGCAGCAGCGACGGCAGCAGCCGGCCCCAGGCCAGCGGCTCGCCGCGCACGCCGCCGCCGCGCAGGTTGGAGCACACCGCGATCACGACCGGCAGCGTGCCGATGATCATGGTCGGCAGCGGCCCGCCGGCCCGCTGGATCGCGCTGGCGAGGAACAGGTAGTAGATGACGTTGCCGATGGCCGCGAGCTTCAGCGCCTCGGTCCAGTCGGCGCGCGTCAGCTGCGCGAGGCGCGCGCGGTCGAGCCAGCCGAGCGGCAGCGCGATCAGCCCGAAGGCCAGGTAGCGGCCGAAGGACTGCAGCGCGGCCGGGTAGTCCGCCAGCATCAGCGGACCGACGAACACCAGCCCCCACATCAGGCCGGCGGCGAGGGCGAACAGGGTTCCGGTCAACAGGCCAGGGTTCATGCCGCGAGTGTCGCCGCCGCCTGCGCCGCGGTCTTGTACCGGCTTGCTGCGGCGGCCTTCGTGACACGGCCATGAAAGCCCCGTGACCGCACCGGGGGTGTCGGGCCGCGCCAACGCCTTGCAACAGATTGCAGGGCTGTCATACGCGCATCCGACAAGCCTTGTTGCAATGGCGCCCTCCCATCCCTGTCCCTGGAAGTTTCCACATGAAGAAGCACACCCCCGCCCTCGCCCTGTTCACGCTGCTCGCCGCCGCGGCCGGCAGCGCCTCGGCGCAGTCCTCCGTCACCGTGTTCGGCGTCGTCGACGTCAATGGCCGCTATGTGAAGAACGGCGACACCAACGTCAAGCAACTCGGCACCGACGGCCTGAACAGCAGCCGCCTGGGCTTCCGCGGCGTCGAAGACCTGGGCGACGGCCTGAAGGCCGGCTTCTGGCTCGAAGCCGCGCTGAACCCGGACGACGGCACGATCAACAGCAGCGGCAAGTTCTGGCACCGCCGCTCGACGGTCAGCCTCGAAGGCAACTTCGGCGAGATCCGCCTCGGCCGCGACTACACCCCGAGCTACACCGGCATCTCCGACTTCGACGCCTTCGGCGACAACGGCGTCGGCAAGTTCTCGAACCTGCAGTCGAAGCTGACGGGCACCGTCAACACCAACACCCGTGCCGACAACGAGATCAACTACTTCCTGCCGAAGAACCTGGGCGGCGCGTACGGCCAGGTGACGGTGGCGGCCGGCGAGGGCACGCTGGGCAACAAGTACGTCGGCGGTCGCATCGGCTATGCCGCCGGCCCGCTGAACGTGTCGGGCTCGTACGGCACGACCGACGCGAATGCCACCGAGGACAAGTACAAGGTCGGCTCGCTGGGCGTCTCGTACGACCTGGGCGTGGTCAAGCTGCTGGGTTCGGTGTCGCAGATCAAGTTCCTCGACCGCAAGGAGAACCTGCTGCTGGTGGGCGCGAGCGCGCCGCTGGGCAACGGCCTGGTGCGCGCCTCGGTGGGCCGCGCCAACCTGTCGGGCGGCACGACCGCGACGCAGACGGCCGATGCCGACGACGCGACGCTGGTCGCCGTGGGCTACGTGTACAACCTGTCGAAGCGCACGGCGCTGTACACGACGGCTTCGCGCATCAACAACAAGGGCGCGCAGAAGTTCGCCGTCGGCACCACGCCGGCGATCGCCGCCGGCCAGAAGTCGACCGGCTTCGAAGCCGGCCTGCGCCACTCGTTCTGATCGTCAGCGCACCTGCTGCTGGTACCTCGCCGGCGTGACACCGTACATGCCGGCGAAGCGCCGCGTCAGGTGGGCCTGATCGACCAGCCCGTTGTCGGCGGCGACCTGGGCCGGCGCAATGCCGGCCGCGAGTTGCCGCTTGGCGCGCAACAGCCGCAGCGCCATCAGCATCTGGTGCGGTGTCGCGTGGTGACGCGCCTTGAAGCGGCGCTGGAAGTGGAACGGGCTCAGGCCCGCCGCCTGTGCCAGGTCGGCCAGCGACAGCGGGTCGGCCAGCCGGTCGTGCATCAACTCGATCGCGCGTTGCAGCGCGGCATCGCTGCCGGCCGGCCTGGCATTGTCCGTGGCCGGCAGGCGTCGCGCATGCGGCTGCACCGCCTGCAGCAGCTCGAGCAGCGCCCCATCGAAAGCCAGCGCCGAATCGGCTGACCACAGCGCCTGCAGTGCCACGCCGGTGCGCCGCGCGCTCTCGGCATGCTGCAGCACCGGTTCGGCGAACGACCAGCCGGCTTCGCCGCTCACCTGGCCGAGCAGGTCGGCATCGATGTAGGCCATGCGGTAGCGCCAGCCGTGCTCGGTCTCGGCGCGGCCGGTGTGCAGCACGTCGGGGTTCATCAGCACCAGCGACTGCGGCGGCGCCAGGTGGTCGCTGCCGCGGTAGCGGAAGCGCTCGACGCCGGCATCGATCACGCCCAGCCCATAGGCCTCGTGCGTGTGAGGCTCGAAGGCATAGCGCACGATGTGCGCGCGGTACAGCTCGATGCCGCCGCGGTGCGCGGGCTGCTTGAACTGCGCGCGGTCGCTTGCGTGCTCGAAACGGTCGGGGACGGCTTCCACCGCGCGATCATGGCATGCGATGCTCGCGGCTGGACGCCACGATGAGTTCCCTGCCCATCCTTCCGCCCCACCCGGCCGACAGCCTGCGCGTGTCGGACCAGGAGCGCGCGACGCTGGCGCAGTTCGTCACGCTGTCGCTGGTGCTGCACGTGCTGGCGGTGATGTGGATCGGCACGCAGACCGGGCGGCCGAACGGCGGCGCGGCGCAGCGGGCCGAGGTGTGGGGGCCGTTGCGGGTGACGCTGGCACCGCCGCCGCCGCGTGCGCCGGCACCGCCTCGGCCGGCGGCCGTTCCGGCGCCGGTGCCCGTGCCGCCACCCGCCCCGGCCCCGCGGCGCGAAGCGGCCCCGCGTGCCGAGCCGCCGGTGCCGCCGAAGGTCGAGGTGAGGACAATGCCGGCCCCGGTGCCCCTGGCGCCACGCATCGAGCGCCCTGCGCCGCGACCCGAGCCTGTGCCGGCACCCGTCGAAGCGGCGGCCTCGGCGGTGACGGAGCCCGCGCCGGTCGCGGCCCGGCCGGCTCCGCCGGTCGCCGCGCCTGAACCTGCGGTGCCCGTTCCGCTGCCCACGCCGCCGGCACCGGCAGCGCCTCCGGTGGCCATTCCGGAGCCTGTCCCCGTGCCGGTGCCGGTGCCTGCGGCTCCACCCGCACCGCCTGCGCCGCTGCCCGAACCGGTCCCCGTGCCGCCTCCGCCGGCCCCCGTTCCCGCACCGGTCCCTGCCCCGTCGCCCGTCCCGACCCCCGCGCCCACACCCGGTCCCGAGCCGGTGCTGACGCCCCGTCCCGTACCGCCCGCCGCGACACGCCAGGTCAGCCCGGGCGATGCGGGCGAGCCGACACGGGCGCCATCGCGCGGCCCGGTGATCGGCCTCGACGGCACCCCAGGCCCCGATCCCGCCGCGCCGGCCGGCCCGGCCAACGGCGAGCCGAAACTGAACCTGAACCTCCCCGGCAGCCGCAGCAACCGCAGCGCGCTGGGCGGCTCGGCCCCCGGCGTGTTGCCGCTGCTGCCGCCGCCGCCCGAGCGCAAGGCCAAGGTCACCGAAGAACTCGACAAGGCCGGGCGGGCCGACTGCCGCACGGCTTACAGCAACATGGGACTGTTGGGTGCCATCCCCCTGGCCGTCGATGCGGTCAAGGGCAGCGGCTGCAAGTGGTAGTCAGGCCTGGATTCATGTTTCGATGCCTCACAAGATTGCCAAAATGGCGGTATTTGCCCAATTTATAAGCGGGCTCCAGACAAAAAAAGGCCCCGCACAAGGCGGGGCCAGCTGACGGAGTCCAGACGTTCTACAGCTTCGAGGGCCGGGCGCTCAGCGCACCTTGCCGGCCTTCCACGCGTTCAGCAGCGTGTCGTAGGCGATCGTCTCGCCCTTCGGCTTCTCGTTCGCGAGCTTCTTCCACGGAGCGCCCTTGTCGCTCAGCCACTTGGCCGGGTCGCCCTTGGCATTGAGCTTCGGCGCGCAGCGGGCCATGCCGGCACGCTCCAGGCGGCCCATCACCTGGTCCATCTCCTCGGCCAGGTTGTCCATCGCCTGCTGCGGCGTCTTCTCGCCGGTGACGGCGACGGCCACGTTCTTCCACCACAGCTGCGCGAGCTTCGGGTAGTCGGGCACGTTGGTGCCGGTCGGCGTCCAGGCCACGCGCGCCGGGCTGCGGTAGAACTCGATCAGGCCGCCGTACTTGGCCGCGTTCTGCGTGAAGTAGTCGCTGCGGATGTCGCTGTCGCGGATGAAGGTCAGCCCGGTGATCGACTTCTTCAGCGACACCGTCTTGCTGGTCACGAACTGCGCATACAGCCAGGCCGCCGCCACCTTGTTCGCGTCATGGTCCTTGAAGAAGGTCCACGAGCCCACGTCCTGGTAGCCGTTCTGCATGCCCTGCTTCCAGTACGGGCCGTTCGGGCCGGGCGCCATGCGCCACTTCGGCGTGCCGTCGGCATTCACCACCGGCAGGCCCGGCTTGGTCATGTCGGCGGTGAACGCGGTGTACCAGAAGATCTGCTGCGCGATCTGGCCTTGCGCCGGCACCGGGCCGGCTTCGCCGAAGGTCATGCCCGTGGCTTCCTTCGGCGCGTACTTCTTCATCCAGTCGACGTACTTCGTCAGCGCATACACCGCCGCCGGCGAATTGGTGGCCCCGCCGCGCGACACCGAGGCGCCCTGCGGCGTGCAGCCGTCGGCCGACGCGCGGATGCCCCATTCGTCCACCGGCATGCCGTTCGGGATGCCGATGTCGGCCGTGCCGGCCATCGACAGCCACGCATCGGTGAAGCGCCAGCCGAGCGACGGATCCTTCTTGCCGTAGTCCATGTGGCCGTAGATCGGCTTGCCGTCGATGGTCTTCACGTCGTTGCTGAAGAACTCGGCGATGTCCTCGTAGGCGCTCCAGTTCAGCGGCACGCCCAGGTCATAGCCGTACTTCGCCTTGAACTTGTCCTTCAGGTCCTGGCGCGCGAACAGGTCGGCGCGGAACCAGTACAGGTTGGCGAACTGCTGGTCGGGCAGCTGGTACAGCTTCTTGTCCGGCGCGGTCGTGAAGCTGGTGCCGA